>Ga0209090_10001518_pt1 | contig 14944 bp, 13 predicted proteins | sample ArcticOcean_MG_C_9_FD_187432 | JGI IMG/M metagenome (GOLD analysis project Ga0209090, IMG submission 187432) | Marine microbial communities from western Arctic Ocean - ArcticOcean_MG_CB2_152 (SPAdes) (version 2) | ecosystem: Environmental > Aquatic > Marine > Oceanic | place: Arctic Ocean... | reverse complement strand
GGCGATATGGGAGATATTGCAGGGGGTAATACAAAAAAAGACTTACTTTGGCATTTGCAAGGAAACTGGGCGCCAGTAGAGAAAGAGCTATCGGAGTTAAATTTAGAAGTAAAAGGAGAGATTCCAAAAGAACTTAACGGCTTGTTTCTGAGAAATGGTATGAACCCAAAATCCGGTCATAGTGATCACTGGTTCTTTGGTAACGGCATGCTGCACGGACTGTACCTGGAAAATGGTAAGGCAAGTTATAAAAACCGATATGTTGTTACGCCTTATTTAGAAAAAGATTTAAATGTAATAAGTTCCTTTGGCGATCTAACCGCATCACCTGCTAATACGCACATTATTGAACACGCCGGAAAAGTATTGGCTTTAGAGGAAGCGCATCTTCCATGGGAAGTGGATAAAGACCTGAATACGATAGGAGTATATGACTTTGGTGGAAAATTAAATGGAGCGATGACTGCTCATCCTAGAGTCTGCCCCGAAACCGGTGAAATGTTTTTCTTTTCGTATTCGATGATGGGGGAGCCTTATTTAAATTACTATAGAGTTGATAGTTCAGGCCAATTGGTTCAATCAGAGCCGATTGAGATCCCCCGACCCGTTATGATGCATGATTGGAGCATAACTAGAAATCACGTCATCTTCATGGATTTACCAATAGTTTCAGATATGGATCTAGCCGTAACAACCGGATCACCTTTTGGGTTTAAACCTGAGTGTGGTGCAAGGCTTGGTGTTATGCCAAGAAATGGCAGTAATAAGGATGTTAGGTGGTTTGAAATAGACCCTTGTTACGTTTTCCATTCATTTAATTCTTTTGAACAAGATGGAAAAATAGTTTTGTATGTTTCTAGACAGCAAGAAGCAATGGTGGGAGGTTTCAAAGAAATTTATGGTGGTGAATCTACTGTGGCAAGACTTTGGAGGTGGACCATTGATCTTAGTACGGGCGAAGTGAAGGAAGAGCAAATGGATGACGGCGCTTGTGATTTTCCAAGAATTGATGACAGAAGGGTTGGTCTCAAATCAGATTTTGGCTATTCAATGCAGATAGAAACAGATGTAGATTCCCTAACTTTTGGAAATCATTTATATAAATATGAATTAGAGAGCGGCTCAAGAACAGACCATGCTCTAGGCTCTAATGTCGCAGGAGGAGAGCCTGTTTTTGCACCTGCCAATAATGGCTCTGAAGAAGATGAAGGCTGGGTTATGTCCTTCGTTCATGAAAGGGACACACGCAAGTCTAAAATGGTAATAATAGATTCAAAGAACTTTGAGTCTGAGCCAGTAGCAGAAATCTATCTTCCTCAGAGAATACCCTACGGTGCTCACGGCAGCTGGATGCCCAACAAATAATATAAGGAAATTTTATGGAAGCTCATTATGCAACGGTTTATGAAAAGAATGCAGATACCATCCCGGATGAGATAGCCTTAGTCTGCGGTGATAATGTAAGAACCTGGAAAGAGTATGATGATCGAGCAGCTCGATTAGCCTCTCTCCTGACGTCCTACGGTTTAGGACCAGATTCAAAGGTAGGCTTGTATGTACATAATTCAAATGAGTATCTCGAGGCTCAGTACGGAGTCTTTAAAATTTCTGGCGTTTCTATAAATGTTAATTACCGTTATAAGGCAGAAGAACTTATTTACCTTTTAGATAATTCAGATTCAGAGGCAGTTTTTTTTCAGGGCTGCTATTCTCAGCAAGTAGAATCTATAAAAGACAAGCTGGACAAAGTTAAAGTTTTTATCCAAATTGATGATGGAACTGAGCAATTAGAGTTCGCAGAAAATTATGAGGATGCAATAACTTCTCATCAGCCAATGGAGAGGATTGAAAGATCTGAAGACAATATATATATGTTGTACACAGGCGGTACGACCGGCATGCCTAAAGGCGTTATGTATACTCATGGTGGTCATCTTAGAGGAATGCTTAATACCGCTGGAGCGTGGGGAATGATTCCACTCCAGGAAAAAGTTGAAATTGAGGACATCTCAAAAGAGGTCCTTAAAATGGCCCAAGACCATAATTTAAATGTCAGTATCCCTGGTTGTCCCCTTATGCATGGCACAGGAATGTGGCTAGGTGCTTTAGTGCCTCATTTGGTAGGAGGCCGAGTAGTTACAATGCCTCAGCTTGGATTTGATCCTGATTTCTTGTTTAAGGAAGTTGAAAGAACAAAAACAAACAATATCATTATTGTTGGAGATGCTTTTGCTAAGCCAATGGTGGACGCGCTCGATAAAGCTAAGAGGGAAAACAAGCCTTACAATTTAGAAAGTGTTAACACTATAATTTCAAGCGGCGTTATGTGGAGTGCAGAAGTAAAACAAGGACTTCTTGAGCATCACAGCATGGTTTTAATTGACGCCATGGGCTCTACGGAAGGCGGCATGGGGTCATCAACAACTTCTAGAGAAGCATCCCCCGGAACAGCTAAATTTGTTATTAATCCAGGGGTTATAGTTTTGACTGACGATGGCGAGCATGCGGAACCTGGCTCAGGCAAAATGGGCAAAATTGGCACTAGTGCATTAGTACCCGAGGGCTATTATAAAGACGAAAAGAAATCTGCAGAAACCTTCAAAGAATTTGAAGGGGTTAGGTACAGTTTTCCAGGAGATTATGCTTTGGTAGAAGCAGATGGAACAATTACCCTTTTAGGAAGAGGTAGCAATTGCATCAATACGGCTGGTGAAAAAGTTTATCCTGAAGAGGTGGAAGAGGCAGTTAAAAGGAATTCTGATATCTATGACTGTTTAGTGGTTGGCATGAAAGATGATAGATTTGGTCAGCGAGTGGTGGCCTTGGCTTCATTTGAAGAAGGGCGTGAAATTTCCGAGCAAGAACTTATCAGTTACACAAGAGAGCATCTGGCAGGCTACAAACTTCCTAAACAAGTCTTATTCGTGGAGGAGGTAATGCGAGCTCCAAACGGCAAGGCTAACTATAAATGGGCTAAAGAAACGGCTGAAAAAGAATTAGGATAATCCAAGGAGTGATTTATGGAAGTATCTGAAGCTGTAAATTCTAGACAATCAATAAGAGCATTTACTGATCAAGAAGTTTCTGACAAGCTGATACAAAGACTATTAGAAAAATCTGCACGAGCAGCTTCAGGAGGCAATGTACAACCCTGGAAGATATTTATCATCAACAATGAAACGATGATCAATTTCTTAAAGTTCCAAGAAGATTGGACTGATCCAGAGACGCCCGCTTACGATATATATCCTGAGAATCTTACAGAGCCTTATAAAACTTCTAGATATGAGGTAGGGGCAGAAATGTACTCCATACTCGATATAGATAGAGATGACAAAGAGGGAAGATTCAAGCAAATGCTAGAAAATTTCAAATTTTTTGAGGCACCCTCTGCTTTCTTTTGCTTTGTAGATAGACAAATGGGGAGACCGCAATGGTCAGACTTAGGAATGTTTCTGCAGAATTTTATGCTTTTGGCTAAAGAAGCAGGGTTAGACACATGTCCACAAGAAGCTTGGGCAATAAAACAAGAGAGTGTTACTGCTTTTGTTAAAGCGCCAGATGAATTAATGCTATTTTGTGGAATGGCAATAGGTTACAAAGACGATAAAGCAAAGATTAATAAATTAAGGACGCAAAGGAGGCCATTTGAAGACTGGGCTACTTTTGTAAAATAATTTTTCTATACAACTATTTCTATTAAACTTGGCTCGTCAGAGGCCAAGCCATCACTAAATGCTTTATCAAACTCTTCAACAGTTAAAGTCCTTTTTGCAGGAACGCCTTGTTATTTAGCTATTTCGGATACGTAATATTCTTTACCAGTCTCACTGATGCCGAAGTACCTGACCTGCACGAGCGCCGGTTGGTTCTCCATCTAGTACATTGATCCGGCCATTGACGAGCGTTGCCTTGAAGCCACGCGCCCTCTGGATGTATCTCGGTGCGTCACCCGGGAAGTCATTTACCAATACAGCTTGTAATTCAGTTACCTCTTCTGGATTAAACACATTAATGTCTGCTTTCATTCCTACTTTTAGAATACCTCGATCGTTGAGGCCAATCACTGCTGCCGGGTCAGCTGTCATTCGCTTAATAGCTTGGGGAAGAGTAAATACACCTGTCTCACGTACATAATGAGACAGTACGAAACTTGCCCAACCTGCATCCATAATTTGAGAAACATGCGCGCCGACATCACCAAGCCCAGGAATGAGATGTTCGCTTGCGAAGAGATCCCCTTGTTCTTTCAGGTTACCGCCAAACATGCGCCAGTTGAAAAGACCACGACCTTTACTGTCTCTTGATAGGCGTAAGAAAGTTTCAGACCAGTGCTCCGCAGCAGATTTTGATAGCTCGATCAGATTCTGCGCAGAGTTGTGGTCTGGTATCTCTTCTAGACCCAGAAAGTGGACTTTTTGCAGAGGAATACCACAAGATTTCGGTTCGCGGGCTTCAGCAACTAGAGCCTTACAAAAAGTCTCATCGTGTATGGCTTCCAATCTACCTTCAAAATCTTTTGCTCGCAACTCATCCCATGTGAGACCTGAGATAGGTATGTCTGACTGGAGACCAAACATATAGCCAGATCCACGTGTGTGACTGATGCCGGTGATATTACGTCCTTCTAAGTTCAGTTCGTCCAGTTGCGTTGCAGCCCTTTCCCCGGATCCCTCTTCGCCTGAACAACCATAGCTAAATAAGACTCTGCTGCCTTCTGTGTCTGCAATCGACTTCATAATATCAAAATCTGCGCCAACGAGTTGCATCAAACCATCTTGAGGCCCGACAACCTTTGCAATCTCTAAAAGCTCAGAACTCTCGGCATAGGTTCCTGGAATTGCACGACCATCCGGAGCCTTATGTGGTTCGTAACGATTGGTCGAGAATCCAACCGCACCATCTTTCATTGCCTTTTCTACAATGTCCGCCATCTGTTGCTTTTCAGCATCAGTTGCCTGCTCATCAAAAGATCGATCACCCATAACGTAATAGCGAACAGCGCAATGACCCACGAGACCAGCAACATTCAGTGAAGGTTTTAGTTCTTCCAGCATGTCGAGGTATTGACCGTAGTGCTCCCAGTTCCAAGAAAGCCCGGAGAGTATGGCCTGTTTTGGAATGTCCTCCACTGTTTCCATCATGCCAGCGAGAAGTTCGACATCATCAGGCTTGCAAGGAGCAAAGGTGAGGCCGCAGTTTCCAATCAAAGCCGTGGTAACACCGTGCCAGCAAATAGGCGTCATTTCAGGGTCCCAGCCAATTTGTGCGTCCAGATGAGTATGTATATCAACAAAACCAGGTGATACAGTCATACCTTCAGCATCTATAATCTCAGCGGCTTCACCACTCACTTCGCCGATTTCAGTTATAACTCCATCTTTGATTGAAATATCTCCAGAATAGGCATCAGAGCCTGTTCCATCTACTATCGTTCCGTTCTTAATTAAAAGATCATATTCCATAATTTTCCCCAAAATTTAGTTATATCGTAAGTTCTAAAAGGAAATTTAGCAAAAAAACACTTAGTTTAGTTTCTTATATTTTTTATACAAAAATATTGCTATTAAAGCAGAAAGCAAAGGAGTGAGTGTCGTTTGGGCTATAACTAAACCTAAATAACCTTCAGATTTTAACTGAGATAACATGGTTTGGGCATTAAGGTATATAGTCTCGCTAATTAAAGATCCCATTAAAGCCGCAATCCAAAATAGAAAGAAAGGTATTGCATATGCACTAAAGATTAAGATTCCTAGGATTAAGAGCAATTTTTTCATTACCAATAGAGTTTATCTTAAATTTAATGGGCTAGACAGGATTTGAACCTGTGACCTTCTGCTCCGGAGGCAGACGTTCTATCCATGCTGAACTACTAGCCCAAAATCAGATTATATAGAATTCCAACCTTTTATTTTATTAATAGAATGCTCCTGTTATTATCTCCAGCCTTTTTCTACATAAGCGGAGTAAAGAATGGCTAGTAAGAGCAATTGGCAATCATTAAATTGGAAAGATCCCTTTCTACTTGATCAGCAGTTAAATGATGATCAGAGAATGGTAAGAGATACCGCCCATCAATACGCTCAAGATAAATTGCTTCCTAGAGTTAGAGAGGCCTTCAGAAGCGAAGAGACAGATCCATCCATTTTTAAAGAAATGGGAAATTTAGGGCTCTTAGGGTCAACAATTCAAGGGTATGACTGCCCCGGGGTTGACTACATGAGCTATGGTCTTGTCGCGAGAGAAATAGAAAAAGTTGATTCAGGCTATCGTTCCATGATGAGTGTGCAGTCTTCTTTGGTCATGTACCCAATTTATGCTTTTGGTACTGAAGCACAGCGAGAAAAATATCTTCCGAGGTTAGCAAGCGGGGAGTGGATTGGTTGTTTTGGGCTAACAGAGCCAGATTATGGGTCAGACGCTGGTGGTCTGATATCTAGAGCTAAGTCTGTAAAGGGCGGTTATTCTCTTTCGGGTGCTAAGATGTGGATTTCGAATAGTCCCATAGCCGATGTCTTTGTTGTATGGGCTAAAAATGATGAAGGTATTATTAAGGGTTTTATTCTTGAGAAAGGCATGGAAGGCTTAAGTGCACCTAAAATAGAAGGCAAACTTGCTCTTAGAGCCTCAGTTACAGGCCAAATAGTAATGGAAGAAGTTTTTGTACCGGAAGAGCAGATGCTTCCGGAAGTAGAAGGTTTGAAGGGCCCGTTTAGCTGTTTAAATAATGCGAGGTATGGAATTGCATGGGGCGCATTGGGGGCTGCTGAGACATGTTGGCTGACTGCTCGAGATTATGTAATGGATCGTAAGCAATTTAATAAACCACTTGGGGCCAATCAACTCATCCAGCTCAAGCTTGCTGATATGCAAACGGACATTGCTTTGGGCTTGCAAGGTTGTTTTAGGGCCGGACAAATGATGGACCAAGAAGGAATAGCACCGGAATTAATTTCGTTAATAAAAAGAAATTCAACAGGCAAGGCATTGGAAATAGCCAGACAATCCAGAGATATGTTGGGCGGTAACGGCATATCTGATGAATACCCCATCATGCGACACATGGTTAATTTAGAAGTAGTTAATACTTATGAAGGAACTAACGATATACACGCACTCATTCTTGGAAGATCACAAACAGGCATAGCTGCATTTTGATTAAAACATTGAAGATTGTTATTCACTCTTCCTTTATAATGCCGACGCTTATCTTTAGCTAAATAGAATAAACATGAACTACACAAAAATTGTATTAATTTTTCTTACATTTATTTTCGTTTTACCGGCTTACTCTTCCCAGGCGGAAGAGGCTCTTAAAAAAAGAATAGCACCCGTGGGTTCGGTTTGTATGGAAGGAGAAGATTGTTCTTCAAACGTTGCTGTGGCGATGCCAATGGCCGCAAATCCAGCAGTAGTTATGGAGAAGATAGAATTATCTCAAGGTTCAGAGCATGTGGTTAAAATGCTTAATTCGGGCGCTGGAGGCACAATGATCTTTGAGCCCGCTGTTATCAAGGTATCAAAAGGAGATACTATTCACTTCAAAGCCGTTGATATGTCTCATAATTCAGTATCCATAGAAGGCATGATTCCTGATGGAGCAAAGAATTGGCTGGGTCAATTGAGTAAAGACATAAGCGTCACTTTGGACGCCGAAGGTGTGTATGTTTATCAATGCGATCCTCACGTCATGATGGCAATGATAGGAGTTATACAAGTAGGTAAGGCTGTTAATCTGGATTCAGTGAAGCAAGCAGCACAAAACCAAAAATCAAAGTTCATCATGAATTCAGACAGGTTAGATAATTATTTATCCCAGCTATAAGCTCAGAAAGTTTTAATAGCCTCTTCCATTCTTTCCCAATGAGTTACTTCAAGAGGTTGAATCTCGGGAACGGACCACTCTAACTCTTGATCATTAAACCAAATAGGATTCATTTCACAGTCATAACTAGCTTTCACATCATTGATTGGGTGATCGCCAACATGACAAATCTGATTTCCTTTGCATTTTGTAAAGTCTTTGACTGCCTCAAACATAACGGGATCTGGTTTAGCCGCATTAAAGCCAGATGCGGAGAAGTTAAAATCAAAATAATGATCTATACCAATAATTTTTAGATCAGCATTACCATTAGTGATAACGCCCAAAGAGTATTGTTTATTTAAACTATCCAAACACTCTTCGACACCTGCATACAGCACAACATTATTTCTTTCTCTATAGAATATTTCAAAAGAACTGGTCGCCATTTCTTTTGCCTCCTTTTCTGAATAACCTGCCAATACTCCCAGTTCTACAAAAGATAATTCCCTCAACTTGGATAATTGGTACATAAGACCAGGGTTGTCTTTTAATAATTTATCGCGTATCTCAAGAACGTCTTTTGAACCAAGAAGAGAGCCCACTCCTGGATAGTTTTCTTTAATCCAGCCATTAGTTATTTTTTCAGCATTCAAAATGGTGGGCATAATTGGCCAGAATGTATCATCTAAATCAAACGAAATTACTTTTATAGTCATGTTTTATCTTTCTTTTTTGCCCTTGGGTGAGATGCATCGTAAACCTTTGATAGATGCTGAAAATCTAATTTAGTATAAATCTGGGTAGTTCCTATATCTGAATGACCCAGCATTTCCTGGACGGCTCTTAAGTCGCCACTTGATTCAAGCACATGACTGGCAAAAGAATGTCTTAGCATGTGAGGATTCACGACTGGCAGCCCCCTCATTTTGCTTAATTTTGCTAACCTCAGTTGAACAGATCTAGGTGAAATCCTTTTACCTTTATTGTTAAGAAATAAAGCCAATACCTCTTCAGAATTTTCATCTTTAATATAGTTATTTCGGTGTATCAACCAATCTCTAATTGATTGGATAGCTTTCCTTCCTATGGGCAAATCTCTAGTCTTATTACCTTTGCCGACCACCCTACAACTCCTTTCTTTTATAGAAATGCTAGTAAGGTCAAGGCTGCAGAGTTCTGCCAACCTCAAGCCAGAAGAATAAAGAAGTTCTGCCATTGCTTTGTCTCTTATTTCAATTGCTCCTTCGGCTTTGAAGTCCAATAATTTTTGAACCAGGTCTGCGTCCATGGCTTTTGGTAATAAATTTGCTGCCTTTGGAGAATTAATCGCTAATGCAGGATTGAGTTGAACAATATTTTCATCAACCAAATAATTAAAAAAACTTCTTATGGAAGATAAAATTCTTTGCAGGCTCCTTGGATTTAATCCCCTTCTTCTTTCTTTATTAATGTAGCTTCTTACTTCATGTTCCCTTACGTTCTGCCATGAAGAAATGTCTTCTTCTGAAAGATAGGCACAAAATTTCTCTATATCTCTTTTGTAGTTATCAATGGTATGAAAAGACAGCTGCTTAACAATTTCTAAGTTAGAGAGGAAATTGTGCACCTCATTTAAGAGCATTTACTGATTGAATTTCTCTATTAGTTTATTTGTAACTTCAGCAATAAAATCTAAAAACAGGGTATCCTTTTCGGCGTTGTATTTACCTTCAATATTTGAACCAATCGCTATAAGACCAGGAAATTCAGAACTTCTTAATGGCACCATGGCGCATTCAATAATCTTGGTTCGTTTACCAAATAAAAAAGTAGCTTGTTTTTCTGTGATGGGCCCGCAGTAGATGTCTTGTGCATTGTACTTATCACCAAAATTTTCATGAGAGAGTTTGGCATCTTTGAACCGGCCTTTAGGAATATCTTTATGTTCTTTAAAGAAGACAAGACGACATTTTGTTGCATTGAATTGCTTCTCAAAGACAAATTCAATCTTTTCAGCAATTTCGACTATGGAATCAGCTCCAATTAGGTCAAGGATTAACTCTTTAGTTTGAGAAAAAATTTCTTCATTAGTCTTGGCTATGGACAGAAGATCTAATAAATTATTTGTTGTTGAATTGTAATTTTCTCTTAGTATCTCAACTTGCCGCTGTATAAGAGAGACAGCTCCACCAGTTTCGTGGATCACTTCAATGGAATTAAGTATTTCTGGATTTTTGGACAAGAAATCTGGATTAAAAAGAAGGAAGTTAGTTACCTCCTTAGTTGTAAGAGATTTTTTTTTAATTTCTTTCATATCTCTAGTGATAAATGATCTAAATAATCAGCTCCGCCGCGTGCAATCAAGGTACCAGAATGCTTCTTATAGCTGATGTTTAGTTTCCCTTTTTTAAAGTTTACCTCAACGTCATCATCAAGCAATCCTTCATGGCATCCTGCAACTACAGCAGCACAAGCTCCACTACCACAAGCCAGAGTTTCTCCGGCACCTCTTTCATAGACTCTTAGATCTATGTTATTCGTTGAGTTTACTTTCGCAACGCCAAAATTTATCCCGTCTGGAAACCAGCTACTATCTTGAAGTTTTATACCTATGGATGTCAGAGGAAAGTCCACAATGTCGTCAAGGTAATGAACGGCATGAGGGTTCCCAATATTAATAAGGGCCACTTCAAGACTTATATCTTCAACTTCTAGCACGTATTTTTTATTTGAGTTTATGGTTGGAAGGCTCTCCTGACCTTGCGTGAAGTTAGGCGGAGGCATTTCAACCGAGAAACTCCCGTCTTGATTATCCGACAATTGCCAGATTCCTCCATCGGTATTAACGGAGAATTTTTTTTGGGGAATTAAGCCACTATCAGATACATACTTAGTTAAACATCTGGCACCGTTTATGCAGTTTTTAGCTTTAGACCCATCGTTATTAAAAATCTGGACGCTTAAATCTACCAGAGGCTCTTTGGGAGGTTCAATGGTTATCAATTGATCAAAATGTATCTTACTTTCATGAATTATTTTTTTTATATTAGGGCTATTTATTTCGCCTGGCTGTCTTATCAAGTCTACTAGGAGGATTATATTTCCAAGTCCAGACAGTCTGTGTGCTTCAATTTTCATGATCTATATCTTCAAAAGATATCAGTTCTTCAAAAGTTTCCCTTCTCTTAATTATTTGAACATCCGACCCATCAACCATTATTTCAGGGGGCCTTAATCTGGTATTGTAGTTTGAGGCCATTGCATTGCCGTACGCTCCAACATCATGAATTGCAATAACAGAGCCCTCTTCAATTTTAAGAGCCCTGTCTTTAGCTAGGCTATCGGCGCTTTCACAAACTGGACCCACTATTTCGTATTTTTTTTCAAGAACTTCAAGATCTCTAACCGCACTAACTTTATGCCATGCAGAATAAAGAGACGGCCTAATCAGATCATTCATTCCAGCATCAACAATGGCAAAATTGGTGGCTTCCGTTTCTTTAATGTATTCAACTTGCGACAATAAAACACCGGCGTTTCCTGTTATTGACCTGCCGGGTTCAACCACCAAATCAAAATTAAGGTCTTTGATTCTATCTAAAACTTTAGTCATTATGTCTTTTGCATTTGCGCTGTCTTCATCCCTGTAAGTAATACCCAGTCCCCCGCCAATATCTATAAATTCAATATTATTTGATTCTTTATTTATTTCATTAGCCAGCTCAGTGAGATGGTCAAGACTGTCAAGGATAAGTTCAAGTTTGGTTATTTGAGAACCTATATGGCAAGCAAGGCCGATTAAGTTTACGTTTTCAATTTCTTGAATTCTTTTAGACATAGTCAATGCAACTTGACTGGTGACACCAAACTTAGAAGTTTTTAGTCCTGTGGTAATGTAAGGATGCGATTCAGCAGATATATCAGGGTTTACTCTGATTGCGCAATTTACTTTTCTACCAGCCTCTTCAACAATCTTAATGATCCTCTCTAGCTCACTTTCAGATTCTATGTTGATAGAAAAAATATCACTTTCCACTGCCAGTTTAATTTCTTCTTTTGTTTTACCGACACCTGAAAAGACAATATTTTTAGGATCGGCCCCGGCTACCAAACACCTTTTTAATTCATTTCCTGAGACAACATCAAATCCTGAGCCCAGAGAATTTAAAAGTTTAAGAACGGCAATATTCGAATTGGATTTAACAGCAAAGCAAACTTTGTCATTGATGCGCATGGAGTCTTTATACTCCAAGAAGTTATCTTTGATTAGGGAGGCAGAATAAACGTAAGAAGGCGTTCCAAATGAAATCGCTAGATCAGATAATGATGTATCGTCTAGGTACAGCTCTCCATTCTTCTTATTTACTCCATGCATGAGCAGCATTATATGTTTCTTTTGGAATATATAGCGGTCCTTTTTGACCGCAGGCAGAAAACAATCCAGAACAAACTGTAAGTAGTAGAATTATTTTAATTGATGAAAAAAACATTTATTTTCTATTTTTGATCAATTTTAGAGCTCGGGCAACCTGCTTTTTGACTTGCGTTGGTGCTGTTCCGCCTTTGAGGTTTCTGGCTTTTATGGCCTCCTGAGGATCAAGGTAACTTTTAACGTCGTTTGAAATAACATTTGTAAACTTTTGTAGTTCGCTAATCGGGAGTTCAAAAATTTGTAGATTTTTACTTTCTGCATGTTTCACAATTTTCCCTACTATTTCATGTGCTTTCCTGAAAGGTATATCCCGTTCTACAAGATAATCCGCTAAGTCGGTTGCTGTTATTTGTCCCATATTGCAATCGGTTTTCATTCTCTCTGTGTTAGCCGTCATCTCGCTTATCATGTGAGAAAAAAGCTCTAAACTTGATGTGCAGTAATCAGAAGCTGAAAAAATAAATTCTTTATCCTCTTGCATGTCTCTATTGTAAGATAAAGGCTGATTCTTCATTAGTGACAATAAGCCCATTAGACTTGCAATTGTTTTAGAAGAACCCCCTCTTATCAACTCAGCCACATCAGGATTTTTTTTCTGAGGCATGATAGAAGAGCCAGTGCAGAATTCGTCTGATAGCTGGATATAATTGAATTGAGAAGAAGACCAAATCACTAGTTCTTCGCAGATTCTTGAGAGATGAATACCAAGAATACTTGAATTTGCAGAAAATTCGATTACAAAATCCCTGTCACTAACAGCGTCCATTGAATTATTTGAAGTGCTATTAAAATCTAGTCGTTTGGCAAGTTTCTCTCTATCTATTTTAAACCTACTACCAGCTAATGCAGCCGACCCCAAAGGCATAACACTCATCCTTTCTTTAGTTTCAGAAAACCTAGAAAAATCTCTTTCTAGCATTTCAAACCAAGATAAAAGATGGTGACCTAAAGTAACGGGCTGAGCTATCTGCATATGTGTGAAGCCAGGCATGATATCTTCAGCGTGAACTTTAGCTTTCTCCACAATAGATAGTTGAGCTTGGCTTATTAAATTAAGAATATTCTTAATTACAGTATCTAAATGCAGCCTTAAGTCTGTAGAAATTTGATCATTTCTTGATCTGCCGGTATGAAGCTTTTTTGCTGAATTTCCTACCTTCTTTATCAGGGCAGATTCTATATTCATGTGAACGTCCTCAAGACCCTTGTCCCATTGAAATTTACCACTTTCTATTTCTTTTAGTATGCTTTTTAAGCCCTTGGATATTTTTGAATAGTCTTTTACAGAAATAACTTTAGCTTCTTTTAACCCTAACGCATAGGCTAAAGAACCAGCAATATCTTCTTTGTACAGCCTTTTATCGATATCAAGAGAACTGGTATAGTCTTGAACTAATTTGCTAGCTGCTCCAGTGAATCTTCCTCCCCATAGAGGATTTGTTGTAGTTTTCTTCTTCATCTTATAACTTCAATGATTCTACTATAGCCTTTGTCGGTTCTAATTTGTTGATGGTGTAAAAATGTATTCCTGGAGCTCCAAATGACAATAAGTCTTCTCCAAGCTTTGTTAATACATCAATTCCATATTTAGCAACATCTTCATCATTTAAACTATCTAAATCTTTAATGATTTTTTTGGGAATCTTAGCGCCACAATTGCTGGCCATTCTTAAAAGAGATTCTTTATTTGTAATAGCTATCAGTCCAGGAGTAATTGGTATTCCAAGGTTTTCTTTTTCTGACCTCTCCATGAATTCATAATAGGCTTCAGGTAAAAAGAAGAATTGAGTGATGGCACCATCTGCTCCAGCTTTAACTTTATTAGAAAAGTGAATAAAATCATCATCAGCAGATTTTGCTTGAGGGTGAACTTCAGGATAGGCACCAACTTCTATATGGAATTGATTGCCGTAAACGGACTTTATGTATTCAAGAAGATCTTTAGCGTATGGGAAATCTCCGTAGCCCCCAACTCCAGATGGCAGATCTCCTCTCAATACCACTAGCCGTTTAAACCCTGCCCCTTTATAAGAATCAAGAATAGATTTAATTTCTTCTTTACTCGCAGTGACTCCGCTGATATGAGCACAAGGATTTACAGTCGTTTTGTTTTTTAAAGCCAAGCAGGTATTAAAAGTGCCTTCTTGTGTAGAACCTCCTGCTCCAAAAGTTACCGAAAAATATTCAGGCTTAAAAAGTTCTAATTCTTTAGCTACGGATATGAGTTTCTCGTTTCCCGGATCTGTCCTGGGAGGATAAAACTCAAAACTTAAATTTTTTGAGTTTGTTTCCATAATCTTCTCTGTTAGTACTTGTAGATCTCGGTCTTAAATGGTCCTTCAGTAGGAACATTTATGTAGTCTGCTTGCTTGTCTGAAAGTTTTGTCATCACTCCTCCAAAACCTTCTACCATGTAAGCAGCGACTTCTTCGTCTAGTTTTTTGGGAAGCACTTCTATTTTGATGAGATCTTTTTTAACTTCTTCATCATTAATATTGGCAAATTTCTTTTCATACAAATACATCTGAGCTAGTACCTGGTTTGCGAAAGAGCCATCCATTATTCTGGATGGATGTCCGGTGGCATTGCCGAGGTTTACCAGCCTTCCTTCTGATAGCAAAATTAAATAATCATCACTTTCGAGGTCTGGCTTGTCTCCCGCTTTGGTATCTTTGAAGATTTTATGAACTTGAGGTTTAACCTCTTCCCAGGCCCATTCCTCTCTC
>Ga0209090_10001510_pt1 | contig 14991 bp, 17 predicted proteins | sample ArcticOcean_MG_C_9_FD_187432 | JGI IMG/M metagenome (GOLD analysis project Ga0209090, IMG submission 187432) | Marine microbial communities from western Arctic Ocean - ArcticOcean_MG_CB2_152 (SPAdes) (version 2) | ecosystem: Environmental > Aquatic > Marine > Oceanic | place: Arctic Ocean... | reverse complement strand
AATGTTGTCAAATGGGCAAGAATTACCTCCTGAATTCGCAAGAAAAGAAGTTGCTGAAATATTAATGGGGTACTATCAATCCCTATAGTTTATATGGTTAAAAAGAATATACTTATTTACTAATAATACATTCCAAACAGATTAAGAATATATTATAATCTTTTGCAGAAAGTAATAAACAATGGAGAGATTATGTCGCAATTCACTAAAAGTGTAACTGGAAACTCTATAACGCATAGAACCAAAACAATCACGGTAAGTGATAAGATATCTCTACCTGTAAAACTAAAAATTACTGAAAGCCCAATTAAATCAACTAAAAGAAGTCAGGCTATACAAGCCTAAATTAAATCCGGAGAAATTATGATAACAATTAACCCATTCGTCGATAACATACTAAACATTGCCCCTGCATATATACAAGGATTTTTGGTTCTTATGGTTATATTCACTGTAGGCGGTGTAATTTTAGACATGATGCATAAAAAGAACGTTAAGTTCTTTTTTCAGAATGCTAAGAAAGCAAAACTATCTGCAACAAAATCTGTAAGTACAGGTGAAAAAGCCTCTATTATTGTAAAAACACTAGCTTATGACGTTGCAACTTCTGCAGAATTTTGCGGAGTAACAAGAAGAATCACTCATCTTTTAGGGATGTACGGAACGATCCTATTTTGGGTATCATCGGCGGTAATGATTTTTAGCGCTTCTTCTACGTCAACAATTTATCCAATGTTATGGCATATAGGAGCAATAATGACATGTGTCGGTGGATATTGGTTCTGGTTCATACAAAGAGTAGATGTTAGAGCTGAAGGTAATAGCTGGAGCAGAATTGTTTTTGCTGATTTATTTGTACTTTCGTTGGTAACAACGTCAACATTTGGCCTATTATGGTCGTATTTCCAATCAGCTAACTCAAATGGCTTAGCAACATTGTTCTTTATTATGTTTATAATATCCAATGTAGTTTTATTTGGCGGAGTATATTGGTCTAAGTTTGCACATATGTTTTATAAACCAGGTGCTGCTATCCAAAAACATTTAGCTGAAGCTGATGGCTCAAGAGATGACTTACCCGAGCCAGCAGATTTACCAAAACAATTTGGTTTAGGAATCAAGCGTTCTCAACCACAGAATTATTAAGAATTTAAAATAGATTAACGGAGAGAAAATTATGTCAACTTTTGTATATATGACCAGATGCGATGGATGTGGACATTGTGTAGATATTTGCCCATCAGATATCATGCACATTGATAAACTTATTAGACGCGCAGTAAATATTGAACCTAACTTTTGCTGGGAGTGTTACTCTTGCGTAAAAGCATGCCCACAGAACGCTATTGATGTTCGTGGATATGCAGACTTTGCTCCAATGGGCCATAAGGTCCGTGTTCTTCGTGAAGAAGAGAAAGGGGTTATTAGCTGGAAGATTAAGTTTAGAAATGGGCACATGAAAAGCTTTGTTTCACCAATTACTACTAAACCATGGGGAAAATTTATTCCTAAATTAGCTGAGAAAGACGTACCTAATAAAGATGCGCATGATAATAATCGACTATATGGCGAACCAACTTATTTGAAAACTGGAAAAGTTCCAGTATCAGATACAGGTGTCCCTTTAATGGCAAAAGTTGGTAAATTAAAACAAGGAGTGTACTACTAATGGCTAAATTTAAAACACATTACGAAGATTGCGATATTTTAGTTGTTGGCGGCGGTATGGCTGGTACAGGTGCTACATTTGAATCAAGATACTGGGGCCGTGATATGAAAATTATCTGTGCAGAAAAAGCAAATATAGATAGAAGTGGAGCTGTTGCTCAAGGTCTTTATGCTATTAACTGTTATATGGGTATGCAATGGGATGAAAATCAGCCAGAAGATCATGTTAGATATGCCCGTAATGATTTAATGGGAATGGTCCGTGAAGATTTAGCATACGATATGGCACGTCATGTAGACTCATGCGTACATATGTTTGAAGAGTGGGGTTTACCACTTATGCGTAACGAAAAAACAGGTCAATATCAAAGAGAAGGTAAATGGCAAATCATGATTCATGGTGAGAGCTACAAACCTATAGTGGCTGAAGCTGCTAAAAAGTCTGCAGATAAAATTTACAACCGTGTAATGATTACTCATCTTTTAATGGATGAGGGTCATGATAATAGAATCGGTGGTGCCACAGGTTTTAATATGCGTACTGGTGATCATTATGTATTCCGCGCTAAAGCAGTAATATGTGCAGCTGGTGGAGCATCACACATTTTCAAACCACGTTCAGTTGGTGAAGGTATGGGTCGTACATGGTATGCGCCATGGAGTAACGGTTCAGCATATGCATTACCAATAGCGGTCGGTGCAAAAATGACACAAATGGAAAACCGTATTGTACTAACTAGATTTAAAGATGGATATGGTCCAGTAGGAGCATACTTCTTACATCTAAAAACATACACTCAAAATGCAAATGGTGATAACTATGAAAAAACATGGTATGACCAAACAAAAGAAATGGTGGGAGAGTATATTGATCATGTGCCAACACCAACATGCTTACGTAATCATGCATTTATTCAAGAAACAATGGCCGGTAGAGGCCCAATTTATATGGTCACAATGGAAGCATTCCAAGACCCACATTTAGAAACTATTGGGTGGGAAAACTTTTTAGGAATGACTGTTGGTCAAGCAGTTGTTTGGGCATCTCAAGATATAGATCCTAAATACCAAAATCCAGAATTAACTACATCAGAACCATATGTAATGGGTTCTCATGCAACATGTTCAGGCGCTTGGGTCAGTGGACCAGAAGATGTGTCTGGTGGCATACCAGAATATTTCTGGGGTTATAACAGGATGATGACTATTGACGGTTTATTTGCAGCAGGTGATGCTGCCGGTGGAACAGCTCATGCATTCTCATCTGGTTCGTTTACAGAAGGTAGATTGTGCGCTAAAGCAGCTGTGCAATATATTAATGATGGTCGTGCTGACGGTATATCTGTCACAGATGGTCAATGTGAAAAATTAAAAGAAGTTATATATAAACCTCTTGAAAACTATACTGTTGGGCGTAACGAAATAACAGCTGGTACAGTGTCTCCAAGCTACATATTACCAATCCAAGGTCTACAAAGACTGCAAAAAATAATGGATGAATATGTTGGTGGTATTGGTACTAACTATATGACTAATGAAGTTGGTTTAAAACGTGGAATAGAGCTTCTTGGAATATTAGAAGAAGATTTAGAGCATGTTGGCGCTGAAGATTTACATCAATTAATGAGAGCATGGGAATTAAAGCATCGTGCATTAGTTTCACAATGTGTTGCTGAACATACAATATTCCGTGAAGAAACACGTTGGCCTGGATATTATTATAGAGGCGACTTCTTAAAATTAGATGATGAGAATTGGCATTGCTTGACTGTTTCAAGACGTGATCCAAAAACTGGTAAGTTTGAACTAGAAAAAGCTCCGCTTTATCATCTTATTGACGAAGAAGTTGATGATGAGAAAAAAGCATAAATAATTTTATATTATTTAACATAAGAGTTAACGTATGAATCTAGTTGAAATGACGGATGAAGAAATCTTAAAGATTGCTAATCCGATATGGAATGGACTTGTGGAATCATCTAATAAAAAAGATTATGGTGGTTTCACAAAACATTTCTCCAAAGAAATGCTTTTTGGAGCAAATGAAGTTGAGATAGGTAAACAGTGGGCCGCTAATAAAATGCTTACAAGCCTATCTATGGAAAGAAAATTTTTTGGTTGCCTGAGACGTAATGAACATGTCACTGTTTTGTTTAAACAAACAAGCTCGGAAGTAGAGGGTGAATATCTTGGCAGACTAGTGCTAGGAGTTGAAGATGAATCTATTAAGGTCTTTGGCGCAACTATATTTTAGTATCTTAATTTAAGATTAAATTAACTACATAAATTGAAATGAAATCAAACTCACATATAATAAAAGATAATCTTTTTAGAATAATAATACTTTCTGATACGCATTCTAATTTAAATTCTTTAATATATAACCTTATAAATAAAAGTGATTATGTTATTCATGCAGGTGATATTTTAGATTATAAAATACTTGAGAATATTAAACTTACATCAAAAGAATTATATGCGGTAAATGGGAATAATGATGATTATGACGAATTAAATGATGTAGAAGTCATAACCACATCTATTGGCGATATTGTAGTAACTCATGGGCATAAACATTATCCAAATTATCATGATTCCTTAAGAGAGTCCTATCCTAACGCGTTAGTTGTTATCTATGGTCACACGCATCACCATACTTTAGACATGACTAAAAAACCGTATATTATCAATCCTGGTGCAGCTGGAAAAACAAGAACGCAAGGTGGCGCATCTTGCATTATACTTTCAAATAGTTGCGATGGATTTACTTTAGAATTAAAAAAATTTAACCCTAGTTAGCAAGCTTAATAAAGCTTGACTTATTAATGAAACAGACTAAGATATTACTATTCGTAGACAAATCAAAACTCAATTCAAAGCATAAATAAAATTTAGAGGAAGATTTATAATGAGTTCAGTACTTAACATTACAGATGATAATTTTGAAACTGAAGTTTTAAAATCAGAAATACCAGTCTTGATAGATTTTTGGGCAGAGTGGTGTGGACCATGTAAAGTATTAGGGCCAATCGTAGATGATGTTGCCCCTGAATTTGATGGTAAAGTAAAATTTACTAAACTTGATATTGACGCAAATCCCGCTACTGCTCCAAAATATGGAATTAGGGGTATACCTACAATAATGATTTTTAAGAGTGGAGAGTTGGCTGCTACATCTGTAGGAGTTTTAACTAAATCGGAGTTAACAAATTTTTTAAATGAGAATCTATAACTCATTAAATATAGATCTATAAAGTATAAAATAAGTATTTTCAAAACAATCAATTTTAACAAACCAATTAAAATAATATGAACCTAACTGAACTAAAAGAAAAACCAATACAAGAGCTTGTATCTATGGCTGAAAAAATGGGCGCTGAGAATGTCGGCAGGCTTAGAAAACAAGATGTCATTTTTACTATTTTAAAAAGCCACTCATCTAGTGGAGAAGATATATCTGCCGGTGGAGTTCTAGAAATATTACAGGATGGTTTTGGTTTTTTAAGAAATGCTAGTAGCTCATATTTAGCAGGACCTGATGACATTTATGTTTCACCTAGTCAAATTCGTAAATTTTCATTACGTACAGGCGATACCGTTGAGGGAAAAATTAGACCACCTAAAGAAGGCGAAAGATATTTTGCATTACTTAAAGTTGATAACGTAAATTTTGATTCTACAGAGAATTCTAAACATAAGATTTTATTTGAAAATCTAACACCTTTGCATGCGAATGAAAGACTAAGGCTTGAATGTGGTAATGGTAGCAGAGAAGATATATCTGGGCGTTTGGTTGATATTGCCGCACCTATTGGTAAAGGTCAAAGAGGTTTAATCATCTCTCCACCTAAAGCTGGTAAAACTATTATGCTTCAACAGATAGCACAAAGTTTGATTGCCAATAACCCTGATTCTATTCTAATAGTTTTATTAATTGATGAAAGACCTGAGGAAGTAACTGAAATGTCACGCATGGTTAGAGGAGAAGTTGTTGCAAGTACTTTTGATGAACCAGCTCATAGACATGTTCAGGTAGCAGAAATGGTTATCGAGAAAGCTAAACGTCTGGTTGAACACAAAAAAGATGTGATTATACTCCTTGATTCTATTACAAGGCTTGCTAGGGCTTACAACACAATTGCTCCATCGTCTGGTAAAGTACTATCGGGTGGTGTTGATGCAAATTCACTAACTAAGCCAAAGAGATTTTTTGGTGCAGCTAGAAATATTGAAGAGGGTGGAAGTTTAACAATCTTAGCTACGGCTCTTGTTGATACAGGATCAAAGATGGACGAGGTTATATATGAAGAGTTCAAGGGAACAGGTAACATGGAAGTACATCTTGATAGGCGCATAGCTGAAAAAAGAATATACCCCGCTATCAATATTAATCGCTCCGGAACTAGAAGAGAAGAGTTATTAACTACGCCAGATGAATTACAGAAAATATGGATTTTAAGAAAAGTTCTTCACTCTATGGATGAGTTAGATGCTATGGAGTTTATGTTGAATAAATTACAGTCAACTAAAACTAATTCTGAATTCTTTGATTCCATGAAGAGGTAATTAATTTCCTATATCTTCCCTGAAGAATACTAAGTCATTATTTTCAATGTTCATATCTTTATCTTCAAAGACTCTAATATTCTTAATATTTTCATACGCTATACTTATAGCCTTTTCCTTATCTTCAGAAAAAGCATTTACAGTAAGAATTCTACCGCCTGTTACGCATATTTTATTATCATCTAATATTGTTCCAGCATGAAATATTTTAACTTTTAGATTTTCTTTGACACTACTAGTATCTATATAAAAACCCTTTTCATATGAATTAGGATATCCTTTTGATGCTAAAACTATAGTGCAACAGTATTCATTATTTTTATGGTCAAGGTCTACAATATTTAAATCCCGTATATCAGTTGCAGGATTATTAATAATCATCTCTAAAAGATCTATATTTTTATTTTCAAGGGTAATCATTAGATTTTGTGTTTCAGGATCACCCATTCGACAATTATATTCTAGAACCTTTATTTTATTAGCACTATCTATCATTAGTCCTATATAAAGAAAGCCTAAATATTTCGTATTGGATTTTTTATTATAGTCATTGATTCCATTTATTGTTTTAGCCAGAATCTTTTCAATATCTAGGTATAACTTATAGATTTCATTCTTATGTTTATAGCTTAAAGGATGGCTTACAGCGCCCATTCCACCTGTATTTGGCCCAGAATTATGTTCATCACGTGATTTATAGTCTTTTGTCCATGGAAGCCCTATCTCGTAATGAGATCCTTTATCATTACATATATAGATTGCTGATAATTCTTGTCCACTGAGGAATTCTTCTATTACAATAAAGTCTGAATATTCGGTGCTTAATAATTTATCTATAGCTCTATATGATTCTTCTACTGACGAGGAAACAATAACACCTTTCCCTGCAGCCAAGCCATCAGCTTTTATTACAATTGGATGTTTCTTATTATCTATATACAACTTAGCTTCATCTTTGTTTGAAAACATTTGATAGCCAGCTGTTGGTATATCATATTTTCTCATAAAATCTTTCGAGAAAACTTTTGATCCTTCTAAAATTGCATGTTCTTTTGTTGGCCCAAAAGCTTTTAACCCATGCTCAGAAAACTTATTAATAATACCTTCTACTAGAGGGCCTTCAGGTCCAACCACTGTTAGTAAGATATTATTTTTCTTAACAAAATCAATAAGAGCGTTAGTATCTGAAATATCAATATCAATATTTTCTATATTTTTTTCTAATGCTGTGCCACCGTTACCAGGGCAAACAAAAACTTTTTGAACTTGTGGAGACCTAGAAAGTTTCCATGCAATAGCATGTTCTCGGCCACCTTGCCCTATAACTAGTATATTTTGTTTCATCTTCTAATGTTTAAATACTCTCACGCCGCTAAGAACCATTGATATACCATGTTTATCAGCTATAGATATTATTTCCTTATCTTTTATAGAACCACCTGGTTGAATAATGCTGGAGACGCCAATTTTTTTAGCTAAATCTATATTGTCTCTAAATGGAAAAAAAGCTTCTGATGCCATTACGCATCCTTTAAGAGACAAGCCATGTTTTTTAGCCTTTGTTTTAGCTATATTAGTAGAATCAATTCTGCTCATTTGCCCGGCACCTATTCCAAGAGTCTTCTTATTTTTAACAAAAACAATTGCATTTGATTTTACATATCTTGCAACTTTAAATGCAAACAATAAATCATCTACCTCTCTTTTCGATGGTTTCTTTATTGTTACAGTTTTTAAGTTTTTAGACGTTACTTTTTTAGTATCACTTTCTTGAATTAAAAATTTACTCTGCAATGATTTAAACTCTAGCCTAGCAGTATCTTTATTAGATTTTACTACCTTTAACAGTCTAATATTTGGTTTAGATTTAATGACTTCTAAGCATTTTTTACTATAATTAGGGGCAACTATAACTTCCACAAACTGTTGATTGATAATTTTTTTAAGAATCTTTTCATCTACATTTTTATTAAAAGCAATGATTCCTCCAAAAGCTGAGATAGGATCTGTTGTATAGGCATTATTGTAAGCAGCCATAAGGCTGGTGCATTCTGCTACGCCACAAGGGTTTGCATGTTTAACTATAACGCATGAGGGGTTTTTAAATTGTTGAACGCAAGAAAGCGCGCTCTCTGTATCAACTAAATTATTGTAAGACAAGCCTTTTCCAGCTAATTGTTTAAAATTAAAACCCTCTACCTTAGGGTATTTTATATTATAAAGGCTAGCATTTTGGTGCGGATTTTCTCCATATCTTAGGTTACTAATCTTTTCTAATGTAATATTAATTTTTGATGGAAGAGTTAATTCTTCGGTACTCTCATGACTCATTAAATAATGATGAATCATTGAGTCATATTCTGAAATCTTTTGGAATACTTTAATAGCTAGTTTACGTCTTGTATTAATGCATGTTTGATTATTATCATTGATTTCCTTGATTATAGCTTCATAGTCCTTAGGTTCCGTAATAACAGTCACTCTTCCATGATTTTTAGCTGCTGCCCTTAACATCGTAGGCCCTCCAATATCTATATTTTCAATTGCATCATCATACTTACAATTAGCTTTTGATATTGTTGACTCAAAAGGATAGAGATTAACTACCACTATATCGATGAGCGAATAATGTGAATTTTTTAATGAGTCTATTGATTTTTTGTCTTTAGCTAGTATGCCAGCATGGATAATTGGATGTAATGTTTTGACTCTTCCTTCAAGGATTTCTTCAAATTTAGTAAATTCAGATATAGATACATTAGCTATTTTTTTGGATGATAAGAATTTCGCAGTACCGCCAGTCGAAAGAATTATATAGTTATTTTTAATTAGTGATTTAGCAAATTTATCAATGCCAGTTTTATCAGAAACGCTTATAAGTGCAAATTTCTTTTCATCTTGTTTCATTTATATGCTTATACCGTAATCTTTAATTCTTTTTATCAATGTCCCTCTGTTAATTCCCAGGTAAGTAGCAGTTTTAGTTACATTGCCACCTAAGTGAGATAAAACTGCAGATATAAGAGATTTTTCAACTTCTGTGATAAATAGGTTATGCAGATTACTAACACCCTGACCATTCATCTTATTGATATAGGCAAGAGTTTCGTTTTTAATAGTTTTACTAAGAGAGCTGACAGCTGTCTTTTTAATTTTTTCCATTATTTATACATACCCTTGTAATATCAAAGAATAACCTTCAATGATAAGTTTAATAAGAAACGTTTCATTATCTTACAATTTTAATGATTAGGGTTAAAGAGAAAAATTACTAATTTTTATTAATAAACTGATTTAATGTATTGATTGTAAAGTTTCCATTCACAAAAAAATCACTAGTTAATAAACGTTTATGCAAAGCAATATTGGTTTTAATGCCTTCTATGACAGTTTCATCTAATGCAAATAACATTTTCCTGATAGCCGTCGCTCTATCTTCAGCATGTGTAACAATTTTTGCTATCAAGGAATCATAATTAGGCGGCACATCATATCCAGAATAAATATGTGAATCAACTCTAACTCCTGGTCCACCGGGTGCATGAAATAAGCTTATATGACCTGGTGAGGGCATGAATGTTACAGGGTCTTCTGCATTTATCCTACACTCTATAGAATGTCCTTTAAATGTAACATCTTCCTGGGTTAATTTTAATTTCTCATTTGATGCAACTAAGATTTGCTCAGAGATTAAATCAATACCTGTTAAAAATTCACTCACTGGATGTTCAACTTGTATTCTCGTATTCATTTCAATGAAACTAAAGGAGCCGTCTTGATAAAGAAACTCAAAAGTCCCTGCTCCGGTATACCCAAGTTGTTTGCATGCATCAGTACATATTTTACCTATTTTACTGATTGCTGCTCTGGGAATATTTACCGCTGTAGTTTCTTCTATTACTTTTTGATTTCTTCTTTGAAGAGAACAATCTCTCTCTCCAAGGTGAATAGCATTTCCATGATTATCACAGAGTACTTGAATCTCGATATGTCTAGGTTTATCAAAATATCTTTCAAAATATAAATCACCATTTCCAAATGCATTTTCAGCTTCTGATTTAGTAATATTCATTGCATTAGCAAGATCTTTAGGATGATTAACAATCATCATTCCTCTTCCACCACCACCATGAATAGCTTTTAACATTATAGGAAAACCAATTTTTTCAGCAGATTTAATAACTTTGGCTGGATCATCAGAAAGAATGCCATCATAGCCAGGTATACAGGGAACGCCAAACCCTTTCATAGCTGTCTTTGCTTTAATTTTATCACCCATTTTTTTTAAAACCTTGCTTGGTGGACCTATAAAGATAAATTTATTTGACTCAACAATTTCTGCAAACTGGGCTGATTCTGATAGGAACCCATAACCAGGGTGTATTGCATCAGCATTAGTAAGTTCAGCTGCGCTTATAATAGAGGGTATATTTAGATAACTTTTTTTAGGGTCTGCTGATCCTATGCACACTGACTCGTCCGCCATCTTTACATGAGGTAATTGTCTATCAACAGTTGAGTGAACAGCCACGGTCTTTATACCTAGCTTTTTGCAAGCTCGTAAGATACGTAGCGCTATTTCGCCTCTATTGGCAATTAATACTTTTTGAATCATATTATTTTATTATAAATAGTGGTTGTCCAAATTCTACAGGTTCTGAATCCTCTACAAGAATTTTAATAATTGTACCGCTTTGTTCAGCAGTAACTTGGTTCATCATTTTCATGGCTTCTAAAATACAAACTGTATCACCTTTGCTAACTTTTTGACCTTCTTCTGCAAAAACTTTTGAGTCAGGTGACGCAGCCCTGTAAAAAGTACCAACCATTGGAGATTCAATAGTGTCTCCTTCTGGCAAAGCTTGTTCTGAAACACTTTCAGCTTGAGGAGTAATTTCTTTAGTAGCAGGTTGCTGAGTTTGCATAACCGGCATCATAGCTTGGCTATTCTGCAGAGGCTGATATTGTGAATGACGAGAGAGTTTAATTGACTCCTCTCCTTCTTTAACCTCTATCTCTGCTAAACCAGACTCTTCTAGTAATTCCATCAGCTTTTTTATTTTTCGTAGATCCATGTTTAGTTACTCCTAATATACTTTAAAGCTTGCATGAATGCATAACTATAGCCATTGACACCTAAACCAACTATAACGCCTGAGCTTAAATCACTTAAAAATGATTTCTTTCTAAACTCTTCTCTTTTATGGATATTGGAAATATGTATTTCTATAAAAGGAATTTGTGTACTCAAAAACGTATCTCTTAAAGCAATGCTTGTATGGGTTAAAGGTCCGGGATTAATAATAATAAATTTCGTAGAATCTTTATTTGCATCTTGAATACAATCTATAATTTCATGTTCTGCATTAGACTGCATAAATTTTATTGAAACATTGTCTTTATCTGCTAAATTTTGCAAGCTATCTTCTACATCAGCAAGGCTTTCTTTGCCGTATATCTCAGGTTCTCTTGTTCCAAGTAGATTTAAGTTAGGACCGTTAATAATTAGTATATCTGTCAAAATAGTCCCTTTAGTAAATTTTAATAGAAATTAACAGATTTTTACAGAATATACAAGAAAATTTTCTTATTTTAAAGATATACTTATATTTATATTCTCATAGATTTTAATAAAATTTTCGGCATCTATAAAGCCAACAATTCTAGACCGCCTTATCTCTGTCCCGTCATTATTAAAAAATAGTATTGCGGGAGGGCCAAATAATTTATAGTCTTTTAAAAATTTTGAGTTGTCATCATTTGTTTTTGTTATATCTAGTTTTATTAAGTTTAAATCTTTTAATAGATTAGCCACTTTTTTTTCACTAAAAGTATATTTGTCTAACTCTTTGCAAGCTACACACCAGTCAGCATAAAGATCTACCATTGTAATTTTTTCTGAATTTTTTATTTGAGAAAATAATTCATTGGTATTAAAAATTTTTGTGAATGAGGTTGACTGGGATTGTTCAATAAAACTAAACATAGGGTCAAAGTTTTTATTTGAATTTACACCATATATTTGTAATCCTGAATAAATAAAAAGTAAGATTGATAAAAACTTTAATGTGAATCTAGAAATATTTTTAAATGTAACTATTCTTGTTAAACCTATTGCAACAATAATTGATAATATTGACCATAAATAAGCAGCTATCTCTATTGATACAATTCTTTCAATCAACCAGATTGCAACTATTAAAAATAATACCCCGAAAACTTTATTTGTAATTTCTAAGTATGGACCAATTTTTTTTGTTAACTCTGATGCCGAAGTTCCTAGAACTAGAAGTGGTGCGCCCATACCCATACCTAGCGCAAATAAGGCAGACCCGCCAATCAAATAGTCGTTAGTCATTGATATGTATATTAGCGCCCCTATGAGTGGAGCAGTAACACATGGCCCTACAATTAATGCAGAAAGAGATCCCATAATACCTACACCTATGTAAGTACCCGAACTATTGGTATTTGATTTTGATATAAGTAAACCCTGAATAGATGCAGGCATTTGTATTCTTATCACATTAAACATAGATAGAGCTAGGATTACAAATAATCCTGCAAAACTTGTTAACACATATGGATTTTGTAAATCTGCCTGAATATTTGCTCCGGATAATACAATTAAGATTCCAGCAGCTGCATATGTTAGAGACATTGATAAAACATAGGTCAAGGAAAGAAAAAAAGATTTTTTTGTTGAAATACTCTCCCCTTGCCCAACTATCAGCCCAGTCAATATAGGAATCATTGGAAAGACGCATGGGGTGAAAGCTAGAAGTAGTCCAGCCAAGAAAAATAAAAAAATATTAAGAGTAATGGATTGCTCAGATAGTTGTTGGCTAAAAGAATACTGATTGTCAGTCATACTAGTTTTTAATAAATATGAGTCATTACTAGCATATTGTTCAAGAGGAAATTTTTTAGTAATAGGTGGATAGCATAAACCTGCATCTGCACAACCCTGATATTTTAGTATTAAATTTGTTTTACTAGTTATTTTGTCAAAATATATATTTGCTTTAGCAGAATTATAATATACGTCTACATCACCAAAAAACTCATCTTTTTTCTTCTTGCCTTCAGGCATGTCTACTTTAATAATTTTCGTATCTGAACTATCAACTGAAAACTCAAACATACCAAGATAGAGGTAGTATCCTTTTTCAATATCCCAAGAAACTTCAAGATGATTATTTTCAATTAGCTTTATTGAGGGTTGAAATGCCTTTTCTGGCGATAGAAACTCTACTTGATTCTGAATGATATCAGAAGCTGCAAAACTGCTAGTTAAGAGAAGTATCGTGGTTAGAAAAAATTTTTTCATATTAAGTATCTTCATTCTTTCAATTATCTCAATAATTATATATATAGTATATTATCTACTATAGAATTTTTGTCCATAAATGATAGTGTAAGAGTTAATATTATAAATGATAGTGTAAGAGTTAATATTATGAATTTAAAGAAAGTTATCCCTGTATTCTTATTACTTATCCCAATAATTGAAATTATTTTATTTATTGAAATTGGGTCAATAATAGGAAGTTTTAATACTATTTTAACGATATTTGGTACAGCCATGGTTGGAATTTATATAATTAAATATAATGCTGCAACGTATATGTCTGAAATTCGTAACAAGCTAATGAATGGTTTAAGACCTGACCAAGAGATATTGTCTGGAATTATTGTGTTTATATGTGGTGTATTCTTGTTGTTACCTGGCTTCCTAACGGATTTTATAGGCCTATTATTCCTTTATAAACCAATTAGGTTGCTCAGTATTAGAAAGCACGATGTGCCCTCAGGGAGACGTACAAATGGGCCTAAAGGAAGAGTAATTGATGTGGATCATAATAAAGACAAGTAATTCTATTAATTACACTTGAAATTTAGGAAAAGGTCGCTATATTAACTATCTGAGAGCAAAAACCGCTCATTTGAACTATTAATGAGGATTACATATGAATATAAGACCATTACATGACCGCGTAATTATTAGAAGAATGGAAGAAGAAAAGACTTCACCTGGCGGCATCGTGATTCCTGACTCTGCAACTGAAAAACCAATTAAAGGCGAAGTTGTTGCAATAGGCAAAGGAAAGATACTTGAGAATGGTGATGTTAGACCATTAGATGTAAAAGTGGGTGATATAATTCTCTTTGGTAAATATTCTGGTACAGAAGTAAGTGTAGACGGGGAAGAATTACTTGTTATGAGAGAAGATGACATAACAGCAATTGTTAGTTAAATTAATAGTATTTTATAGAGGAACTAAAAATGACAGCAAAAGAAGTAAAATTTGGTGATGACGCAAGAAAAAGACTGGTGGTAGGAGTAAATATTCTAGCTAATGCAGTTAAGGCAACATTGGGACCTAAAGGCAGGAACGTTGTTCTAGATAAGTCTTTTGGAGCTCCAACTGTAACGAAAGATGGCGTATCAGTCGCTAAAGAAATTGAATTAAAAGATAAGTTTGAAAATATGGGCGCGCAAATGGTTAAAGAGGTTGCGTCTCAAACTTCTGATATAGCAGGAGATGGAACAACTACAGCAACTGTGTTAGCTCAGTCAATCTTAAAAGAAGGTTTAAAATGTGTAGCTGCTGGAATGAATCCTATGGACTTAAAAAGAGGAATTGAAAAAGCAGTATCAGTAGCAGTTGAAGGTTTAAAAAAAATGTCTAAACCTTGTGCTGACCAAAGTGCAATTGAACAAGTAGGTACTATTTCTGCAAACTCTGATAAAAA
>Ga0209090_10001505_pt1 | contig 15024 bp, 7 predicted proteins | sample ArcticOcean_MG_C_9_FD_187432 | JGI IMG/M metagenome (GOLD analysis project Ga0209090, IMG submission 187432) | Marine microbial communities from western Arctic Ocean - ArcticOcean_MG_CB2_152 (SPAdes) (version 2) | ecosystem: Environmental > Aquatic > Marine > Oceanic | place: Arctic Ocean... | reverse complement strand
TCGAGCTCTTTCACCCAATAATCGCAGTCGTTTGCATTTTCAAAATCAATCTTGTGTCTTTTCTGCTTTTTCGATTTGTTCGATTTGTTCTTGGAGCCGTCGCTTTCATCGCCGAGCTCTCCAAGTATCCTAAGCAATAATTCCCAGTCCACTGTTATCGGAATAGATGCGTGTGTATATATACCACATCTAGTAATCATTGTTGGAAACGCTTGGAGGTTCGATAATTTCTCAAAGAAAGAAATTATGGTAGAGATGCAGATATTTGCGCTATGCAGACACGCATCCACAATCTGCCCGTTCGGCGGCGCCTTTACGATTTCTGTTTCCGTGACAGAAACACGTATTAATAAAACTCCGAGTTCTATAACTTCAGGTAGAATAGCGCGCGAAATAAGATCAATGATGCCGTATTTTCGTGCGAGAATGATTGCCGGGGCAAAGGCTCGACGGCTCTTATCTCGGCGCTCAGTAGAGTATCCGAGAACGGAGGTAACTACGCGTACATATTCTTCAATTTCGCTCAATATGAACAGAGAAGTGCATGGAAAGTTATCACCATCACCCAACTGCAAATTTTGTCGCTTATCGATGTATTCGCGAACATCTCTTTTCACTTTCGCGATTTCTTCGTAGCTCTGAAACATTATGTCTTCTATTTGCAACAAAATTGTTGCCACGGAGGTCCACTGTGTCCTCTCGTATTCTTTAGATTTCTCTCTATTTCGCATAAAAGGAGGAGTCGCGGGTGCCGGTCGTGCTATGATGACAAAGGCACTGACAATGGCTGCTTTAAGCCGCTGGAACGATTCCCGCGTCCATCGAGCCGTTTCGGCGTTCCGAAACGCTGCAATACTTGTAGAATCGTCATACTTAACTTCTCCGTCCACTAGAATTAAGTGACCCCTTAAAAAGTCGATGGAAGAAAGTGCGCCACCGTGAGCGCGACAAAGATCGAGAAGCCTTTGATAAAAGGAGCCCAAAGCTACTGGAGACACTCGGATCATCGTCGAAAAAAAGTTTGTGGCATTCTCCAAACGTTTGCAAATGGAATTCATTTCGCGAAAGCGATCAGTTCTGCATTCGCTATCGACTTCCCCCAACTTAGACATTTCACTCAGTCCGGACTCATTGAAGTCTTTATTTCTCGCTTCAAAATCTATCAAAACATAATTCAACGCCGCATCAAAGGCAATACAGAATTCCTCTGGGTCTCTTGATGCCAATTTACGCAGTAACCTCGAAAAGTTATTCCCAGCAACCGATGTTGGAAACATATTTGGCAGATTATTCGAGACAAAAATTTTAGTAAGTACTTCAACTCCGCTCAGATTCGACTCGCGTTGGGCAAGTTCCTCCTCGCTTAACACCGCATCTTCTTCCTCTGCTGTCATCGTCGTCGAACCTCCGTCCTTCTTCTCCTCGCCTCTGTTTTTCGCCGCGGCGGCGGCGGCGGCGCGCGTCGCCATCATCGACGACCCTCCCCCTCGAGCGTCGCACAACCTACTCTTCCCGTTCACGCGATGACCAAACTCCATGAGGCACCCGTTCCTAATCTTCTCCTCCCCTTCTCGCTCTAAATCTCTGTTCACGTTCGATTCCGCGGCTCTCCTAAACGTCCTCGTGTTGTTCTTCGTAACGCTCTCGCTTAAGAACAAACTCTGCAATCGAGACCGCCTAATCCGCCCACCATCACCACCACCACCGCGTTCCCATTCTTCCTCCTCTTCTTCTTTAACTTTTATTACTTTTTCTCCCGCGAGTACCATCGCTCGTTTCGTCAGCCATTGCACCACCGGGAACACTTTCTCCGAATCCAACCCGCAAATCTGGTGCGCTCGGAGCGGTAAAGGGCACCCGATTTCACCAATCCCTCGTTCCACCTCTTCGCAGAGTTTCAGTTTTTCTCCCATCGTCATCGTTTCCTCCTCCTTTCCTCGCTTCTTACTCTTCTTGATCTTCATACCGACGTCCCATCGACACCGTTGCAAGAGGAAAACGAATCCAAACAAGAGATGGTCAAAGCGAGTGTTTTTCTTCGCATTATTACTCTCATTGGTCCACTGAAAGTGCGAACCGATAGAGAGCAAGTCGAAGACGTCTTCGAGCGTTCGCTCTTCTTGGTCTTCTTCCAACAAGTTCTCCTTCATGTCTTCAATACCATTGAAAATTCTGAAGCCAATTCGCCATTTTTACCCGCGCAAGAAACAAATGCGCGAAGAGAATACTAAAGAAGGAGAAGAGGAAATCATCCACTTTTCCTCTCTCGCGCACCGAAAAGTATTCGCACACATTCTCAAGCACCCGAATTCGGACGTTTCCGGAGCTTTACTTGTTCGCGAGGACGACAAAGACAACACGTTCTATGAAGACGCAATCCCGCTGTTCCATTCCGAATCGGGAAACGTTTCCGTCTTGAATGAAATCGCGTTGACGCATATCCAGAAGTACGCGAATACGAGTCACCCAATTGGTGCAATGCATGTGGGAGGTTTATATTTCGCGAACGGGAATATATACGCAGGAAAAGGAGGAAAAGGGGTGTTGCCAGATCGCGCGCAAGGATTGGCCGAAGCGGTTGGGGGTGGTGCAAGAAACGGAATTCGATGTGTCCTCGTCCACCCGACCGCGTTTGATGCGGAGACGAAGAAAGTTTCTACGAGCAAGAGTAGTAGCCCGTTCAGGGTCTTCAAGTCGAACAATAACAACGCGAACAACAACAACTTTGAATTGAAAGAGCAAGACAAAGGGAGCGTCAAAGTCGTTCTCGCGCCGCCGCTCGACCGCCTCGACGCGCTGCCGCCGACGAATACGAAGGAAGTCTTTGACTTTGACGACCATTTCGACGACGTCGGTAAAGACTGGAGGAACGCATCCTTTTCGTAGAGAGATAGATATAATCTACCGCGCCGCGCTATAGATTTGTGTATATTTAGTTTATATATATAGTACCTACTGTTTATTATTATTATACTTTGTTCGCTTTCTCGCTCTTTCCATCCGGATGTGTTTTGCTCGATCGAAATCAGAGACATTACACACTCGCGTTTCTTCTTCTTCTTCTATCTCTAATGCCCACCACCAGATTGTTGCGCTTTAAAGTGTCTATATTCCGTCGGCCAGACGGTCACGTACGCCGTCGCGAACACCGCCCCCATCGCGTGGTACACCGGCGCAATCGATCCCGTTTGGATGTACTTTTCCCGGTACTCTTTGGAATATCTCTGGAAATTCTCGATCGCGTTCTCTTTGGTGATCGTTCTTTTAAGGAACTCCGGGACCTCTTTCACTTTTAAAGAGCCGAGTTGACGGAAGAACGCGGACATTTTTGGTGTTGGTGTTGTCTCTTTCTGGGGAAAGAGAGCGAGACAACGCGTCGGAGTTTTGAGGATTAGTTCTATTTGTTGGGGGATTTTCGTTCAAAAGAGGAGTACTGTATTGTGTGTTCGAGTTACGCGTGCTCTCTTTAATTCTTATCTAGTATCTAGTCGATAGCGTAAGCGTAAAATGCTCAAATCATCACTTCTGTTTCTTCGCGACTTCCTGTTTCTTTCTCTCTTTCCAACTCTGCGGACGAATCAGAGTGGTCAGCGCTATCAACGCGATGGACAAGACGTGAATGAACCAATACATTCCATTCCACGCTCGGACGCTTTCCTTGAACTCGACCAAATGAAACGCCGGGGTCAAATAGAGCAAACCAAGGTGCGTCTGCGCTAAGCTAAACAGTTTCCAATATTTTACGAATCGTTCGGACATGTAGTCGCGTTGCCATTTGTACGTTTTGCGCGCGCAGTAAATGATCAACGCCGTCGAGGAGAAGAACATCCAGTACCCGGCACTGAGACCGTGCCAGATGCCGGAGACTAATTGCGTGAGAAGAAGTTCGACTAACCCAGCCTTTCGATTTTTATTACCGCTTCTACGCACTCGGAATCGGTGGATGCGATCGTAGCAGTAATGTCGGAGCCAAATCCCGGTGCGAATGTTCCAATGCGCGGGAATTTCCGCAAACGTGTTTGCAAAATCCACACCAAACGGATGGACGTTCGTCATCGCATTCCACTCTTCCGGTCCTTCTCTGCCGGTGATTGATTTCTCCGCGTTAATCCCGTTATACGCCAACCCGCACGCGGCGGCTGAAGCGTCCGCAAACATCCACACGAAATAGTACTTATACTTCCCCGCCGCGCCCGCTACGTACACCGTCTTCAACTTTTCCCACAACGACATCATCTCCCACTCGTTTCCGTTGGCAAACACCTCTTGCAAGCTCACGATGTTGGCCAAATATAAATGCAAACCCAAACATATCATCGCGCCTATAAATCTTTGCATCGTCAACACCATCCAAGTTCTCGGCCATCCTCTCGCGTAGTGCGTCAACTTATTCGTCGGCGAGTTCGGGTCAAAAATACCTTCCTCTCTTAACCACATTCTAAACGTTTTAAACTCCAACGTCGGTCCGGAAACCAACGTGCACGGAAACATGCACCACGCCAAATACTCCAGCGTTTCCGGCGCTTCGGAGAGTTCGTGTTCTATCATAAAAGACGATTTCTCCGCGTTGTCCAATTCGTAATCCTCGAAGTTCATCGCGCAACTCGTCGTCTTCAAACACAACACCATCAACAACCCGGTGATGTCGATGTTCCCTCGTTTCCACTCGCCTCCGCTATCCGCGCTGTAGTGGATGTACACGAGGTACCCGAACGACCAGAGGAACGTTACAAACCCGACGCCTTTTCTTCGCCTTTCATCACTCTTCTTCTTCGAATCATCCGCTTTGCTGCTCCTGAGTTTAAGTAAAAGTAAACTCGGCAAGGAAACGTAAAACGCGTGCATGGTTGTCTTTCCAAACGTCATCAAGGAAATCATCGTTCCCGAGAACAGGCTTAACAGTGCTTTTCGTTTAAACAAACCTCCTTTTCTGTCTCCTTGAATCGCTCGAAACAGAACACCGAGTGGTAATCCCGAGAACAACGCCACGGTGAAAAGAATCGTCCCGCGAGGTAATCCCGAGTGTAAGGAAAGATGGTGGAGCACGTACAGGCGAAGTTTGACGATTTGTGAGACGTGCGCTTCGGCGAACGCGAGGATGTTCATCAAGATCATCATCGTCGCATCAATCATCCTCCGATCGAGGAGGGAATACGTACTCTCTGGGGAAAGAAATGAAGCCATTTTGAGATACATTTTATCCTCATTTTTTCCATATCAGAACAAGATATGATGCATCATCAAGCGACTTTGACGACGTCTTCTTCGACTTTCACGAGCAGTAGTAGCAGTAGCAGTAGTGGGAGGAGTTGCAGAAATAGACGACGTTCTTTTTTGCCTTTCCTGGACAGTGTAAACGACGTAAACCAAAAGGGAGTATCGGGGAAATTCGTATCTTTTAGAACGGGGAGACGGATGAATATGAACAACAACAACGCCATCGGGAAGGGCACAAAGCATATAATAATAACCGCAAAACAAGAAAAAGACAAACTCGCTAGAGATACCATCGACTTATCGAAACGAAAAATCGGTCCCGGCACGAAACCTCCAGTGAAAGTCACATTCCTCGGCGCAAACGATTCCTCAGTCACCGTGGATTGCCCCACAGATCAGTACATATTAGACGCCGCGCTCGAAGCCGGTTTGGAACTCCCATTTACCTGTCGCGGGGGAATCTGCGGCGCGTGTGTCGCAAAATGCGTCTCCGGAGCAACCGACCAATCGGATATTACCGACTTAGAGTTCACCTTGGACGAGGACGAACAGAAGGAAGGTTTGACGTTGTTATGCATGGCGTATCCCGTGGGCGATTGCGTCATCGAGACGCAAAGCGATTGGGGCATGCGAGTGGGCGAGTGGAAAGGCGCGACTGGGGAGATTTTAGGACGAGACCCGACCAAGTTAATGGACGACGATCCGAATAGGATTGGTTTGTAGTCATTTATTAAATAACAACATGATATATAAAAGTTACATCGCTCTCGTACCCGCGCGTTAAACGTCTCGTTTTGCCTTTGAAAACGTCACAATTCGACTCAAATTCGCCCGCAAAAACACCACGTATTCACGCGACGCATGCAGGAGCAGCACTTTTTCTCGTCGTAAAAGATGTGGCCCTCTCGAGGAGGCGGAGGAGGCAACACTAACAACGCCCCGTACTCTCCGTTCGAGGATGATTCCAACGAGAAATCCTACGCCGCGAAGTTGTACACCAAGAAGAAGAAGAAGAATTACACCAACAACGGTTTACTCTTTAATGGATATAATACTAAGCAGAACAACAACAACAACAGAGCGGGAGTGAAAATCATCGGCGGATTTTTACTCCTGATGACGATTTTGAGAGTGTTTTGGTCGTCGCGTTTGAGTGCTACGAATAATACGAATAGGATGAGTGGTTTTAGGCACGTGGACGTGTACGACAGAGAAGGGAACGTGAAGTCGATGGATGGCGGAAACGGCGTCGTCGTCGATGGTAATAACGAGTATTACGATGTGAACGATTCAGACGACGGCGACGGGAAGAAGACAAAGAAGACAAAAAAGAGTATCTGGTCGCGAGCGACGAACGACGCCCCGCGCTCGTCTCGCGTATCTTCGCAAAAAGTAGCCGCGAATTTAGTCATCGATCATCTCGGTCGCGCGTTAGCGCCGATGATATCGAAATACGTGGATGTAGATGAAGACGGCGCGGTGGACGCGAACGAGTTGGAACGGTTCGCGGAGAGAGTCGGCGGGGTTGAAAATGTCGGGAAAGGGTTCACGAGCGCGGTTTTAGCGGCGTTGACGGCGACGTGGGGGGACGCGGAGAGCGGTGGACAGCATAATCGGCCGATTGAGAAAACGCCGTGCGCGTTGGAGTTTAATCGAGGGTTGAGTACTGGGGCGGAGTTAGAGGTGACTTCGGACGTGCAGTTTAAAGGCGTGAAGCCGTTTTGCGTCGAGGCGTGGGTGAAACCGAGCGACGCGGAAACCACTCGGAATGGGTTTCAAGGGTACGGTGGCGCGATATTCGCAAAGAAGATGAGCGACGAGATGCACCCAGACGACGACGAAACCGACGTGTTGTTAATGGACGAAGACCAGAAAAAAGGAGGGAAGAACGTCGGACGAGGCCAGTTTACGTTTGCGTTGGACGACGCCGGAGGTTTAACGTTTATGAGAGAAACCGGCTTGACGACCGCCTTACGATCAAAAAGACACTTGAAACCAAACTCCTACACGCACGTCGCCGCCTCTTACGGGTTTGGCGACGCGTCCATATTCATAAACGGCACGTTAGACGCGACGAGGAAAGAAGGTGCGATTTTACGCGGCGACGACGTGACGCCGCTCACGATTGGAATGTTGTTAGATAGAAAAGGCCGCTCGAGGTTAGGTTTCACCGGAACCATCCAAGAAGTCCGCCTGTGGAACCGACCGTGCGACAAAGAGTCCATGAAAAGGTACTACGAGCGTCGATTAGTCGGATGGGAACCTGGACTCACCGCCTATTGGCCCATGAACGATTGTTTCGGTAAAATTTTAGCGGAGAAGCGAGGCGAATACCGAGGACGCGTGACCGGCAGAGCCGCGTGGAGAAGAAACGGACACCATTTGATGACCGACGACGACATCGAACTGTGCAAGCACCTCGCCAAAGGCGTCATCGATGAAAGCTTAGCCTGATTTTATTGAGAGAATGAGATTTTTGTTAGTATTACTTGACTACTTCTACTATTATTACTACGACTCTTTGACACCTTTGATGAAAAAACAGGAATTTGAAAAAAAGTTCTCTTAAAATACCTAGTTCTAAACCCTAATTTTACCCTTACACTTCTCCTTCGATAATACGACGTGTCTATTCACACCGACATACTCGCCGCGCATACGCGATGACGATGTCAATGTGAACAACAAAACGGCAACGACAGGTTGCTCCGTTCTCTCTCTTCTTCTTAATAGAAGAGAGAAACAAGTGGGTGCCTATTAACCCTAAACCATGTAAAATCCTCCTCTCTCCGTACGTTTGTGCGACCGAATGGATTTACACGACCAAAAAGTAACAACAAACAAAGAGCGAGAATAATAGTTTTATTATTAGTTTGCGCGCGACGCTCTAGTGCAATAAACTCACGCGCGCACGCCGTAGTGTTACACACGCACACACGACGCGTTCAAACAACAACAACGCGTATTACGAAGAAGGAAAGTGAATGGGCACGTATATATTTCAAGCCGAGGTGTTTCTCTCTCTCTGTGGTATGTGGATAAGAAGACTCTTCTTCTTCTCTCGCCGTGCACAGACACACGCGGGAGCGCGAGTAAGCGAAACGAGTCGGCGGGCGCGAAACGCCCTCTCGCATGAGCTACGCTACGCACAAAATAAACGAGAGAGAGAGACGAAGAAACCGGGCAGCGATTGGATGCGAGATGTGCTTTTTTTTATATTACTCATACATAGTGCGCGCGTTTACGTTAACCAACTCGGATCGCCTTTAGATATTATCCCGTACGGATTTAACGCGACGTGCGAGGTGAAATAATGCGTCTTAATGTCCCACATGTTGGTCGCTTTTCGAAACGCCGGCATCGCGTATAACCGTTTCACGTACGCGCTGATGTTCTCATACTCGCGAATGCACTTTTTGTTCGTTTTAAAGTACACGACGTACACCTCGTCGAATCGAACTAACGTTTGGAATACTCGAACGTCGATTTCGGTTACCTCGTCGTCGCTCACCAAAAACTTCATCTTCGAACGCTCGAGGACGCTTTCCAATCTCTCCAAACCGGCGAACAACTCTTCCACGGCTTCCTCGTACGCCTCTTGCGTCCGCGCGAACCCACACTTATAGACGCCGTTATTAATCGCGCGATACGTCCACTCGTTCATCTCGTCAATCTCTTTTCGCTTACTCTCCGGGTACAAATCTAACGTTGCGTTCTTCGCGAGCGGTTGAAACCGCGCGTTCAAATCTCGAATAATCTCGCTGCTCTCGTTGTTCACGATTCGCTTTTCGATTTGATCGTACAAGATTGGTACCGTAAACGGACCTTTGTACGAATTGTCGTGCTCTTCGTAGAAATCTCGGATGGAATAAAACTCCTTCTTCTTTGGGTCCTTCCTCGTGTGATACTCTTTCACCTCGAATTTCGCGCTTTCAATCCCGGACAAATGTTGAATCCAAACAGCGTTCTCGTTGGGAAAAACCCACCCGGCGTGTCCATCATCTTCATCATCCTCCTCCTCGTCATCTTTTCCTTTTCTTTTTCTCGTTTTCTGCCACGTCGGGTGCACGATTTCCACCTCGATGGAATCCAATCCTTTCAGATAGAGCACGGAAAGACATCGAGTCGCCCACGGGCAGGCGTAGGAAACGATGAGTTTATATCGGTTTTTTTCGGAAACGACGTCTGAAATACGATCTCGGAAACTAGATTCGTTTCGTGCGAACCTGCCTTTACGGTCGACGGCGGCGACCGCCGTGTGTCGTTCTCCGTCGTTAGTCATTGAGATGTGACGAACGCACGAAAGTTTTCCAATTTCAACGAACTTTTCCCTCATTCTCTTTCGCGAAGAGCGAAAGAGAGAACAACTCACTACTTCTGCGACAAAAACAACGACAACACGATGAGTGCTGCGCTTCTGAGGAGGATGACGACGACAAAAACGACGACCACCATCACGGCCGCCCGGTATTGTTGTTCATGTTTTCTCAATACTAATCACCATCACGGGAGCAACAGTAAAAGAAGACCAAGAGGAAGAAGAACACTTACGTCGTCTATGTCGTCGGAATCTACGACTACTACGACTACTACGACTACTACGACTAAACCATTGCGAATCTTAAGCTGGAACGTCAACGGATTACGCGGAACGATGAAAAAGCACCCACAGTTCGTGAAAGATTTATACGAGAAGACGAGATTTGACATCTTGTGCGTGCAAGAGACAAAGATGCAAGAAGGTAACGCAGGGGAAATGTTAGCGGTAATCGAGGATGACGATGATGAAAATGATGATGATAAGGGACCAGGAGGCCTGCATAATCAAAACGATCAATTAGCGTACTTTTCATGTTCAAAGGCGAGGAAAGGGTACTCGGGCGTGGCCATGATCACTCGTCCGAATGTGAAGTTTACGTCAAAACCGCGAGAAGGGTTTCACCAACGCGCGTTAGACGAGGCGGATTTCGAAAAGACGGAGGAAAACTTGGAGGCGTTTCATTTGTTCAATCGAGAAGGGCGGGTGATGACGTGCGAGCTCGAAAAAGCGGTGATTATAAACACGTACGTTCCGAACAGCGGCGAAGGGTTGAAACGGTTGAGGGAAAGAATCGAGGTTTGGGAGCCGGCGATGAAAGCGCACGTCTCGTGTTTGAGGGAAGATATGAAAGGAGAAGGAGAGAAAGCGATCGTTTGGGTGGGGGATTTTAATGTCGCGCACGAGAAGCGCGATTTATGGGGAAATTGGACGCAAAACGAAACGAGCGCCGGGTTCACGCCGGAGGAACGCCTCGCGTTTTCAAACCAACTCAAAGACTTACGTTTAACCGACTCGTTCCGATATAAACACCCAACCGCAAACGACAAGTTCACGTATTGGTCATACAGAGCCAAAAGCCGAGAGCGAAATCGCGGCTGGCGCATCGATTACGCCTTGGTCAGCGACACTATGAAAGAAAATATCGGAGACGCGTTCATCGTCTCCGACTTTCTCGGGAGCGACCATTGTCCGTTAGGCGTTGAACTTCGCGTGTGATGAAAATTGACGACGCGCGTTCAATAGTATTCAATCGTCTGTGTCATCCCGTTTTCGTCGTTCGTTCGTTCGTTCGTTAAGAGAGAGTTTAGCTCGAAAGCGATATAACGAGATGATACAGACTTAGTATTATTATTGTGTAGAGACTTTCATGCATAGCCTTCTTCGCGTAGAATATATATAGAAGAATATATACCAGAGTCCTACTGTACTTTACGCGCGAAAAATTTGAATTTTTTCCTCACTTTTGTGTGTCGTTGAAACTCCTTTTAACGCTCTTGGTCTTCTTGGTCTTCTCGTCGCTTTTCTTTCTCGCTCTTTCAACGAGAGAGACGACGAAGAAGAGATGAGAAGCGATGGTGACAATGAAAACGACCACAACGCTTCGTTTTTGTCTTCGGGAGAGACTTTGAAAGCATCGACGAGGACGACGACGCGAAAAGATGAGTTTTTACATCATCGGAACAAAGAGCTGTTTGTTGTTGAATACGCGCGACGTTTTGTGAACGCGAAATCGACGAGTAATGCGAACAAAGATTCTACGGATGATGATACAAAAGACGATGATGATGCAAAGGTATCATCCATTTTGTCGTCTCGAGGAGGAGGAGATGGCGACGACGACGATATCTTCTTCTTCGACGCGCTTTATAGTTCTGTGCACGAATCGGTGCAAAGATTGCTCGAGAGCGAGACGAGAGTGCAAAGTTTGCGAAGGAAACATCAGAGCGTGAGTAGCAGCAGCAACGACGAGACCAGCTTCAGCGGTGCGGCGTTCGCGTTGGAAACGACGACGCCACCTGTGAAAAAGAGAGGCGATGGGAAAAGGAGCATGCTTCCGCGAATCGACGACTGCGCACAGTTTCCGAGCTTGAGTTCGTCGCCGGTTGTCGCGACGACGCCGTTGGCGAAGAAATTGGGCGGGATGAGTTTGAATGGCAGCAGTAATAACAACATGAGCGGAGGATCGCCGTCGCCGAGGAGAGTGACGCCGTCGCCCGTATCGAATGGTGGCCCCGGAAGTGTGGAACGAGCGGCTTCACCGCCGGTAGTTTCGCCTTCTTCTTCGCAACAGCAACAGCAACAGCAACAGCAACAACTTCCGAGGAGTCAAAGCGGCGGCGTCGTAGGTGCGCCGAGACGGATTCAACCGTCTCTGCTCTCTGGTTCATCAAATTCGAGTAATAGCAATACTTTCACGAATAAACAGCCGTCGCCGGTGCAGCAGCAGCAGCAGCAGCAGCAGCAGCAACATCAACAACAACATCAACAGAAGCGGATTCAACCAACCGCTGCAAAAAGCAACAACAACAACAACAACAACAACAACAACATTAACAACGAAGCGTCAGTCGAAACTCCTGAATATATCTTGGACTTGGCAAAAGCGTACGCGTTTGCGCTCGAGTGGTTCCATAACGGTGATATTGAAAAGTCCATCGTAGATGTTCTCAAAATGCTCTCGATTTCTCCGGATGCGTTTCCGTTTGGCGTTAGTCGGGGAGAAGCAGAAGAAGAGTTTGAAATTTTTCCGTCCGGCGTGTTCGTTCGTAAATTTGCCGCGCTCGTTTTAGCCAACGCCGGAACGCTTCCGTTTTCTCTCGGTCCAACAGCACTGGAGGCATTATCTGAATCTGAAGCGGTAAAAGCGCACGCGCCAATGTTGGCGCAAGAGTGCGCAAACTTTCTCTCCGCGCTCGCAGCGTCTGCAACAACCGTAACAAAAATATACGACGACGCGACACCTTCGGCTTCATCGCGAAAAAGAAACAACAAACGCGGAGAAACAGATAATGGCAGAGGGGGAGCCGTCGGTACACGCGCAGATGTAAGTTCGGTTCGTAATCCAAGCAATAAATTTGGATTAGTGTCCAGAGCGAACGCGCACGCTCGCGAGAAATGGCGCGACCAACTCGTCGCTTTGCTCTCCCCGGATGCCAAATTTAACGCGTCTTCGTTCATGGCATCGACTGGTGCAACTGGCGCGCCGACGTCTAAATATTATCACCAGAACGCCGCGAACGCGTTCGCGAGAAAGTGCAGAGAAGTTTTCGATTCGGCAAAATCTAAAGAAGACGCCAGATGGCTCGCGGATGTTTTCGTACGAAAAATGTTGAAAAGTGCCGGCGAAGGCGAAACTGAGGAAGATATCGGAGCCGCAGTGTCGGCGGCGAAACTATCGGCGTTGCGAGAGCGTTTGATGGGTGGAGGTGGAGTCAGTACTAGTGCTGGCGCGCAACATCAAAATCCTCAACGTCATAACAACACGCACGCGAATGGAAGAAGTAGTAGTAGTTTAGGTAGAGGTAGTAATAGTATTTTAGGCGGAGGTAGAGGAGTCCATCAAGGAAGAGGAGGAGGAGGAGCGGGTGGAAGAGGTGGAGGAAGAGGGAATCACCACGTTGCACCGACACCACTCGCTTTGCATCAGCAACAAAGTAACGAAACATCCTCATCGACGACGACAACTACGCAAGAATCATCGTTCGCGGCAATATTTCAGCCAGCTTTTCGACCGTACGTGTGCGTATTGGAAACGGCAGATTCCGCTCGTTTCTCCGCTGCGGTGTCTCGGTCACTCGCGGATGCGCTCAAAGCGCTCGATAACAATTACGCCGCGTCCGTGCGTAAAGGTAAAGGAGAAGATGGAGTGAGCGAAGGAGGTGAAGAAGTGGACGATATTTTGCGTTCGTTCGGGGTGAACCCGAAAGATTTCACCGCTCGCGCTCTCGCGGCAAAGTGTTGCGGCAAATTTCTCGGTCTTTTACGATTTTGCTTAGACGGTTACTCATCGATCGTCGCTTTCGACGGATTACCTACAATAGAACTTTGCGTGGAGAGCTTGCGCATTGCAACTGCCGAAAACGAGCTCATGCTCACTCTCCCGTGGGTATCGGAGTACGTGAAATTCACGCCGTGGGAAGACACGGAAGAAGCGACTTTAGTGTTTTCTTCGAAAGGCTTCGTCGATTTAACGTCCTGGTTCCGTTCGGCTTCGAAAAGTGCAAAGCTGTGCATAGTTAATACTAGTAATGGAAGTAATGGTGCAACTGGTTCTGCGCCATCTCGGTCTCTTCGATCTGTCGAGGACGTTTCATTGATATCGGCGGTGAGCGTTCGCATGATTCGACATCTCGTTCGAGAAACGCTCCATTTCAAGGCGCCAACGACGACTGCGAAGTCGTTGGAGTACGCAAAGTTAGCTTCAACGTCGCAGTCGCATCCCGCGGGACCCGTGCCGAAAGCATTCGTCGCAAACGCTTTCGACAAAGTAAAAATTTCAGTGGAAGAGAATGACGTGCTCGCGGAGTGGGGGTCTAATTCCGCAGCGGGCGGACATGATTTTACGCCAAACGTCATCGACGATTCCTTGTTGCAAAAATTGATTGGCGTTGACGTCGAGAGATGCATCACGGCGTTGCGAAACGACGACGCGATATCAAATCGATGGAGCCAGGAAGAAATCGAATCCATTGAGAGTCAAATTAGTACGCATCAAGCGGCGGCAATTTTACCTTCGAAGCAAGAACAAGTACGTAAAGGAGAAGACGAAGTAGACCGACACCGGGTCGTTCCCGTTCCCGTTCGAAAGATTGCGCCCGTCTCGGCGACTGCACTTTCGTCTACTTCGCCTCCTACGAAGATTACATCCACAAAAATGGCGGCGCTCGAAACGAGTCCATCGTTGCCGTCCGTACCGTCCTCGTCGACGGCGAATCCAACTCGAAGTTTACAACGCGCGTTTCTCGCGGCGAATCCTCGACACAAAAATATCGTCGACTTTACCGTCGACGCCGCGGTATTAGCTTCGGTGGACCACGCGGTGCGACACGAAATACCAAACGCGTTGAAGTGCGTCTCGGAGACGCTCGATAACGCGTGCAGACTAGCTGCGACTGTTTCCGCGGCTGAACAGAAAAGATTATTTATGAATACGAATACGGAGCATATTACGCAGAAGAAGAAAATGGCCAAACCAACGCTGGAAGATGCGTGGAGTTCGGCATTTGAGACTGCAATTGAACGCGCGACGATGTTAGCTCTTCGAGAAATTGGAGGCGTCATGGAGAAAAGAGCTGCGGACGATGCGGCGAAAAGAGCCGGAGCGGCTGCAGCCGCTTTGTTACGCGAACCCTCGGACGACAACGACGACGACAAGAATGATGGCAAGATGAAAAAGAAGTCGAGAGCGCCTCTGTCTCCGGAAGCCTCTGCATCTGCAGCTGTCGCCAGAGATGCTGCCAGACAATCCGCCACGGAACGCTCTAGGT
>Ga0209090_10001490_pt1 | contig 15075 bp, 13 predicted proteins | sample ArcticOcean_MG_C_9_FD_187432 | JGI IMG/M metagenome (GOLD analysis project Ga0209090, IMG submission 187432) | Marine microbial communities from western Arctic Ocean - ArcticOcean_MG_CB2_152 (SPAdes) (version 2) | ecosystem: Environmental > Aquatic > Marine > Oceanic | place: Arctic Ocean... | reverse complement strand
TAATCAATTGTCCGTTCCGTTATCTAAAACCAACGAGTCAAACATTAGATTCATACATCTTAGATTGTGGGTAATAACTCATCCCTAATTCAGCCATGAAGGTTTCATAGCCTTCACCAAAAACTTCTTCATCTTCGGCGGCCATTTCAACAGTTTCAGCATATTTTACTTGATAATTATGTTCTTTATTTACCTTTTGAAAATAATTAAGAAATTCATTAACATCGGTTTTATCTGCCATATTTAGTATTTGGGTGATTGTTGCGAAACCGTCCTCATCATCGGATGAATAAACTCCATCGGCAGTAATTTTATCACCAACTGTATAAGTCTTCTCCACAGGTAACGGCATACTGCCAATCATCTTGACACCCGTTGAAGTTATCGTATTGACACCACCAACTAATTTCTTAACAATCATATTATAAAAGTCTTTTTGACCAACAATTAAGGCGAGATTAAATGGTGAATAATTTACCATATCTTCACTTGATAAACTGTCAGCCTTAACTATGTAAATAGCATCGCTGTCTTCATCTTTCTTCATTACTGAATCCGTAATGATACCACTTAAAATATATTCTGCCAATTTCAAACCCTCCGAATACGCTTAGTATTACCCGAAGACCTATCTATTACCATCGCTTCCGTATCGGAAGTTTGTTGAACTTTATTCTCAATTGACCATTGAGCAAGTGACTTTGAGGTTTGGCCGTCTGTATAAGAAGCATTTACAGCATCCGAAAGTGGCCCACCAATGTTACCCATCTTGCTCGGAGTCGCTCTCCTTGAACCTGTGTGGCTTGAACCAATATCATCATTATTTCCGGGAACAAATAAAGGCGTTTGACCGAGAACCCCAAGATTAAACATTTTATTATACACCGATGGAGGACGATTATCATTTCCTGTGTAGCCCGCCATAGACTGTGGAATAAATGGAACTACCGCAGGGTCAAGTGAAACAGGGTGTGTCTCTTTCAAAACACGATAACTGAAATCCTTCGGCTCTTGTCCATCCATACTAAGATATGGTGATTGACCGGGTGCTTGAGTCTCTTTAACAACATTTTCGCCTTCCGCCGCTTGAACCATCGCCATTTCGGGTTCAAGGAAATTCTCATTACGAGTTAATGCTATGTCTGTATGTGCGCCAATTCCGGGGTCGTTGTATTCAACATAGCGTTCCGTAGGCAAAGCCGCAAACCGACTACCCATGAAAGCACCATCAAGACTCATTGGAATAACATCAACTGCATATCCGGTGGATTCAACAACCAATTCCTCATAATCCGCAGGGCTTAAATCTCCCATGTTTGGACTCTCAATCAATTCGGGGTCATCTTCTAATACTTCTTGAATATCATTATCCGCATTTTTGACAAGTTTATCTTTCAAAAGAGAACCACCCAATAAGACAGCACCTACGCCAAGTGCAAGGGCTAATAATGATGGCTTCTTCATTTCAGCAAGGTAATAATCTTCCTCTTCCATGTCGGGAACTTCATCTGCCAAAATACCCTCATAGACAACGCCACCATCAGTATCAGTAATTTCAACGGACACATCTTCTAAATCTTCATCATCCACTTGAACCATACCTACGGAATCACCAAATCGGTTTTTAATAGCGGAAACACCATCTGTTAATTCCTCCATATCGGCATAAAACTCATTCAATTCTGCATAGTATTCTTCGGCAGAAAGACCATGATATTCTGTTTCTGCACCCTTTCCTTTATTCCATGAAGTAGGCCGATAACCGTCTGTGAAATCACCTAATGCTTCTTGGACTTCGGTTGCCCAATCTCTCCCTCTTTGCGGAACTTGCTTCCATTTCATATAACCATTATTCCAACCTTTTGCTGTATATGGGTATGGGCCAAGTTTAAAATCCCTATTCCTGTAATATACATTTTTTATGCCCATTTGTTGATTCGCTTTAATGACAATATAATACTCATCATCAACACGAACAATCTTGCCCGAATCAAAGTGAACATTACCTCGCTCCCCTTTCAATTGGTCATGACGACGACTCCACATCTCTTCGGGCATATCCATTGACATACGGTGGAATAAATCTGCATTAAATGATTCTGCACCCCACAAACGAGGACATGATTCTCGGCAACAACCATCACAAGAAAAACACTCATCACAATTTAGCCAACCATCATTCCAAAATTCATCACATTGAGGACAACGCTCACATGAACAGCCGTCAAAAGGACTATTACATTTCAAGCACACATTATCTTCTGTCCAAGTTTCAGCACGATAACCCGATTTATCTTCGGCATTAAATGATGTCATTTCCTTATTACCATAATACCAATCGTCTAATTCATCAACATCCACTTCAACAGGAGAATTACATTTCATACATTTCCACATTTTACCATCCATTGTGGTAATATCGCCATCACAACAATTTGAAAGGAATTTTCCACCATCACTTCGCCCACCATCATGGTGAACACCTTCTGCACCAAAATAGTCATTGTTTTGAACCCATGAAAAGTTAGCGGCGGAGTTATCCATAAAACCACCGTAAGCAGGTGATGGATTGCCCGCAGGTTCGGGGTATGCACCCATGAGTTTAGCGAATTCCGCCGAAGTCATCGCATCGTCACCGTTAGACATAATAATTCATTGTCCGTTTTGTTATCTAAAGACGGCGGCGGTGATTTGCCGTCATGGGTTGAAATCCTTCAATTGCACTCGTTCCTTGAATGTCTTGAAGCGTAATGGGTTCATCATAAAGCCTATATGGTGTCATTACATCAATTAAATTATCTCTAAACCGTTCTGCTTCTGTCCAAACATCAGCAGTAATCGGAATCGGGGATGGCTCACCAATATGCCTTTTATATTGGGATTTATCGTAAGAAATCATTTTAGTCCAAGAAGGAGGATTCTCGTTAATTTTGATACCATCAGCGTAAAATTGCTTTTTTAACCATTTATTTACGACATTTCTCCAATTATTATCGTGACCCGTATAAATCAAATCATCTTTTTCTTCTTCAACAGTCCAACCAATGTCGTGATATTCATCGGGTGGAAATAATACATCAACAGATGTTGGATAAACCCTAACCACATAACCAACAGTTAAGCCACCTGCGTCAAGGGATTCTCTCGCTACATTGACTTTATCCCCAACCATCCAATCGGCAGGGTTTCTTTGAACACCTACTTGTGATAAACTACCTTGTCTTTCTTGTGGGGCCGAAATTGATGAAACAGAAGTTATCGTTCTTGAAATAACTCCTAAAGCCTCTTGGAAAAATTCATTTTGACGGTCAAAGGAAATGTCGGAAAATGTTCTGTCGGAACCATATTCTCCCGTTCCCATGTCTTCAACTTCAATTTCTATACCAAGATTTTTACCTACACTTTTATTTTGTTGGCCTATACCCTTAGAAAATCCTGTAAAGGTTTCGGGAAAAACTGCCATACGAACAATAAATGTGCTATTATCCCCTATCACCATCTCTTCCTTAACTACGACCCAATTTGACGGAATCTTGCGATTCTTGTCAAGATTGATACCTGCGAATTGTCGTAAAGACTTTTGAACAGCATTCCAATTCATTGTATTCAAGACCCCTGTGCAAACCCTTCATTGATAAAAGAACCCCAATTCAAACCTTTATCAATATCCAAAGGAAGACCCGTTATTAACATTTGATTGATTTTGATTCTTTCATTGATAGCAACTTCGGAAGATGGGTCTTCAACTAAACTAAAATGACCCGTCCACCAAGTCTCACCACCCCTTTGACCAAATGTTTCGGCGGATTTAATTACCTTTGAACCATCATAACCCGCTATGATTAAATCTTGTAATCTCTCTTCCGAATGTTCGCCATCATCCCAAAGAACAATTGCCCTCTCAAGAAGGACTCGTTGAATTGTGCCTAAACCCGTTTCCGCTACTGATTGTCGCACCGCAATAGACGCTATCCTGTCGCCGGGTCGCCAATCATGCGTGAACGGGGTCATACTTAAAGATTGTCGGTTTCACTATCTAAGGACTAATACTTGCTCTTTGCTATCCAACCTGCACCAAAAAGTAAAATACCAATCAATAAGGCTGTGGAATTTTTATCAACCCATGAAGTTATTGAACTTTCTGCACTAAATTGAACACCACCGTCTTGTTCGTCTTGTTGAACTACGGCGAGGAATGGATTGCTTGATGCTTGAACAATAGCCTCTTGCTGTGGATTCATTGATTTCATATCGCCCGATGATGATAAATCTTTAGAACCTAATGCTAAAGCCGTATCTGTCTGCATTGGATATGCCGCCATATTGATACCCAATTCTTCGGGAGTATAACTCATCATTGGAAGCGATTCTCTAAATGCGTTGTCTGCCATAAATGTCCCATCTCCCATACTCATCGGTGCTTCGCTTTGTGATGGCAATAAGTCTGTGTAACCATTTTGGTCGTGAACAACATAAGCATCTCGCATCCTTTCAGTCATAAATCACCACATCTTTTGAGAAGGCCGTTCATTAGAATAATGAGTGGACTGTGGGCCTTGATGCGGCTTTGATAATTTGACCTCTTCTGCACCATGAACATCACTTTCACCCTCAACTACCACAGGGTTAATTTGACCTACTGAAAACTCGGAATTCTTGCGAACAGTTTTGGCTTCTGCTGACTTGCCACAGCAACCTTTTCGGGCTTTTACTGCGTTATCTGCGGATTTTTGTTCCGAAACTCTTGCCGTAATCACCTTTCCGACACCATAAAGCACAGCGATACCTGCGCCCAATTTAGCCCATGTTGGGAATCCTGTATTTTCTGCCCATGCAATTTCATTTGGAGGAATAGAAGCCGATGATTGACCCGTTCCATCTTCCCAAGTCATGTCAAAAGAAGAAGGTGAATGAAGTCCACCTGCTGTTGCTTCTGCTGTCGGGCCTTCAATTTCTTCAAGACTTTCTGCATCCCACTTAGTTAATGTGGAATCCACATATCGCTTTACGGATTTGGGAGCATTGATTTTAGACATTTCCTTATCTTTAACAACATTATATGCCCCTTTCATAGTCGGAAGGTGCGCCGATGGATTTTCCTTTTTACCTAACGCATTATAGATTTTGACAGTATTCATATAACCAATACGACCCCAAGCACCCAAAGGATAAAACCTACCATCATTTTCCGCAATAGCAGTATAATAGAATTTGTTAGAAGAACCCTGTTGATTAACAAGATAACGGTCATAAACTACTTCACCCCACGATGAATGAGCCTTAATCTTACGCCTTGCCGCATCAACATCCGATTTAGAAGGAGCATACCGAGACATAGCCTCAAAAGTTTCTGCATTAAATGATTCTCCATATTCTAAGTCGGGGTTTTCGCATCCATCCCTGTCGGTTTTGCTTTCATTTTGACATGACACTTGCCCGCAAAAGAAGCACCTAAACCCATCGGGGTAATCACAATCATTATGGTTGTGCTTCTCACATAGGAAACAAGTAGGGTCGCCATAAGGACAACCTCTTCCATTATTGCGAGTCCATTCACGACCGCATTCATGACACTCATGCTCTTTATCATTAGTTTCTGCCCAAAAGTGTTCTCCCTCATCAAAGTCGGGGTTTTCGCATTCATCCCTGTCTGTCTTACTTATATTTTCACATGACACTTGCCCGCAAAAGAAGCAAGGTGGATTATCGGGGTCATCGCACATATCGTGGTTGGAACAATTCTCACAAGTATAACAGGTGGGGTCATTGTAAGGACATCTTGCTACATCATGATGAACGGTGCTTTCTCCCATATCTCTTCCACATTTACGACAGGAATCTTCGGCACTAAAATTAGCATTAGTAGGGTCTGCACTCGGCCCATCTTGTCCTGTTATCCCTTCGTTGAATGTTGGACTTGGACTACCTGTTGTTTCCGCAACCCATTTTGTTGAGGTGGCTGTTGCCCACACACAGGGTTTGCATAGCGTTATATTTTTGAAAGCGACTACTTCATCATCATTTAACTTCCTACTACATTCTTGACAAACAAGAAATCCATGCTCATCTCTTTCAGCATTAAATGATTCTGCGGCTACCCAACCGGATTCGTCACCATCAAAAGCACAATCTTCACAAAGATGCGAAGCACCCGATTTTTGGCTGTGAGTGTTACAAATAGATTGTCCACAACCACCACAATTATATTTAGTCTTTCCTTTACAAAATACTCCACGATTTCCATCATTATAATAAAAATTACAAGTGTGAGGATAATTTTTTGCATTAAATGATTCTGCACCATATACATTTGGTTTTCCACCCATTTCTAAATGTTCAGCATAACATTCTTTGCACAATGCCGAAAGGAACGGCCCATCAAATTCAACATGAGCCACAATCGGTTTGTCTTTTTGACAAGTATCACACCAATCTTCGGCTTCATCCTCATTTTCGGCATGAAGTGGACTCAAGTTAATAGCAAAATTTTGTTGGCCGATAGCCCTACCATCTCCGTTAGGCATAAAATCGGGTTCTTGAACAGTAGGTTCTTCTGCCTTGCGAACAGGTCTGTCATAGGATTCCCAATTCATTACCTTTGAACCGCAACCGCAACTTTCAGCATTTTTAGAACATCCACAACTCATATTTTTCACTTCCACTTGTTATATCCGAAATATCCAATTATTCCTAATCCAATACCGAGTAATACTTTCTTCGTTCCGCCGCTATCTAAAGATGCTTCTTCAAATGGTTGGGTAAAAGTGTCAATTCCTTTTGTTGGTGCGGAGAATGATTCTGCTTCAAATCCATTCCTCCCCCATGCCTCTTCAATCTTTTTTATTTCTTCATCAGTTAATTTGTTCCATTTTGACATACATTTTCGGCAAGTTATTTTCATTTTACCTGCCGCACCATGCCCCAAAGCCGAATATCTATCACCTGTTCCACAAAGAGTATTTTCATAACCGCCATTGATACAATAAGCAGTATTCACTCTCCAAGATTTGAAAATAGCGGGCATTTTGTTGAAATCATAGGGTCTTGACTCGGCTTCAAAGGTTTCCGCATTCATTTTCTTATCCATCTTATATGCTTCATCATCCCGATTTCGCCTTTCATAGATTTCCAAAGGCTCTTTTGAATTAGCGACATAGGCTTGCGCTTCCTCTAAGGTATCAAAATCGGCAGGTGATTCACCCTTTTCGTTTAGGACATAGTAATACAAAAATTCGGCATTCATTTGACCGCTTGTTTCTGCTTTCCATTTGCGAGAGCCGGGATTTTTCCCATGTAATAACCAATTCAAGTTTCCATCGGACAAAATATGGTGATACTGTTCATCTTGTATCATACGGAATACCAAAGCCCGTTTTGCATCATCTAATCTTGGAAATGACCCAATAAGATGTGAGGCAGGGTCGGAAGAACTTACCATTTTACCACTTGGATTTAACCTACGGCTTTTATTTTTGAACATCTTTTCAGTATCATAAATATACACTCTATACCAATCACTTGTTCCGGGTGAACTCAAAATGCGGTAAGTAAAACCATCTCTCGTTGGCCCTTCGTAGCCCTTGATAGCATAATAGCCATTATATTTATTACCACCACTATGAGATATTGGAACAGGCTTGATATAACGATAATTTTCAGCACCATATCGGGCATCGTGAGATTCGTCTTCATGTTGCGCCCAATCAGTTATCTCGGTATTGCCGTGTTTCAAACCTTCATCTTTAGACCAATCTTTGAATGAAATGTTTTTTCCATGACTATTCATCTCTTGGTCTGCCCATTCGTTAAACTCAACATTAAATGATTTTTGATTACTAACATATTGCTTAGTTTTCTTGCATATTTCACATTCCAATAATATCATATCTCCCTCTATGATTTCCACCTTAGAATTATCCATACAATCGTGTTCATTCAACCTATCAATCTCACCCTTACGACCATGAAGACCACTTTCACATTTTTCGCATCTTTTTTCCCACATCTGATTCCAATCAAAAGGATAGGCGCAGAAACCACCCTCACCATCTTCATTTGCATAATTATTACATAAAACCTTAGATTTTAACCCAAAATCATCTTCTATCGGTGGAGAAAAGTAAGTCAAATTACAATTATTGCATTCTCCAATAGCGTGTCCATTATAATCATCGGGATTGTCGTTAATATAAGCCCCCAATGAATCCCAATCATCTTTAGAAATAGGACTCAAATTATTTCCACATAAACTACAATCCATAATTTCTTTTGCTTCAAAAGTTTCCGAATCTTCCAAATGCCAATCTTCATCTTCATTCGGGCATTCTTCTAAATCGGGAGTAATTCTCTCGCCACAGATTTCACATTGAGGGCATTCACACATCTCTTCGTAGCAACCACAAGATAGTTTCTCAACACCATCCATATCTTCATCTAAATAATTGTCTTCTTGCATAGAGTAAAGACTCATTTCACTCACCATCCTCATCTTTTTCTTCGTATTTGGAACAAACGGCATCAAAAGCCTCTTTATGTTCTAAGTCCCCTGCGTTAGCGGTGATTGCGCCATGACCTACCGAAGCGGCAGTAACTAAACCAAATGGTGCTAATTGATAATACCATTCAATATCTAATTTAGCAAAACGATTGATAGCAAAAAGTAATCCCGATGCGAGGCCACCCGCAATCATCCCTTTAGAAACAGAAAGGTTGATATTTGCCTTATGTTGTTCCGCAAGATAAGAGCGAAACCCTTTTGAACAAGCAGAACGAACCGACATAGTTAATCATTGTCATTCTCGTTATCTAAAGGATAACTTTCAAAGAAGATGTCCTTCTGCACCGAATGTGCGACCTGCGTTGATTCCAATTTGACGGTGACGGCTTGGGGTCAAGCCACCGAAGTCGGATGCTCGGACAGGTGGTGCTACATATTCGGATTCTAAACGCATACCGTTTGATGGAGGGATTAGATTTGTTAAGTTCATTTGCTTAGGAGTGTTTGCTCTTGGCAAAATCGGTGATTCACGGATAGAAATACGCTTGACACTTGGTTGAATCTTAACAGATGGTGCGGAGAATAGTTTTCGTGGATTAGGTGGACGACTCATTGAGGCACGATTGACTTCGTGAGCAGGGTTTCCACCAAAGGTTTCAGTTACACTGTGAATAAGGGTGTTTGGAACAAGATTTTCGGGACGAATTCGGTTCAAGTGAGATACATTCAAACTTGGGCCACTACCATAGACTTCCATTGTGTGAGAAGGTCGCATATATTGGGATTCGGGAGAAATACCTTGTCCACCACGAAGATTATAATTTCCGAGATTTGTTGAAGGGTCAATGCCCGTAGGAATTGAAAATTCTGCAAACTTAATTTCCGGCATAGCAGGGCGATGAGAATTAGAAACAATACCTTGCCCATATCCTTGACCCATTACTGCATCGGCCATACTAACATGGTTTCCGGCAGGGATTGAATAAGAAGGCATCTTAGGCATCTGTGGTGGCGCAGGTAGCGGTGAATTAGGTGCAAGCCCTTGACTCATAGCATTGAACGCAGGTAGCGTGTCAGCCGCAAGGTTAATAGACGGGAATTGCGTCATCTTTGGGGATGGTGGAAGGTCGGGAAGAACAGTTTGTCCGTTAATAGTGCGAGCCATGTGTATTCATTCTCCCTTCTGTTATCTAAAGACTCACTTTTTGCTAACCATATAGACACCACCAACAAGAACGACTCCTGTTGGCACTAACCATTTCCAATTACGGGACACAAGTGCTTTTGCTCGTTCAAAGATATTTTCATCTCCTTCTGCACTTTTTACTTCTTCGGAATCATCATCGGAAGGTTTATAATTAGGGGCTGAATCTGCACCGCCGCCACCGCCGTCAAAATTAACTTGAGGGGGTTGTCCCATCACATCTTCTGTATCAGTAGGGAGGTTTTGTGCCATCATTGGCCCTGTAAGACCCGCAACGATTTCCGTTCCAAGAGGGTCAGCCATAAGGTTTGCCGCATTGGGGGAATTACCGATATTACCGAAAACATTACCTGTCTCGGTTTTCAAATCACGGCCAATTGGGGAGTCATCCGGTAGCATACCTATCACTTATCTTTCCCGTTATCTAAAGGCTTTCATTCAAAATTGAAGGGTAATCCATTAGGAAAATTGATAAACATACACATCCTATTTTCATAACTGTTCGTGGGTATTACTACCGAAAATGTTGTAGGCTTGATATTATCACGCAAGAATGGAACGGCATGAATGGTTGATTTTGAACCCCAATAATCATAAGGTTTATCAAAATATGAGTCTGTCTTGTTTTTGAACAGTTCACCAAAAGCACCATGCTTAGGATAATAAGGGTCATACTTATCCCATTCGGAATTCAATGGATGTGATTGGGGATATTTAGCCCCATCTTTACAAGATACAATACCAAAGAGCATCTCCGTTGGCCGACCCATTTTACCAAAATTAAGTATGATTTTGTCCGTGGCTCGTTTTGTGGAGTCGGATGGCTTTTTCATAATCCACTGTCCACCTTTTGACATAGATAGGTTTTTTATACTATCCATTTCAGTCCAATGTGAAAAAGACCAATCATCCATCTTGAAGGCAAAATAAATATCATTTGCATCCATAGTATTCACCTTATTATTAGCATTGAGAATCTTGTAAGCAAGCGAACCATTCCGCTTCTTAACCTTCTTGCAGACATAACTCCATAAATGGTTTGCATTGAATAATTTATAAAATAATGCTTGACGAGAATGATTGTGAATAGATAAAAATTCGGCATCCGATAAACATAAGGATTTTTCCGAAACACCTAAACCCATCAATATGTCCTCAAACACATGATAATCGTTATGGAATACTATCGTTCCCGCATCCATACATCAAACAATTGTCCGAAGGGGTATTTAATTGCTGATACCCTTAGTGACAACATAAAATCCACCTGCGAGAACAGAAATCATGGCAATTCCGATTAAAGGGGAGTTAAATGTGGATTTAGGTTCCTCAGCCTCTAATTCTGTGGACTTTTCATCAACCTCAATAGTGTGTCTCTCGGCAGGTGAAACATACTGCAATTCGGGGAAATCATTTTCAACATCAACAGAAGCAAGACCTCTCAAAGAATCCTGTGGAGCATGAGTCGGCATCAAATCTAACGCATCCACCGAATTATCCATACCATTGACATTTTGATTCCATTCACCAACAGGTGCGAGGGTTCTTGACGGTTCGGGGGTGGATTCGGAAGCATAAGTCGCAGGTTTCATCTCAATGTTGTTTCCGGTGTGGGTGACTCTTCTATTCTCACGAATTTTAGAGGCTCTAAAGAAACCTTCATCACGGAAATAAGATGGTGAATAACATACAACCTCTCCTTGCTGTGCCGCAGAAATACCTCCAAGAACCTTCTTGACTTCGCCCTTATCAGTTCCGAATCCCATTTGGTCTTCAATCGCTTTCAAATCACGGTGATTGATAAGATTGTGAATCATATAGACGGAACATTGTGAAAGTGCCTCTTTATTGACCGATGCAGGGCGTTGTGAGATTAAACAAACACCGTAACCATTTTGTCTGCCTAATTTACAAAGTCGCACGATACCGTCAAAGGAAACAGGCTTTCCTTGCTGTGGAACGAAATCTTGACATTCCTCAAAAATTGTCATAATTCCTTTGCCAAGTTTTGCCATCAATAAATCATCACAGTATTCGGCAACGACCTGTTGTTGTTTTTCAAGGGTTAAATCGGAAATATCAATTACAAAAGATGTAGGTTCCTTCTTTAACCTGTCTATCATGCCCTTGATGTTAAGAGTTTCGCCGCCCTTTGGGTGCAATTCCTCCACATTAGGCAATTGAGATAGACCGCCATGTGCGCCAAGTGCATCAAAACAAACGAATTGAAGACCTACACGGTTGATTTCCTCCATGATGAGTCCACCCGTCCACGATTTACCACTTCCTGTAATTCCTGTCAAGAAAATCTTCTCTCGCACGAAATCAAGCGGGAAATTCAAATCAGCAGGTTGGCCTAATTCTGTGGATGCCAAGACGATTTCATCCTTCTTGGTAGGGTCGGCAGGTTCAGCATCCCAAGAGTCCATATATACCATTTATCCCTTCTGTTATCTAAATGCTCGTTCACAGGCGAGGACAAGGTTTGAGGGTTGTATTCAAACCTGCATTGACTTGAGCCATTTGAACTAATGCCCCACCAAATTCTAACAAACCCCCTGCCTCATCCATTTGAAGATAGAAATCAAGACAACAACCTTCCATATTCTGTTTGTAATGTTGTGTAAGTGCTTCACGAATGTTGTTGGCAAAACTTTCCATATCTGCTTTGTTGTAGGGTGAACCAAGAACCACATAGAAAACCGGCCCCATCTTTCTTAAATCTTCATCATTATAGGCTAATGTTTTATTGAATAATTCACCTTTTGCGCCAACAAGACTACCACAATTTCCACCATCCATAATTATAACAGTTACCGATTGGTCAAATTCATAATTTTGTAAGTCGGAAACTACCTTATTTATTCCCGCCTTCATATTCGTCAAATCATGGGGTCGGAATGGTGCTTGGTCTTTAGGAACTAAATCAAGGAAATAATCAATAGCCCCTTTGTGGTCTTTAGATGTCTCATTTTTAACTGATACATCTTCACCTGTTGAGCCTTTAGGGTATATGGAATAGGCCGCACTTGCGAAGCCCCATACAGAAAATGAATCCTTAGCAAGTTCGGCTTGAGCAATCATCAATGCTGTGACTATTTGTGCAAGATGATAACCGCCGAGTGGGAATCCCTGTGCCGATACACCATAACTATAAACAGCACTACTGCCATTATCTCCACCACCATTCATAGAAGTTGAACAATCCACAAGGATATTCAAGTGAGTCGCCAATCCCTCCTTTCCCTCCACTGTGGGTCGCATTGTTCTTTGAAGCGTTAAACCAATAATCGGGTCGGGAACGGCAGATGTGTAAAGTAATTCGGAAATAGGGTCTGTTAAAATATCCCATTCTTTCCGCCCTGTCGGTTGTTGAGGATAACGCTTAGACGGTGGACTTCGCAGAAGTAATGGTGCAATATCCTCATACATAGCCCTTAATGGATTAGGCATATCTTGTTTTTGTTGAGGCTGAATAATATATTCCGCCGACTCAAAGTAAATAAATGGGTTATCATCATACCGTTCTCCACCACCAAATGTTCCCATAATAATCAGCCTATCCTTATGTATAAATCGGGGTTCTCCAACATCTTTTTACCATTATGTTTTTTACTCGCAACCAATCCCCAAGCCGTCGTAACCGGATTACCCTTCAAATCAACCGTTGGATATGATTTCTCATAGGCTATCTCCCGATTCAATACATCTTGTGAAAAATCGTCAATAACGATTCCATTCTCATCACATTCACCAAGAGATTTACGCCAATTGATAATCCCACCCGCCTCAACAATACCACGACAGGTTCGGCATTCATATACACTATAAATCATACCTATGTCCTCATCCACCGTGGATGCAATTTTTTCTATTGTATGAAATGTCGGGGCTGAATCCATATAAACGGCAAGTGATTGATTGCATTTAATCCAATCCATAATTAACTGTGTTTCGGGGTCGGGGCCAAGATATTCATTAAAGAATGTATCGGGCAAGGCATTCGGAGAATAGTCGGGAATTTCCGACCAACGAGGGTATTCTCTTATTTTTGTAAGTGTTTCACCATCCTTGCGGAAAGATTTACATGGCGGTGAATCGTCAATCCACTTAGAAATTGATGAATCATAGTATGCTTTTCGGGAACGACCTTCGCAAACATCGTAAGTAAATCCTTTGTTGGTATAACCACCTATACTTAATTTATCATCCTCTTCTTTCTGCTTCTCTTGGAGTTCCATTAACTCCTTGTTGGCCTCATTTATTGCCTGTTGTTCAGCCTCTTCACCGCCAACATCATTTGGACAAGTGTTTGAACCCGAAGATATTGCAGATATTTTGGCTTCATTAGGGATTGGTCGCAAACTCATTTGTTGAGCGAGTGGTAAAAGTAATTTGAATGCGTCCGATACAGGAGATTCCAAATAAAGATTATACACAGGGGCGTTTTTGTATGTCCCACCGCTTGCCGTTCCCGCCTCCAATGGTTGTGCATTCATAATTTTCATAGGATGGGGTCGGTAGTATTTGTTAGGAACTTCTTGAAGTGGGCCAAAATCCGATGATTGACATAATCGGCATCGCTCAACGGGGTCATTATAAGCATCGGCTAATGGTTGAGATGCCTGTCCGTGGGCATTCGTGCCATCATCCTTAATTTTTCCACCCACGCATTGAACAAAATTCTGTTTTGAAATTGCATAATTCATTTCCGAAAGAGGATAGACCACATCTTTTTTAATGTCAGTATTACCATAACCATATGTGAATATCATTGATGGCACATATTCTTTAATATCATCCCAAGTGTCAATAACTTTTCCTTTTGGGGCTTGCGTGTGCTTATATTCATATCCTATCAAATCAGCATTTGTTGTGAGAATGTTTCTCCGATTGTTAGGGTCTTTAATTAGAAAATTATCGCTATTACTTTGCTCAAAAAAGGTTTGAGGGATATTTTGATTTGCGGTGTATTCACGAATAAAATGTGTAGCAAAAGATTCTTCGCCACAACCCACTTGTGAAACCTTTGATGAATTACAAGATTTACAATCACTATATTTTCCCGCTACGGTAATGTGGCAATTATTACAAGTCGTAACATCATTACAACGATAACGCACTACAAATTGATAACGGCCCTTTTCATCGGCAGTTCCCGCATTCCATTGAGAAGGTGAAACTGATGATAGCCACTCAAGAGCAGATGAATAATGCCCCGCATCCACCGTTTCCCACATCCATATTGCATCCCGTCTGCGACAACTCGGACATACATGAATACCCGAAGAATTGGATTCCGCAAGAGTCACTTGTTGATAACCTTTGACAAATTTTCGCATCTTATTAACGATATTGACGATATTACCATGAT
>Ga0209090_10001488_pt1 | contig 15086 bp, 23 predicted proteins | sample ArcticOcean_MG_C_9_FD_187432 | JGI IMG/M metagenome (GOLD analysis project Ga0209090, IMG submission 187432) | Marine microbial communities from western Arctic Ocean - ArcticOcean_MG_CB2_152 (SPAdes) (version 2) | ecosystem: Environmental > Aquatic > Marine > Oceanic | place: Arctic Ocean... | reverse complement strand
ACCTACTTCTTCTACGGCATTTCCTAAATATAATAGTATATTAAATCCCAATAAAGCTATTAAAACAACAACTCCTACTATTTTCCATGTTGTATTTGTTTCAAAGAAACCTTCTGTCGGAGATGATAACCCGCTCATAGAGCTTGATGTTGATAATTCTGCCGGTAAGCTATTCATATTATACTATATACATAATAATATTTTTATTATTTTATTCCTAATTTTTATTTTTAACACAAAAAACATGTTAAAAGTTTTTCATTATATCAAGTTTTGCTATCGTCTTATCTATATTACTCGAAGATACGTTGTTATTAAATAAATAATCTGTAGCAGGAGATACTTCATTCTTTTTGATTTCTTTATATATCAAATTAATTTTTGCTTTTACTTGAGTTACCACCTTCTTATCAGTTAATACTTGAATTTTGAAATTTATTATCTCAGTTAATACACTTATAGCATAAAATATTACAAACTTTCTTTTTGACACAATTCCATTTGTGTATCTTAAACAAAATATATTTAACAAACTATCTATTAACGATTTATAAATTTGATTATTATTTTTCACATAATGTAATATTAAATCCCATATTAACCAAACTACATCCATTTGATCTTTTTCAGTTACGGGTATATGTTCACGTCTATCTACTTTACACTTTGTTTTCTTTGATTTACATAGTTTCTCATATTCTAATATCCATTCTATCCAGTAATAACATCTCATTATATCCTTGCTATGAATATTATATGATAATTCATTTATTGCAGGAAATAATTCTCGGGGATCTTCACGTCTAAATATATGTTCAGCATATGTTGCATCGGGAGCTCTAAATCGTTCTGTCATTTTAATTATTTCAAATTCTTCATTCTTTAATTTAGGTATTTTTTCAAGAGCAGGTTTTCGATTGGATAAACATAATATCGCTGTTACTTCAGAAAATAACTCACGCATAGCCTCCATATTTCTTAAACGTAACTCTTGTCCAGAATAACCACCAGCCATTATACTTTTGAAATCTTGTATTCTCTTATCTAAATATATTGCTAGTTTGGGATTTGCTAAATGAATATATTTACCTAGAAAATTTATTAATACATTCCAAAGGTCGATATAATGCCCAGCACATACTAATTCGGCACTCCAATAACAGGCAGACTCTACTTTATTATTCATCAAACTATTTAGCAATTCTTTTGTGACATCACTCTTTTTAAATCCAGAAAAGCTTATTGATTTGAATTCTTTCTCAGTTCTAACATCATTTATTTCGAATTCCAACATTAAACTTAATTTATATAAAAAAAATCACAATAATACATATAAGACAATGACCTTATATTCAAATTTTAATAAATTATCGTTATTATTGAGAATACTTATATTAATTATATCAACTATTATTATCTTAAAAATATATCAAAATCTAACTAATGAAACTATAGAGGGGTTCTCACAAGATAAAAAATTTGTTATTTATGAAAAAATTAATGAAATATTTGACTTCTTTTACGCAGATATATACGATGAAATCCTATCATCTAGTACAAAAGCAGAATTTGAACTTGAAACTACATTTCTTACAACTAATCCTACCAAAAAATCATATGTTTTAGATGTCGGCTCAGGAACTGGATATCATGTTGAAGCATTTAGAGATAATGACGTTAAGGCCGTCGGAATCGATAAATCACCCGCAATGGTTGCTTATGCTCAAAAACAATATCCACATTGTAAATACTTTGTTGCTGATGCTAACAACGGTGTTATTTTTGATAATCACACATTCACACATATCACATGTTACTATTTTACCATCTACTATATGCAAGATAAAAGGGGATTTTTAAATAACTGCTATAATTGGTTAAAACCAAAAGGCTATCTACTTATACATGTTGTTAATAAAAATAAATTTGATCCTATTGTTCCACCAGCAAATCCTTTGAGATTAATTAGTCCACAAAAATATGCACCCGAACGTATCACACAGTCTTTTATTAAATTTAATAATTTTGACTATAAATCTCAATTCAAATTAGAAGATAATACTGAAAACGCATATTTTGAAGAAGTATTTAAATATAAGGATGGGAATATTAGGAAAAATCGGCATAAATTATATATGACACCACAACAGGAAATACTTAGTACAGCTAAAGACATCGGTTTCTCTTATGTTAATAAAGTTAACATGGTTGGTTGCGGATATGAATACCAATATTTAGTTGTTTTACAGAAAAAATGATCTCTTGTAAAAATAATGACATATCTTATACTTTCATTATTTTTTATTATTTTTGTTTATCTCATCACATATGCATATATTAAAGTAACTTTTAAATTTTGGGCATATCAACCCGTGTTTCATGTATATAACTTATATTATTGGTTATTTCCACCTGGTATTATAGAACATCATCCTCCAGAAAAAAATAAATTTGTTAATCTTACTAATATTAAAACAATTACATGTGATGACGATAAACATTATACCGACGCTCTAGCCATTTTACAAAATCATTTTCTTAACACGAAAAAATCAAAATTCTATCCTAATATTAATAATTTTAAACCGTATTATATTGGCCATTTTGATAGCGTCTTCTTCTCGTTTTATGAAAAAAAAACATACTTAACGGAAAAGGATAATATCATAGAAGACACTAAAAATATTGGGTTTTTATCGTCCAAACCACTACACCTCTTCATAGACGGTAATAACATGAATATTAATTATGTTGACTGGCTTTGTGTTGATAAAGAATATCGAAAAGAAGGCATCGCACCCGAACTAATTCAAACACACGTATACAATACTAGACGTTATAATAAAAATATTGATGTGTTTCTTTTTAAACGGGAGGCGGATTTAACCGGTATCGTTCCTATTACAATTTACTATCATTATCTATTTGATATATTAAAATGGAAAAAACCAGAGTTTGTATCTACGGGTTTTAATGTTTTTGAAATTAATACATCTAATCTATCTCTTTTGTATGACCTTATCAAGAAATATTTAAAGGACATTTTTAATATATATATTATTCCTGAGTATAGTAATATTTTAGAATTATTGCGAAGTAAAAATATTTTCATTTTTTGTTGTACAGTAGATAATACCGTTATTGGCTTTTATTGTTTTCGAAATTCATGTACCGAATATAAAAAATTTAATATTTTTGAGTGTTTCGCTTCTGTATGTATTAATCCAAAAAAATATACTACCTCTTTTGTTAACGGGTTTCATTCTGCTATTTTCAAACTTTTTAAAATTCAAAACTTTAAATATCTTTCTATTGAAAATATTTCACATAACTATTTACTTATTCACAAAATTATTGAAACTAGGAAACCTGTAACTATTTCTCCTTCAGCATTTTATTTTTACAATTTTGCTTACTCTCCCATTCCACCCCACAACTTCTTTGCTATTTATTAATTTTTATCATAGCATATATAATAAAATTGATTTACTATTTTATTATAACTATTAATTATAAATATTAAAATGGGACGATTTTACGATGGTTGTATACAAGGTAAATTTTGGTTTGGTATTCAAGGCAGCGACGATGTTGAGAATTTGGTAACTATTAAGGGAAACACCGATTATTCTTGGAAAGCGTGTAATTGTTGTGCAGAAGTTGATGAAGATTATTGTAGACAATGCTATGAAACCAAAGAAGAGCATATAGAGGCTGCTATAGAAGCGGAAGAATATGAAGACGAATGTTTGTATTACGAAGAATGTTCTCAAGGATACAGTCTAGACAAAGAAACACATTATGAAGAATTAGTAACGAATATGGAAAACTTGAAAAAAGAAATTCCCGAAGAAATTATCAAAGAATTTGAAAACATCGAACAAAATGATAAAATATTAGATGCATTTACTGGAGTGTTTGATCAAACACACTTACTTATTAATAAAGTAAACGACGATTTTGTATCTGGGGAAACTGTATTTGGGGAAAAAACAACAAAAAATGAACTAGTAGTATTGGTAGCAAGATATACGTTGGGTTTTCAAATTGAATACTGTTTACGAACAACAGATTCTTGTAATATTAATTGTGAATACTAATATTATATTTAGTTAATATATGAATAAATACAGTAGAAAAAAACCGAAAATTAACCACGTTGTAGAGAATAACAAACCTTTTTTTGGTCCAGGGGCTAAATCTATGTTGGAACCAGATTCTGATTCGGATGAGGATATTAAGAAGTTTCATGATATAACGGATAAAATGGAAACCCCGATTATGAAGGAACAGGCACAATACGAATCTATAGAAAGGCAGCAGAATAAATACATGTTGGACCAGTATAAACAAGAGGAGGAATTAGAAGGTTTGTCACCAATTAGTAGGGGAGCTGAACATTTTAAAATGATTAATGACTCTCTTAAAAAAAAGGCAGCAAAAGAAGAAGCACTTCAAAAAATTGGGGATTTTCCTGATATTGGTAAAGGAGGGAGAACAAGAACAAAACGAAGAAGAAAGAAAAAAACAAAGAAGGCAAAGAAGAAAAAAGCTAGAAAAACTAAAAAAGTTAGAAAAACTAGAAAAGTTAGAAAAACTAAAAAATAAAAATATACTATCTTATTTAATAATATACGAATAATTCATATATTATTAAAAATAACCACTACATGTGTTAGTTAAATTATTTAGAATATTTTCCAATTTTCACAAATGAATCTAATACATATATGACAAATATACCTAAACCTAAATATAACAACATTTCTTCGACTATATGCTCTGTTTTCTGTTCTTGACCCTCTTCTAATAAATGTATCATATAGTTTATTTTCTCTACTAAATTCTCATTTAATGGCATATTTGCAGCAGATAAATTACCACTCTCCATACTTTCAATTGTTCCAGGTAAAAATTTGGAATAATATTGTTGAGCGTAAGAACTGTCTAAAGATTCATACTCCTCAACTTCATCGTCTTCAGCTTCTTTATCGTCATCTCTTTCAATTGTCCTATTTACACCCTGCGACTCCGGCACGGGAATTGGATTAAAATCGGATAATTCCGTTTGTTCTGAATTATCCATATTTGCATGTATTTTACCTATCTGAGATAACATCGTTTCATCAATTTTTTTCTTAGTTTCCGCATTTTTATCCTTATTCTTAAGTGTTTTATGATGCTTAATTCTTTTTTTTTCTATTGTATTTTCTTCTTTATTATCATTATTATCAAATGGAGCTGCATACATTGCTAAAGACATTCTAATATATTTCCTTTAGAAAAAGTATTAATATAATTATCTTTATTCATGTTAAAATCTTTATTAAATATATATAAGATGAAAAATAAACTGTTGGCAATATTAGCATTTATTGTATTTTCAATCGCACTTTTAACACCTGAAGTATTAATTTCTCTAAATAATTTTGTTTTAGGAAGACTGTTCTTTGTATCATTTATACTCGTTGCTACCGATTTTAATATCGTTACTGGATGTGCTGCGGCAGTTTTATTAATTTATATTAATAATTTGACATTTGAAGGTATGCAAAATATTAAGGAGGATACCATATTGGAAAAATTGTCTAACTTAACAGATAAAAAAATTGGAAATATAGTCGATTATGATGTCGCTGGTTCTAACACACCTACTAGTCTAGACAAAGCTTCTCTTTCTAAACAAATGAGACCTACCGAATCTAAAACATTACCTACGTTTACGATAAAAAATGATTTGGAACCAGAACCAACTAATCCAGGTATTGAAACATTTGAAATTATTGGAGATGTTTAGGTTTATTTATCAAGTCCCCCTGTCTACTGTTTCTGCATCTGAATCACAACGCTGTGGTTTTAATGTATCAAATGTTACCTTTTTATTATGATATCTACTATTATCATTTGTTTTTTTTATTTTATTTATATTTTTGACGGTTGAATCCTTTCCATTTACAGAACATTTTTGTCTATTTTTATTTGTAAAATAAAGCAGCATTAAATATGAAGAATCTACCATATAATATTATACTTATATAATATTATGTATTTTTATTATTTTTTTGTATTCATCTTAATAAGTGTATTAATATTTTTAATTCAATTTATTAATTACAGAAAAACTATAGTAAGAGAAGGTTTCTGGAGACGAAGGTGGAGATTTAGGGCACCCAGATTTAGATGGGCAGAAGATATCGCAAAAAAGGCAGCAGCGGCTGCTAAACGGGCAGCAGAAGCTGCTAGAAAGGCAGCCGAAGAAGTTGCTCGAAAAGCAAGAGAACTTGCTCAACAACAAAGAGCTGTCAACGGGTTGGTTCGTGAAGTTGGTCGAGTTGGTGGTAAAGTTAATAGTATTAATCATGAACTTGTCAGGGGTGCTAATAATACGATATCAGCTATGGACAGATTAGCTGATAATTCATCCAAACAACTATCTAGCGTTTCGAATAAATTAGGCAATCAACTTGATCCTACAAAGGTGTTTGATGATATTAAACATAATATGCGAGGTAAATTAACCACTTTTGATATGACATAATTATTTATTTATTTACCTATTATAAGTAATATGATAAAAAAATATAATAAACTATTTAAGAAATTATATAATGAATATTTGTATCTTTTCTTACTTATTCTTTTAGCATATATTGTAACATATTGTATTGTTGACATAATCACAGATAAATTATATGTTAAAGAACCCATCGTTGGATCGATTAATCGTGCTATTAGAGATATCGGGAATGTTGGAAGAGATATCGGCAGAATCCCGGGTAAAGTCGCACATGAAACACGGCGAACAGTTAATAGTGTTGAAAAAACAGGATCTAAGGTTGGGGGGGATATTAAAAACTTGGGCAACAAGGTCGACTCGGGGGTTAATAAAGCTATACAAGAAACGAATAAAATGTCAAAACATATTGACAGTAAACTTAACTGGTTTTTAAAAGAAGTCGAAAATCAAACAAAAGATATTGTATTTAATAAAATTGTTGAGTTTTTTAAACTATTTGGTGCAGCATTAAAAAGGGGCATTATCGACCCTATCTTTGGCTTATTTATTGGTTTAGGAAATGTTTTTATGATTATATTATCTATTTTTAAAATGATTGGGGACAAAATTATTTCATTACCTAGCTGTGTTATATGGTATGTATTCTATAGTATCGGATCTATTATTTATTCTGTTATGAAGGCGATAATGGGAAAAACTATTATGGGATGGTTTGATTGGACATGGAAACAAATCGTTTGGCCATTTGATAAAATTAATACTCTCATTTTAAAAAAATGGTTAGGTATCGATTTATGGTATTTACATAATAGCGTTAATAATAAATGTTATAAATTCCCAATTGATAAAAAAGGAAAACAAATGGGGAATGAGTTTAACAAAATTGGTAACAACTTTGCTAATAGTTTCGGTCAAATAGAATTTAGATTTTCCAAGTAATTATTTTGTTTAAAGTATATATGAAGAAAACTTATTTTGAATTTGTACATGATAAAATATTAAGTTTAAATGATAGTAAATTTTTTGCGGGTATTATTATGATTTTACTTAACATTGGTTCCAAATTTATTACTATGCGTTTTAGTAAATCACAAGAAGCATACTTAAAACTTGTTCTTAGTCGTCAATTGTTAATCTTCTCTATTGCATGGATGGGTACTAGAGATATTTATATGGCACTTACCATTACCGCTGTATTTATTGTTTTAGCAGATTTTATCCTTAACGAAGAGTCTAAGTTTTGCATTTTACCAGATAAATTTAAGGACTTCTATAAAATACTTGATACCGACGGCGACGGCGTTTTAACCGACGATGAAATTAATAATTCTATTAAAATTTTAGAAAAAGCTAAGAAAATGAACCAAAAGCAGAATAATATGAATGCATATGAAAAATTTCATAACTTGAAGGATAATAACTAAATCTTAATATTATAAATTGAATATTATAATATTAATATTTATTATGAGAAGAAAAACTAAAAAAAATATAAAAAAACGTAAAATTACTAGAAAACGTAAACAACGAGCGGGGGCAGAAATTCCAAGACATATTAAAGAACAAGACAAAATAAATCCTGTGCTATTATCTATGATTATTAGAACAAATATTAAAGGGCATGCTAATATCGGCCCATTTAAAATTAAACAAGTTATTAAAGATTACTCAGGTTATGAAAATATATTCTTTTTAAAAGAACTCGACTTTGACGACCAAAATTGGGATAATGATTTAGATTCGTTAAGAATGTCACTTACTTCACAGGAAAAATTAACTAATGCAGTCGAACCCTTTTATATACCTAAAAATATTGACGAAACTCTTACGAAATCTCAACAAGAAGATCTTGTTCAAAATAATATTGCATTTATTGTTAGAACGTTTTTACCTAAAAATACTACTTTCTATTTAAATGGTCAACAGCATACTATTTTTGGGTCTCAATGGGACGGCAATTGGACTATTAAAAAAAAATCACTATTAGAAATGTCTCGAATTGAGGATAAATATGATAAATATGAAATTGATGTATATCTACATTTAGTACCAGGGGCTACTATTCCTTTTTATGATAATATGAAAGCATATTGCAGCTTTAGAAAAAAAAGAATACAGGATAATATGGCAGAAGGCACTAAAATAAAAAAACCAGCTTTGAAACTTCAAAAAGACGCTATTAAAGATAGTTATGATACTGTTAAGGGTACACGGGATAGATTAATGGACCAACTTGTTAATGTTGAACTTCAAAATAGAGTGAAACAGGGGAAATAATTCATTTTTACACATTTAAACTGAGGTGTCCCTGATTTCGTCATCGAAATTATATAATTCTTGTTCTTCTTCATCAACCGGTATTACTTTCGGCTTTGAATTGCAATTAAATAACCAATTTAAACCTTTTGATAATTCTTTGCATATTTCTCTACACGTTTTATGTCTTGTTTTCATTCTTCGCATAATATATTTATACTATTAAATATACTATACATATAAATCAATTTTTATATATATATATATATAAATGGAAAAAGGACGAACGATGATTTTGCATTCTGTAATAATCGGCGCTTTGTTATATCTCTTTATGATTTTTATACTTGGCCAAAATCAAATTGTTGCTGAAAATAGAAGCATCTTACTAGCTGCTGCCATATTGATGTATATGATTTTATTTGGGCATGGCTTACCAACTTCAATAAACAAAAAATTGTTTTGAACATAATTAATTATATTTATAATACTCTAATTATTATAAATATACCTCACTTTTTACAATAATGTCATAAAAGTTATATTAATAAAATACTGTTCGTCGTGTACGAAACCATTTTGGGGAGAATTACCCGGCTGGGTTCTCATTCTTTTTACAACTTCTATATCATTATCATCTATTATCTTTCCAATAATACCATCAGCTTCTGTTTTTGACCCCTGTGAACCCGGTCCATGGTTACGTGTATTGTCTCGGGTCGAAATATAAATATGCTGGGCACTACTAGGTCTTCCAGCAAAGCCTATTGTATATTCTTTATGCGAATAATCTCTGCTATATTCTTGAAATGCTAATGGTTTTATATCTTTATTCATTTCTAATTTCGCCTGTAATACATGCGGGGCATTTCTTTTAAATTTACCTCCTGTGAAAGACGGTAACATATACTCTAGAAAATAAAATACAGAATAGGGAACCTTATCTATAGGAGCCAACTCAAAAGTAATTCTACTGTATGGATCTAGCTCACCGTCTTCATTCATAGAATCAGGAAATTCTATACACATTTCTATGTTATATGGTGGAGGACCATATTTCTCAGGTATGAATATCTGTAGAGTTTCTTGCAAGATTTTTATTTTATCCAACGCCGTTTGATCTGTTTCCATAACAACACCACTTGATTTCATTTCACGAATGCTTTCTATTTGAGCATGAATTTCTTCTATATCCACCATATTACAATATTTGGTTAATGTTTAAATAATTACACATTTGAATATTTAAATTCGCACAAAAACATCAAAAAGTAAAAATAGACCTTATTTAAAAAAAATGATTTCTTTTGTTACACCATTTTTGTAACACACAATAATAAATTGAGATAATGCCTAGACCTATCCCTCCAGCGTTAAAAGACGCAAATGATATAATCAAAAAAATTAAACATACTAAGGGTGACTTTCGGCGTAGTAAATGTATTCGTGGTTTATATCTAGCTTTAAATCGTGAATCATTCGACGAAATACCATTAAAAGTTCTCTATAGTGCATTTAAAAGAATACCTTCTTTAAATGAACAGATTCGTCATAAGGGAGTACATGAAAAATATATAAAACTACTTAATGATACGTTCTCCAAATTTATTAATAGATATAACAAACTAATAAATGAACAAGTAGAAATTACCTGTTTAATTAGACAAATGTTAGGTCATGACATTTCTACAGTTATAACTGAATATATAGATTATAATGTATAACAAGATTAAAAATGATAGAACTATAAAAATGTATTATTTGTTTGAAAAATGTCCAAAATCAAAAATGGACAATTATTTACAAAATGTTAGAATTTTGAAATTTATGATTTTCCTAGATATTGGTGTTATTTTCATTATTATTTTTTCATGTTTGTCTAGAACTGTAAAAAAAATGTGGGGAAAGTATATCAACATTGAAGAAATGGACAAAAATAAATGTCCATTTTTCAAATCGGGAGTCCAAGCTCTCAAGGATTTCTGCAAGACCATAGAAAAATAAATAATATATTGAAAATAAGAGCATCTTCTAGGAAAAAGTCATTTTTCATGATTTTGACAAAAATTGATTTTTCGGAAAAAAAACATTCGGGAAGAAAAAATGTTGAAAAATTACGCAACCATTTCAACAAAATTCCCGTACCATAATATGGTATTTTCGTTAATATGAATAAAAAACAGTATGCTAATTCATAATATAATATATACATGTTTTGGGAAGAAAATTGTTGCCAAAAGTGAAAAATGGGAAAATGTCCAAAATAAATGTCCATTTCAAAAAATGTCTATAAAAAATTTCCCGTTTTTAAAAATGTCCATTTTATAAAAACGTTTTATTTAGTTCCAAATATAAAATGTGATGTTAATTAATATATATATATTATATTATAATGTTATTGATTAACGTTATAATATAATATGGAACGGTCGAACTAAAAAAATGTATTATTGTATTATTTGTTCGATAAAATGTCCAAAGTTCCAAAAGTTCCAAAATTAGTTTATATATTTTATTAAAAAACTATTTAGGAAAAAAATATGTTGATTATATATATGGAAGAAATCAACGATAATCAACATAAAAATTCCTCGAAATTCAGATGTGAATGTTGTGACTTTAATACGGCACGGTTAAGTCATTATACTAATCACTTACAAACAAAAAAACATCTGAAAGTTTCAACCGGGGTAAAAATATTTCAACCAAAAAATTACATATGTGAAGATTGTGGAAAAACTTATAAGGATAGATCAGGATTACATAGACATAAAAAAAAATGCGATGGACCACCAATACAAGCAGTACCAGTAGAAATAACAAAAGATGTTAAGGATGAAAAAATAGATAAATTAACAGAACAGGTCGGTATTTTAACAACAGCACTAACAACCGCCATTACAGAAGGGAAATTAGGAAATAATACGACAACTAATAGCAACAATACAACAAACAATCAATTCAATTTAAATATATTCTTGAATGAAAAATGTAAAGATGCTATGAATATAACAGATTTTCTAGATCAAATAAAATTACAATTATCAGATCTGGAAAATCAAGGAAATATGGGATATGTAGATGGGATTTCAAACATATTTATCAAAAACTTAGATGAGATGGAAGAAAACAAACGACCGATACATTGCACCGATACAAAACGAGAAATACTATATGTAAAAAATAATGATACATGGGAGAAAGGAGACGTGGGAAGAGACGAAATGAAAAAGGCAATAGATAAAATTTCTAAAAATAATATCCAACAATTTGGACAATGGATAAATGAGAACCCTCAATGTAAAGTGGCTCATACTCCAAAGGCTGACCAATTTCATAAAATATCAAGTGAAATAAGCGGATGCTCTCAAGAAAAAAATGTAGATAAAGTGATAAGAAAGATCGCAAAAGAAATAACGATAGATAAGAATAATTCTTAGTTCTGATGATCGTTCTGATGATCGTAATAATTGTCCACAGTATAATTACCGAATTTGGACCTATAATAGCTTTCATTAATGAATTGACTAATAAGTTCATCCATATTGTTAATAACAATATCTTCAATTTTCCACCATGTTTTAGTTTCCCAGTTTTGTTGCTTAACAGTAACTGGTTTATCTAATAGCAATGATTCTAGTTCATTATAAACAATAATAGTAGTAGAACCGGTAATTTCTTCTATACTATCATAGTACGTGTATTTAATAAAACTATCATTATTAAAATTACCATCAAGTAACGTTTTAATAAATGGGAATTTATTCATAAATGATTTACTTCCTGATAAACGAATTTGATCGTGAGGGAATATAATATTAATGGTATTTTTATTATGAACATAATTTATAGTCTCTTTGTCTTTTGATGATACTATATCTTCGTTATCAAAAACATAACCAACATAATCAATTAGATTTAGATTAGAAGCGTTATAAGCGAAATAGGTGATAAAACACCCGTACTCCCTTTTAAAATATTGTTCTGCTTTGTAAATACTATCGAATGCGATAGTATTATTCATTTTGGATGTGATAACGTTATCGTTGTCTGTCATAGTAATTTAAATATAATTATAATTATAATAAAAATATATATCAATTTTTTTATTATATTTTAATCTAATTGTTTTTTTTCATTTCCAAGTGTTCTTCCCACGATTTCTTTGTACCTCCATCATAAGCGAATGCATAATCACTCTCAATCAACCAGTTATTAATATTACATGCATCATCGTCACAAATAACCGTAACAAGAAGACGCCCATATTTATCCAAGTCTTCACATTTAAGGATAACGATCTTATCACTAATTTTTTCCCTTAGTCGATCTCTAACGAAATATCCATATTCCTTTTCTTTGGCATTTCTAGTTCTAAGTTCAGGGGTATCAACTCCCATTAATCTACAGTTCCACTTATAAAAAATATTATTAAGGGGAAAAACCACTTTAATTGTATCACCGTCATAAACACTTACAACTTTTGCAGTTACAGTAGTACCATTAACACAATCAGAAAACATAGGTGCATCATCAGGAATATCACTCATTAGATATAATCTATGTAATCCTTTATATCATATTAGAATAGAATATATGGATCGGGACAACCAAGTAGTTTAAATATCTGATACTGAATTAAATCAATATTTAATGGTCTAATCAAATCCAATATTTGTTTAACCATTATTTTCCATATCATACATCTCCTTAGAAAATTAATCTGTCTGATATGATATATTCCAAATTGCAAACAATTTTCATATCTTAGTGTATGAGAATTAACATTAAAATATAAAATTACATATTTTGGTTCTTTTCTTTTCCAGAAATTTTCATCGGTCAAGTGATTAATATTATATTCTTTGTTTCTACGTAGCTTGATATTTTTCATAGTATTATTAAAAAGTAATAAATAATATGAATCAATCAATTTTTTGTATTTACAGTAGTAAATAGTTGAAATAATTAGTATAAATATAATAAATAGAATATATGGTATTATTATGACAAAAATATTAGTAACTGGCGGAGCCGGGTTTATAGGGTCTAACTTATGTAGAAAATTATTAGAATTAGGTAATACTGTGTATTGCCTCGACAACCTCAGCAGTGGAAGCTGTGAAAATATAAAGGATTTAAACTCAAACGTAAATTTTATGTTTTACCAACATGACATAGAGGATAAATTCGTTTTCAATTGGGAAATAGATCAAATATATCATTTAGCATGTCCTGCATCTCCTCCATTTTATCAAAAAAATCCGATTAAAACCCTAGATACCAATTATTTGGGTACAAAAAATGTATTAGAATTAGCTAGAATAAAAGGAAGTAGAGTACTTTTAACATCAACATCGGAAGTGTATGGAGATCCCAATATAAGTCCCCAACACGAAGAATATTGTGGAAATGTAAATCCCATAGGAATAAGATCATGTTATGATGAAGGAAAAAGAATAGCTGAAACCCTAATGATAGAATATGAACGAAAATATGAAACTGAGATAAGAATCGCACGAATATTTAATACATATGGTCCATATATGGATAAAAATGATGGAAGGGTAGTGAGCAATTTTATAAATCAAATGTTAGAGGATGATAATATTACAGTATATGGTAATGGAACCCAAACTAGAAGCTTTAATTACATAGATGATACAATTGAAGGGTTAGTACTATTAATGAATACCGAAGATTTTAGAGGACCCGTTAATATTGGAAATGATAATGAAATAACTATAAATGAATTATTGGACGTAATACAATCTTTATTGCCTGAAACAGAATCTGATATCATATTTAAAACATTACCAGGGGATGATCCAAAACAAAGAAGACCTGATTTAAAACTAGCTAAGGACAAATTAAATTGGTCGCCAAAAACATTATTATGTGATGGGCTATTTAAAACAATACAGTATTTTGTATCGATCGAATAAATATATATATGTATAAATTAATATATATTTATAAATGAAATAAACAAGTATTACAGTATGTTCGATTATTTTCGTCTGGACAGTCGTTTAGTGCTAAATCATTTTTACTACATGATTTGCAAAAAAAACATCTACATAGATAACACGTGTTTTGTAGACAATTTATATCGTACTTATTGCACTTATTACATGCCTTTAAATAGGTATTATTATATCTAATAACCTGATTATTTGAATTATCCATATATGTATTATATACCAACTATTTAAATATCAAGACTCACAATATTTTTGTTTGAATTGTTTCTTCGTTTACTTTTCTTAGGAACAGTCAAATCATCTTTTTGCATTTCCTTAAGTTCGGAAAT
>Ga0209090_10001486_pt1 | contig 15094 bp, 15 predicted proteins | sample ArcticOcean_MG_C_9_FD_187432 | JGI IMG/M metagenome (GOLD analysis project Ga0209090, IMG submission 187432) | Marine microbial communities from western Arctic Ocean - ArcticOcean_MG_CB2_152 (SPAdes) (version 2) | ecosystem: Environmental > Aquatic > Marine > Oceanic | place: Arctic Ocean... | reverse complement strand
GAGTAGGCGTAGACACCGGGGAAGGGGCAGCCAGAGTGGTGGTTGAAGGGCTGGACCTGGTTGAAATACTTGGAACCCTGCTCCTTGAAGCGGTCCTGGCCGTTGAGGACGAGCTTGAAGGTGGACATGGCACCCTGAGCTTCCTCGGTCCAAGCCTCACGATCGGCGTGACCCGCGGTGAGAACAACGGGGGCACCGGTAGCGGCGGAGATGGGGAGCGCCCCGTCACCGACAGTGGTGGACACGTCCTTGGGACCAGACGAGAGGACGACCTTGGTCGCCGAACCAGCAGCCTTACCGAAGTTCCACAAGGAATCAGCACCCGAACCAGAGAGGCACCACACGATCTCCTTAACGGGGTGGTTGTAGGAGAGGCGGATCTGCTTGGTGGCGGGGTTTGCGACGGTGCCGGCATCAACGGTGTCAACGCCCGTATGTTGCACCTGTTCGATCAGGTATTCGTGGCCCTTCTGCGCAAATCGGCGCCTTTCTTCGGTATCCAAATAGATATAATTGGCCCACACCTTGAAGACACCCTTGTTGAGGTAGGTTTCCATGTCACTGGCCAAATCGAAATCAATGCGCACTTCATGGTACTGCAGGGCGATCAAAGGCAAGTAGAGACCGGGGTTGCGGTTGAAGAAAAACATCAAGGGCAGGAACACCTTGCTGGTGCCAACCGCGGAGGTGAGCTTACCGTAAGTAGCCTTCTTGGCTTCATCGAGGTGAAGCTCGGTGTAGAGCCTCCACCACTTCTGGTATTGCTTGTCAACACGCTGACCACCGATGGAGAGTTCCACCGAGGCGATCGCACGTTCGGCGACCCAGCAAGCACCACTATCGGTAGCAGCGTTGGACTCGAGTTGGACATACATGTCACCGACGAGATCACCGTTACGGGCGACAGTCACGGAGACACGACCGGAGTTGCCGGCGTTACCGTTGAGGGTCTGCTCGATGTTCTCCATCGCGAAGTTCGTGTGGCGCTTGTACTTGGCCTGGTAAAATGTTACCTCGGGGTTACCGGTAAGGTAGACGTCTTGGGCGCCGTAGGCGACGAGTTGCATGAGACCACCAGCCATTTTGAGAGTTTTTGTACTATACGCGGAGAAAATAAATCTGGATAACAACTGCGACTTTCCGCGGTCAAATTTATCTCGGTCTACATAAAATGTCCATTCGCCCTGAAGATCTCGAGGAAGGTGAAATTATTCCCCAAGACGAAACTGAGGATTTCGAATTGTCTACAGATGACGATGTTGATGACGAGCTCATGGAAATTGAAGATGAGGAAGAAGTGGATCTCGTGTCCCTAATGACTTCACTTCTCGCGACTGAAGATGGCGAGACCATTTGCACCGCGCTGGTAACAATCGGTCAACAACTCCAGACCCAAAATAAAATACTAATTAAAATTTTGAGTGAGATTAAAAATTGAAAAATCAATTAGAGAGAAAAAGTATATGTATTATAAATGGAGGCAACCCACTTCATCGATAAGGAGCCGAATAGATTCGATGCAGTAATGGAACTGCAGACACGGCCAATCCAGTCGATGAAAGAAGATGAGATTTATAAAGTAATAGAAATTTTCGAATATGTGTGGGATCTCAGGGCGGCTGATTTTAGAAATTCTCGGGAGCTTGGTTATAGACAGTTCCTACACGAGGATAGCTGGGACAGTAATAACAACCCAATGGCAGAGAGAATCATGATCAAGGACATAAAAGGTGCGAAAGAAAGACAGAGACGTTATCTAATGGAACTGAGAAAGCGAATGGGTGAGCTTGGTATTAAATCCAAGGAAGACGAGAATGGTATTACCCTACTTAAACGGGTGAACAACGTGGTGAAACAGTTGAAGGATGGTTACGATAATGTTCGTAGACACTACAACGCATTTGAACGTGTAGTGAATCCAACAGCTCAACCTCTCATAAGTTCTTTTACAGACCCCTGCGCGATGGACGAAGATGATATTGAATCTTCTTCGGCGTATCAAAAATGTATCATTCACTCCCTCGAAGAAGCCCAAAAGTGTGGATATCGTCGTTACAGGGATTACTGTTACAAAGAAATCAAGACATCCAGTGGGTTTGGGACACGAGCTTGGCTTCCTAAGTTTGAAATTTCCTCCTTCATTTATTCTCTCGCACCTAAAGATGACGAGTTCAACAACTGGAAAAACTTTACAAGCAAGGGAAACATATACAGGGATGTTACGAATCATCTGACCAACTGCATCGATCCGCAGTTCCCTGTCATCGAGAAAAGACGACAGGTGTGGTCTTTCAAGAATGGGGTATTCATCGGTAAAGAGGATGGACCCCAAAACGACGGTCATCCCACCTGTAAATTCTATCCATACGATAGTGCCGATTTTAGGGTATTAGACCCTACGATTATTTCCTGCAAGTATTTTGAACAGGAATTTGTCGACTATTCTGGGGTTGAGGATTGGTATGACATTCCCACACCCAATTTCGATAAAATCTTGAAATATCAGGAGTTTGAGAGGGATGTGTGTAAGTGGGCATACGTTGTCGGGGGTCGTCTTTGTTATGATGTCGGTGATTTAGACAAGTGGCAGTTTATTCCTTTCTTCAAGGGTATCGCACGGTCTGGTAAATCTACTCTCATCAATAACGTGTTTCAGAAATTTTACGATTCCAGTGATGTAAAAACACTGGGTAACAACATTGAAAGAAAGTTTGGTCTTTCTGCTATCAAAGACGCGTTTTTATTCGTCGCGCCAGAAGTGAAAGGTGATCTAGCATTGGAACAGGCTGAATTTCAGTCACTCGTATCGGGTGAGGGTATCGCAGTAAATATCAAGAACAAACAGGCAGTCTCTTTACCAAATTGGAAGGTTCCTGGTATTTTGGGGGGGAATGAGGTCCCCAATTGGAACGATAAGTCGGGTTCTGTTCTCCGTCGTATTCTCCCCTGGAACTTTACAAAGCAGGTTCAGGAGGCAGATCCACACATGGATAAGAAGCTGGAGGCTGAACTCCCAGCTATCTTACAAAAATGTATCCGTGGTTACTTGGAATATTCTGGTAAATACAGTAACCGCGACATTTGGAGAGTTGTTCCCAAATATTTCCTAGCTATCCAGAATCAGGTTGCGATGGTGGCGAACACACTTCACCACTTCCTCAACTCGATTCGTGTTGTCAAAGCGAAGGAGAAATACGTCCCAGAAGACATTTTTGTTCAGGCTTACAACTCTCATTGCGCTAGGAGTTTGAAGGGTAAGAAACCGGACCTGTTCAACCCCGATTTCTATGTTGGACCCTTCAGTGCGTATGGAATCACAGTCCAAGTCACAGCGGTGACCTATAAGGGTCGGGCGTATCCAACCCAACCCGTGTTCTATGGTGTGGACGTCATCGAGGATGAACTTACTATCGGTAACAATCACTAAAAAAATATTTATGTATAGTAATATGAGCCAGTCAGTCAAGGAATTTGTAAGACGATCTGGGGTCGACTTGCAACCTTCAGGCTCAAACTCGAACTCGAATAATAATTTTGCGAGAGAATTAGAATTGAATATGCTAAAACGACAGGAGTCTCCCAAACCAACGGGTGCTTTCAAACGCTTTGAAAATAGTAACAGTAACGAACCTCTAGGGAATGAGTTTAATAATATCAATAAAATGCTTAATAACAAAAACACGATGCGTGATATACTTGCCCCATTTCCTACCCCTACTGTGTCACCCCTCGAGATAGGTAAGTTAAAACCTGGTTTGTTTAATGCCAATGTAGATTCTGGGTTTGGACAGTCTGTCGACGTGATCGATCTTAAAAATATACTTTTGAAAGTACCCCTTGGTAAGACACCGATTGGTCAGGGTCTTTATCTTGACACCCAAGAAGCGATAGGACGTTATGGTTCCATGACAAAGGGCTTCTCTCACACGAGGGAAAATGGTGCCAAAGGTGATATAAATAAAAAATACTTCACTGTGCAATTCATGTGCAGTATATCTGACGACGTAGAGACTAAGCGTGTTCGGGTCAATATTTTTAAAAATGGGAAGATTGGATTTTCTGGTGGTTTTTTGACCATTGGATCTAACATTGCGAATCAAGCCGAATTGATTAGGCGATTTATTGTCAATTCTTATACTCAACGCCAAAAGTTCCTTTACAATCCGTTTACCTATAACAACCTCAGTGGTCAATTTAAGATAAATGGTGTATGCAATATGCAGGGTCTAGCCACTCAGTTGCGTCAACATGGTGCTGTATCTTATGAGCCTGAGCTCTCCCCCATGCTTTATGTATTACGAAACGATCACACTTTAAATATAAGTAGGTCTGGGAATGTGCAGATAGTAGGTGCTAAAACTCCTGAAGTTTTACAAGAAGCTTATACGCTTACAGCTCAGATGCTTACACAAGCATTCGAGGCTGGTAATATTCAGGTAACTGGTCCACTCGACGATGCCATCAAAAAGTCAAAACCCAAAGCCAAAGCCAAACCCAAAGCCAAAGCCATTATTAAAAACATGAGAGTCAAACGTGTATACAAAAAGCGTAACTTGTCGGAGAATCAAATGAAATCCCTAAAGGTCTCGGGTAAGGGGTGTGAACGTCTGCAGAGGGGGGAACTCATAGATCTAGCCAAAACCTTTGGTATAGTAGACTTTAGAGTCAAGGGTGTGAACGGATCTAGATTCGCGACTAAAGCAGAAATTTGTGAAATGATGAGGAAAAAAACAAATACACGAGTGTTCCCGAACACAAACAAGAAACAAAACTCATCCCTATCAGGTAAAGGTGCTATGTTTAGGATTGGTAAAACATTGTGTAACAATACTAGCAAGAAGGAACTCGAGCGTATCGCCAAAGTTTTAAAAATTCAATTAGAGTCTACAGATACTAAACCGACGATATGTAAAAAAATAGAAAAATTTCGTAACACCCCTATATCACCCCCTAAACCTCAACCCACTAAACGTCAAGTCCAACGTGTCGAGAGTAATAAACGAACCTCTAACACTCGTGAAAAAACTATTAAGAAACGTGGTTTGAATGACAATTCCATCCGTAAACAACTTGAAATTGAGTATGGCTCCAAATGGATGAAGCGTTACACACCAAATCTCACCCGGGATGTTCAAAATATCAAAAGGAGTATAAATGGTCTCAAACCCAATAAGAGCACTAGCTTACCATTCAAGGGTGACGTTAAAAAACTTGAACAAAATATGGTTCGCAGATGGAAAATGGAGAGAAGAAATGCTTTAGAAAGGAAATTCATCATGAACACCATTAACATGACAGGTATTCCATACAACTTACGTAACAGTTGGAGAAACATGGCTTCCAACTATGTGATGAACCATGTCAGGAACCATCGTTCAAAGGTAGCACCCTCAAAGAAAAAAATGGAGGAATATAGAACAAATTGGTTAAAGCGGAGAAACAATGCACGTCAAACAGGAATTAACCGGACGGTTAAAGCTCGGGTTGAAAAAATGTAATGCTCAACAGCGAACTCTTCTGTTCACAGTCTTCCCCGGCTCTGCCAGTTGTTTGAGATGAATCGTGTGATAATTGAAATTGTACTTTGGGAATGTTTCTTTTATTCTTTGTGAAATACCGTTACCCTGCAAAGAGTATGGGATCCCCGTGCACACAGCCTTTTGTTCAAGACCCAAGAATTGATCTTCCATCACGACAAAATCCTTCAATCTTTCACCACTTTCACCGTTTCTGTGCATTTTATCGTATACATCCCTAGAAGCTCCATCACTGAGATAGAAGAAGTGTGAACCCTCCACTTCTTCTATTTTTGACCGCCTTTCATACATGATGAAGAGTATCACGAAAAACAATATGATATAGGTCATATACCTATTATCCATATTTTTCTAGAGCCTACACGAGTTTTGAGAGATCATTGATTTTTTGGAGGATGTTGAAAAATTTGTAAATCGAATCAACCTCCTTGGGGTTCACGATCTCAAGTTCAATCTGATACGATGCTTCTTCTTCTGAGTCCATGTCTGCATTATCACCTGATGATATAGTCATGTCAACACTCAAATTCTTTCGAACGAAAGAGTGTCTCGTTTTGGACCGCTTTCTATCCATCTCATAGTCGCCAGAAGTTTGTATCTCCCTCGCGATACAAAATCTGACGTCTAGGGGTAAATTGGAATCAACGAAATCTTCCTTGTAGACCTTGATCTTTTGTATCATCTCCTGAACTCCACTCTCTTCATCATTGGTGATTCTAATACTGTTAGAATCGTTGTAATACACTTCAACAGTTTTATTCGTTTTTTCCTCCCAGCCATCATACTTCTTTAGGGCTTTCAAAACCTTTTTCCACACATCTTTACCGACATTGGTATCGAAGAGGGACCCATTGTGTCTACCGAGGCGAATCTCAACTTCAATATCTCCCTCATTTTTATGAGTTTCGAAGAAGGGGAGAGTCTTGTCTACGATCGTTTGAATGTTCATCTTTTCTTTTCATTCATACTAACGCGTCTTTCCCTTAAGTGTTTAATCTTCATAAAATTTAATGAAGGGTCTCGAAAACCAAGGAAATACGTGTTACTTCAACACAGCTCTTCAATGCATGTTATATATACCTGTGTTATCAAATTACTACATAAGAAATCCATACGATGGGGAATGCACATTTACCAGGGCATATTGTGATTTGACAAAAGTATATTGGACAAAGGGACGAGATCAAGTAAGTGTATCCAACTTACTCACCATTTTTAAGGAAAAGTTTCCAAGATTCAAGTCAAATGAACAGCATGATGTTCAAGAGGCTATTCTATGTATCTTAGACATGTTGGAGAGGTCTACACCAGAAATCAAGAAATGGTTTTACGGGAAGAAAGTCCAGGAAACTGTATGGCCTACGGGGAAATCAACAAATGAAGAAGAGTTTAGTATTCATTTGGTGACATCTTCAGGTAAAGATATGGGGCAGATTTTATCTAAAAGCACTGGATGGAACGTGATAGACAATTATGTGGACGACGAAGGGAAGAAGCACCACGTTGCAACTACACGTATGGTCTTTTCAAAACTTCCACAAATTTTGATGATTTCATTTGACCGGAAGAGTCACGTTCAGATTTTAGAAACACTACTCATCGATAACAAACAGTACGATCTAATTTCTACAGCTCTCCATGTCGGTGATCAACACGATGGCCACTACGTCAGCTTCGTCAAGAGAAGGAACAAATGGTTTTTGATGAATGATGAACAAATGGAAGCACACGAATTACCAGGAGAGGGCGGGTTTTACCTCATGGTGTATAATTTGAAAAATAATAGAATAAACTTAAATCATCACGAGAAGCGTGTTTACTCACAAAACGGTGAGGACGGTATACTGTTAAAACTGATGGAACTTCTGTACGACGACACAGGTGATAAGAACTACGTAGAACTGGGTGTGGAAGATGGGATGGAGTGCAACACACGGATACTACGAGAACAGTTTTCGTGGTGTGGGTTACAGATAGACGGTAGTCATGAAAACCTGGCGATAAACCTGAGGAAGGAATTCATAACAAAAGAAAATGTGACGGCGCTTCTAGAGAAATATGACGTTCCGAACCACATCAACTGCCTATCTATCGACATAGACTTCAACGATTTCTACTGCCTTAGAGAGATACTACAGAAGCACACATGTGACATCGTAATATGTGAGTACAACGCCACACATCTTCCACAAGAGGATAAGGTCGTACCGTACATCCCCGACATGAGTTGGGAAACATACCAGACGAACTATTTCGGTGTTTCTATTTTAACCCTGAATAAACTCTGTCGACTGCACGGATACACACTCGTGTGTTGTGATAGTATGGGGGTGAATGCCTTTTTCGTTCGTGACGAGCTTCTGGGACAGAGGCCTGGGTTGATTTTAAATTGTGGTGACGTTGAAAATCTGTATCAAAAACCTAAATACGGTACCGGCCCGAACGGGGGTCATCAACAGGATCCTGAAAATAGAAAGTACATGTCATTCTCGCAGGTCTAAAAACTCCTTCATCTCAATATTCTCCTTGATGTTCACGATGGTTCGATAAAACGTCCGTCTATTGTTGGGGTAATTCTTATCTGTTCTCCTCTTTAGGGGTTTCCACCACATCGGTGACTCCCAAGTTATATACATACATTCGACTATAGCACCATCTTCCATCCACGGTTTGTTTTGAAACCTATCGTGTGGTATCTCAGACTCGAAAAACAACTTTCCCTTATCTTGGACGTATAATCTCCAAGCAAACTTCCCCTCTTGACACCCGGGTGTTTCCCGTGAAGGTTCCCACTTTACGAGAAAATCTACCGTATTCTTTTCACGTGGTTTCCATTTAAACATAGTCTCGTGTGTCCCTATGCGTATAGGATCATTGACTGGTGTAAATACGAGTCCATCTATATCCTGCTGCACCGAGGGTAGGTACGCATCCATAAAACTTTCAAAATCCTTCATCGCGTGAAACCTTTTACACTTCAATCTATACTTGTCTGTCTTCATACAAATCATAGATTTCAGCATCCCCTTACAGGCATCCATGCGCTTATGTAAGTCGAGATTCCACACCGTCTCACCACAAACAAGAACGGCGTCATAAATCATCAATACATTTTCATACAGTTCACCATCTAGAATAGTCCCATCGTAGGCAGATTTCTTGAGGTTTATGGGAACCTCAAACATTCTAAATGAACGATTCACAAAGAAACACTTCTTCTTTCCCTCATACGTCAAGGCAACGAGCATATGTCTCTCTCCGTCTGTTTTCTCACATACGACATAGTCTCCATTCTTCAAAATTGGGAAATGTTTGTGTTCTATGGAAATCGGTTGGGGACCTGGGAAATATTCCTTACTACCCCACACCGAATGTATGAAAGAAACGACATATTTATAAAGTGGGGATTCCACCTCTATAGACATGTTTTACAAGCAAATAGAACCTTTAATTCAGTTTTACACTCGCGGCGTTCAAAATATTACTCACACATTGGTGTGTGTAAGTCTGGATCAACTTAGATGCTGAAAATGCATAAATTTGGACACCTTGTTCCTTGAAATATTCAAACATATTTGGTTGAAGTTTCCAAGTTCCCTTCTTCTTGGGTTTTATCTGTTTTATTATGGTTTTAGGTATCATTACCCACACTTTGGCACTAGTAGAAACTACTTTGTAAAAACTGGGTGCTGTTTTGTTCCCTAGAACAGTGTCGAATTCAAGACCCATCTGTGAGACTGGCTCTTTTGTATCATTTTTCACCTTTTCTTTGAACATATCCCAATTGACCCCCTCCTTAACACCTGGAAATACGACACACCCAGCACTATCACTAATTTCCAAACATTTATTGAGGGATGCGTCGTCTACACCTATACCAAAATCTATAAACAATATTCGTTCGTACTTTTTCATACATTTTTCTATAACTTCTATTTTATCGAAGGGGTCGTCCTTCACATATAAGATTTGATGATCAACTGAGTTTTGTATACATTTGATATTCAATTTTAAAATCGAGTGTAAAGTTTTAACATGACATGCTTTTGATCGAGTAACAACAATTGAGACTAATTTCATACACTATATTACAATTTAAACCTTAAGCCTCTCATCCATACAACCACTGAATGGTAAATTCCCGATATGTCCTAATGTGGTGTTCACATCTGCGAATATCTTACCACCCACCTGTTGCCATCTTCTACAAAACGCGTAATCTTCTGATAGATATCTACGTACATCCGGATCTATCATACAATCAAAAGCCGCGTGATAATCATCAAAATCTCTATTTTGGTGGTCATTTTTACACCACAGTTCGGGGAATTTCTCTTCCAATTTTTTGAAAACTGAACGACTGATCAACATAAACCCTGTCGGACCATCTAAAACTTCAACAAATCCATCCTGTATCGTTCGTCTATTCGCTCCTATATTTACAACAAGACTCGAGGAAAGCATCGCCATGTCACGGTCGTCACCAGCCTTGACAGCTTTGGCAGCTTGATCCCACATGACAACCTTTTTGGGATAACACGCCACGGAAAGTTCATGCCCAGATTTTATAAGACGAAGAACTGCTTGTGGGTCAAATTCAATATCAGCATCTATAAACATTAGAAAGTCGCAATCTGTTTTTTGCATAAAACGCCCGACAGAAACATTACGAGCTCTCTGCACCAGTGATTCGTTTTCAGTGGTATCAATCATCAGTTGAATGTTTTCCTTCATGCACAAAATCTGAAGTCTTATTACACTGGACATATACTTTTCTAAACACAGTCCACCGTAGCATGGTGTGGAGACAAACACTTTAGTCATATTTTATGTATACCCTTTTGACTCTAAGTGTTTTTTTATGATACCCTCAATCTTGTTCAATGTCGGTATAGACACTGAACACTTGTCACACATTTCATTCTTAGTAACTTTATGACCAATTACTTTAAAAATTATAGAAGATGCGACACTGTTGGGAGTTTTGCTCATCAAGCCCACACAATCTTCTGTTAGGTCACATAATTTGATACACTTCAAACGCTCATCTTTATTCACGTCAAAAGAATTGAGAAGACGTTGCATAACGTCAAACGCTTTAGTCACATAATTTTTTGTTGTTTTACCCAAGATATTATCCTTGAAAATCTGGGTTGTGCGACTAACATCCTTGGATTGAATACCAAACATGTCGGCGATTTCTTTGGTAGTTCTGGGGTGTTTAGCGAGCCTACACGCGTATAAAACACAGTTGGCTTTTATACCGAGACGCACTGCACCACGTGTCAATTTTTCCTCATTGAATTTTTTATACATTATTTTAGCATCTTTGAGAACACAATCCGGTAGAGTGTGACACGCCTCATCCATGTCTCGATACGCGTGATATAATGATCTATCTCTGTGGTTCATCGACATATGAAAGTTAATTTTAGCCATCCGTTTATTCTCGTAAGAAGAATGACCCTTTGTAGATATGATGGTTCCCTTCCCCCAATTTTGTGAAAACAGTTCTGGATTGGGGTTTGGATTTCCACATCTCGAGGGATCGTTTACTTTGCCGTCATCTGTTATTCCGCTGGTCCACTCGGGAGCTTCATCGATAAAATTATCATCAACCAAGCCACAATTTGAACAGACAGGTAAACCTTCTGGACTGAAAATCTTCACACTCGAACATTCTCTACAAAAATTTGTATTTACTAGCTTTTCTTCTTTTCTTTTTGGTAATAGGGCGTCTATTTCAGACCATATAGTTGCTAGCATTGTTTATAATTCGTAGCTGTGATATTTAACTTAGGTTCCTGACGCGCATTTCAATCGATTCAATTGTTTCTTTGAAACTGCGACCCCCTGAGGTCGATGGCTCCCATTTATTCCATTCTTTATCAATCTCTTGGTGGCCAGGTGGTAATTGGATGGGCATTCCTTCAATCTCTGTGTCAGACACCAGAAACCCACTCAAATCGGTGTCTGAATCAGCACCTTCGTCATATATGTCACTGTCGCCGTCTTCGATATCTATTTCAGAATAATGTGCAAATAAATCTGTCCCCAAAGATTTCATCTCTAGATCTTCAAACGTGGTTCCAGTCGGGTAGTGTTCAATGACACTTTCATACGGAGCTGGACTCATAGTGCTGTTGTCTAGCTTATATACACACGCTGATTTGTAAAACATTTCAGTCGGATTGAGATAATACATCCCAAGTGTCAGGCCAGTGTTCATCGCAACCACCCCGTACATTTCGTCGTCAATTCCTTCTTCATTTACGAAAATTTTAACAATATCATATTCATTGATTTCTTTTGGCACAATCATGCTTAGAGTTTTCGGACAAAATATTATCACTGATAATATCACAGATGAGAGTTAAGATTTATTCGAAGGAGGGTTGTGAGTACTGTGATCATGCAGTAAAGTTGTGCGATTCAGAAAATCTTGATTATGAAAAAATTATGATAGACAAGGAAGAGTTGAAAAAAATATGTGAAAAACCTTTTACATCTTACCCCCAAATATTTATTAACGAACGTCACATAGGTAGTTACTTCGAATTTCAGGATTACGTGGAACATGAATACGAGCCTATTCTCGAAGAAACACTGGACAGGTTTACAGTATTTCCTCTCAAGTATCCAGACCTCTGGCAACTTTATAAAAAGGCACAAATGTCAAACTGGACCGCTGAAGAAGTGGATATCTCCAAGGATATGGATGACTGGAAATCACTAAATGACAACGAACAGAAGTTCATTAAATACATATTGGCCTTCTTTGCTGGTTCTGACGGAATAGTCTTTGAAAACATAAACAATAACTTTGCGGACGAAGTTCAAATTTCAGAAGCTAGATCGTTTTACGCTTATCAATCCCACAATGAAATGGTTCATGGTGAAACATACTCCAAACTCATCGATAAATACATCAAGAATCCTTCCGAGAAGAAACATCTATTTGAAGCTATCCAAACGGTCCCCTGTATAAAACGAAAGGCTGAGTGGGCGCTGAAATGGTTCGACACTAAAACGAAAACATTCGCTGAACGCCTGTTCGCGTTCGCCTGTGTTGAGGGAATCTTTTTCTCTGGAAGTTTCTGTGCCATCTACTGGTTGAAGAAGAGGGGGCTCATGCCTGGCTTATGCTTTAGTAATGAGCTCATATCTAGGGACGAAGGACTTCATCAAGAGTTCGCAGTTGAATTGTTTAAACATTTGCGTAACAAACCAAGCACCGAAACCCTTCACTCTATCGTGAAAGAAGCCGTGGAGATCGAGAAAGGGTTCATCCTAGATGCCCTTCCGTGTAATCTCATCGGTATGAATTCTGAAAAGATGTCTGAATATATCGAGTATGTATCTGATCGACTTTTGAAACAGTTGGGTCAGCCCCCCATCTGGGGGTCTAAAAATCCATTTGATTTTATGGAAAATATTAGTCTCGATGGCAAAACGAACTTCTTCGAAAAAAGAGTGGGTGATTACGGAAAGTTAGACGATAACTCTGATGAAATTGGCTTTGATGAGGAGTTTTAATCGAATGGCACTGTAAAACATTTTACAATCAATGATCCCGACTGATTGTAGAATAGTATTTTCAACGTTTTTAATGGAATTAACGGAATAAAGTTCCTTCTGGGGATATGTCCATGGAACCGAGCATTCCACGTTCCACCTCTTTCTCCACGAACTCTGGTTCGGGGTTGGGGGTTTCCGACATACTCTTCACCTTTTTCTCGCCTTTCTTCCCCTTCTTACCATCACAGCCACAGCCCTTCTCCTTCTTACCACCACAGGCACTGCCACCACTCTTCTTTATGTTCATCATACCCCAAACGACTAGGATGAAAACGATTGAATGGAGTATGAGACCTCTAGTAGAGGGGCAACCCGTAGGAGTCGCGATACTTGATCCGAGAATAGATCTCATCAAACGAAAAGTTTCAGGGTTCGCTATCACGAAAAATGTTAGACCGGAAATGATAGAAGTGATAAGTTTCTCCTGTTGTTTCAGCCCATCACAGCCACAGCCACAATCTTTAAAGATACCCATAGTTAATTTATAGTACACTTGGAAAAAAATATAGTCAAAATTTTAGTGCGACCTGATATTTTTTGTTTTTCGGGTACAAATGGACCTTTAACAACAGAAAAGGATAAGGACTTGATGGACGTGGTTAATTTAATTAAAGAAATGATTCCTAATATAAATATAACCCACTACAAAATGTCGCTCTCTATCCAGCAATCTTCTGAATTCTCCGCTGCCTCTGTGCAGTTCTCAAAACTTCGCAAGAACAAGAATGGCGGTAAAGCCGTCTACCTCAACGCAGGCGATAACAAAAAGCTATACGTTCAATTTCCTTTCATGCGGTCTCCATACGGTTTGAGCGCCTTCACCGATGAAGGCACCGGGCGGACTTCTTACTCCCTCGATCTTTCCTTCGATGCTGATAACACAGAAGCCATGGAACTTCATGCCAAGCTCAAGGAACTTGACGATATCATCGTAAACGAAGTAGCCAAGAACTCTAAGGAGTGGCTAGGCAAGGAGTTCAACGTTGCTGTTCTCAAGGAGGCCCTCTACAAGCCGATCATAAAGCCCGGTAAGGAGCAGTATGCACCCACCATCAAGCTTAAGGTTCTCACGAAGCCAGATGGCACCTTTGTCCCCGAGTGCTACTCAATGCAGAAGGAGCAGGTCACACTTGATAGTATTGATAAGGGTCAGAAGGCTATGGCCATCATTGATCTCAATCAGATTTGGTTCATCGATAACAAGTTCGGTGTGACAATTCGTCTTCAACAGGCTCTTTTTGAACAATCAGCCAGGCTACCCGCATTTGCTTTCCAGGGTCTAAACCTCCCAGAAGCGAACGACGTTGTTGATGACATCGAGGATGATGTGGATGATGAAGAGTAAAAAAAATATCGAACGTTATTACATATGAAAAGTTATTTCAAAGAAGGAACAGGTCTCAAAATTAGATATGAAATTGATGGTGATATCATTATCAAACAGATATCGGATGACGATGTGGTCATATATGAACAAAGAATGATTAAATCACATTTATCAGAGTTTACGTATGACAAGGTATTTTACAATGAAGTATATGAAGAGGAAACCAATATCGCTAATGGTTTTGTAGAATTTCCAAATGAAAATAGTAAATGTGTAATTCAATAAAATAATATCCTTCACTTTTTCAACTACTTGCAGTTGACAAAATGAAAATCGACTTCGAACAGATTTCGAGTTGACCATAGTTTTTGTACCTATGACCTCGAAATAAATACTTTTTTAAAATCGAAACACTTTAGAAAAAGATAGTAAACCAAAAGTATTTGAAAAAATAAAATAAAATAAAAAAAGGTACTGAGACATCACTAACTTTACAAAATATCCCTAAAACTTTGTAAACTTATTTGATTCTATGGTTCTAGGGAGGCCTCATACTGTTCCAAGACCCTAGCCAGTAGGGTGGGGTCCCCAACTAGACCCATCGATACTAGGTTGGGGTCCAAGACATCCCCGTGGGTCTGACAGAGGGGAC
>Ga0209090_10001483_pt1 | contig 15113 bp, 7 predicted proteins | sample ArcticOcean_MG_C_9_FD_187432 | JGI IMG/M metagenome (GOLD analysis project Ga0209090, IMG submission 187432) | Marine microbial communities from western Arctic Ocean - ArcticOcean_MG_CB2_152 (SPAdes) (version 2) | ecosystem: Environmental > Aquatic > Marine > Oceanic | place: Arctic Ocean... | reverse complement strand
ATCTCAGTGTTTGCAAATTATGAAAGATTTACACTCGCGATCGAAATTAGACTCGAAAGAAGTCATGGACGCTTTGAAAAATGCCACCGAATTGATGCAAGAAGTCGCGGATGGGAACTTCAAAGGCGCGATTAAAGTAATGATGCCGTTTATTAAATTCAAAATGGACGAAGTCAACGCGTTAGCCGAAGACGGCGCGTCCGCCTTGGAGAACACGACGGTCTTTGACGAGTTTCGAGTCTTCGAAGAAACGAGCGACTACGTCTGCAAAAGTTTAGGTTTGAATTCAGTAAAAGTGTTTTATACTACTACTACTACTAGCAGCGATAAAGACGGCGATTCAAACGACGACGAGAAGGTGAAGAAAGCGAAAAGTGAGAGCACTCCGGGTGCCCCGTCTGTCGCGTTCGGTACTTTAGAGGAAGCGTTGGAGAACATGTGAAAATTTTATTAGTAGTAGTAGTATTGTGAAAATCTCATTTTTATTCGCATTAAAAAAAAACCAATCACATGCCGACTCAAATCACGCCCAACGTGTCGTTCACGAACGTGAGCAGAGAACTCAGATGCAAATGGAGAGACGAAGCGTCTCTGAGCGAGTGTCAAGATGGTATTTATAATGTTTTCTTTTTGTTTGCGTCGTCGTCGTCATTACGCGCGCGACGTGTTGAAAAGAGTTTTGTTTTCGTCGTAACGCCTTTTTTTACTGATCTCAAAATTCATATGACATCACATGTTCCAACAGTCATCGATGCGCATTTGCACAGAATGCGTGCTCTATCCGGCTTGGAATCTATTCACCGCGTTGTGTGCGGCGACTGTCACGACTTTAAGCTGATCGTCACGTTAAACGAATCGAATTTCGCGGTTTGGGAGTGCGATGAGTTTACTTTTGAAGCAGACGTTGTGAAGCAACTCGAGGCGATTGACGGCGTTTCCGCAATCGAGAGTCAAACGTATACGTTTACGGATTTAACAAAGGAAGAAGTTAAAGAAGAGAAAAAAGAAGAGAAAGAAGTGGTGAAGAAGGTGGTCGAAAAGAAAGAAGAGGAAGTTGGTGTTGTCTTCTAAAAGTTTTCATGATGCGCTCGCCTATGCGTATTTCATAATCGCGGTGGTGTTTTTTACAATCGTCGGTGGGCGTTCCAAAAGCTATCCTTCTTACTCTCGCCGTCCTGGTCTGCATCGCCGCTCGATTTCTTTTTCCTCCAGCTCATGCTATTGATGCCCCCTTCTTTGTTTTGTTTCTCTAATGAAATGGCTTCTTCTTGCATGTCCGCGGTTCTTTGTAACGTCAATCGACGCACTTCAGAGAGTTCCTCGGCTTCCATGATTTGCCGCTTCTTCGCTTCCATCGCAAACGAGGCGGTTTCCGGGAGCGCGATGTCGACCTTTTCTCGTTTACCGTCTTTACCTTTGCGCATCATTTTGAACGCGATGGATTGTGCCGCGAATGCTGGTGGTGGTGACTTTCCAACGTTTGGCCCCGAAGGTATCGCCGCCGTTTGTTGTTTGTTCTCGTCGTCCGGCGGCGTATTTCTGTTCACCTTGACGCTACCGACGCCCAAAAATTTCTCCATCTCGCGCTCAAACTCGGATTCTTCTTGGCGCGACGCCACGATGGTTTTCATTCGCACTTCGACTTCTTGTTCTTCCGACGACGACGATTCTGAAGATTCTGAAGACGAAAAACTGACGTTACCGTCGTCGGACGATGATACGCTTTCATCGTCGTCTTCGTCGTCGCTCTCTTCTTCTTCTTCTTCTTCTTCTTCATCTTCGTCATCGTCCGATTCATCGGACGATGCACCAGACATTGACGAAGCGTAATCGTCTTCTAAAGTCTCTGATTCACCGTCGACGTCGTCGTCGTCAGTATCATCACCGTCTCCTTCTTCTTCCTCCATCTCTTCATCCTCCGCCAACGTTCCTAAACCGCCGGAGCCTTTCTTCTCTCCTTCGACAGCGCTCGATGAAAGGACGCCGAACCTCTCCTCCATTTTCACGCACTTCTCGTGCGCCTCTTGAAACGATTCGCAAATTTTCATTTGCGGCCTTAATTCTTTGATGATGTTCACCGCGTCGTTGTTCACGTCCATGCTTAACATTTTCGATCGCATGTACCTCTGAAAATACGTCAAAAAAACGTCTAATTTTTTCTTCTGCCATCCTCGATTGAAAAATCGACCACACTTTTCGAGCAAGACGTTCGCCACTCTTACTCTTATAGGATCATTCCTATCGAAGTCGTTATTGAACGGTTCCAAATTATTCAAGAGCAAGAACAAGCACGAGAAAATGGATTCGGCGTGTAAACATCTTTGGGAGAATAATTCGCCAATCACTCGCGCGTTGGAGACTCTTCGTTGCGTCATGTGGCTCAGATTTTGCTCGAGACCAAAACGAAACTCCTCTAAAGCGGCGTCGGTGAATTTCACGATGAATTCGTTCTTCTTTATGTCTTTTTGGTTTTGCGAAAGTTTGCTCACGAGTCTCACCACGCGTTCGGCGTCGTCAAACTTTTGTTGCGAGTGCTTAATCGCCCTTCGGATGAGGTACCTTTCCAAGTGCAGGTCGTCGAATTGATCGCAATGTTTCAAGACTTTCGCGAGTTGTCTTTTCGCCAAGGATGGATCCGCGGACATTTGCTCCACGAATATATACTTTACGTACTCGAACAAAACCGGTTTAGGAGGTTTCGTGGTTCGAAAGACCTCCCTCGGCCGCGCGGCGTAATACGCTTCGTCGACCAACGCCACTTGCGTCTCGTCCAAGTGTTTCGAAACGATTGATTTCAAGCGCAAAATGATGTCGAGGAACATATTCGCCCTCTTCTTGGATTTCGCGGATTTGCACAGAAACCGTCCGCACCTGTAAACGAACGCGCACATTAACTCCACCGCGCCATTTTGTGCGGCGTTTAGACTGTTCACGCGTTCGAAATTCTCGATTAAGATTTGTAAACACTGCATGGCCTCCGCGGACGGGTCAATCAACTCGAACTTGATCAACTCGGAAACGTAGTGCACGTTTTGCAACTTTTGTTTCAACAATTGTTGTTGTTGTTGAGATGATGAATGCAGAGAAGATCTCGGTTGCGGCGTCGTCGTCGTCTGAATCGTGTTCAGGTTGAAAAACTTCTCGAGAACTTTACTCGCGACGACGTCCGAGATGTCTTTTGGGAAGACTTTGGACATGAGTTTAAGCACTCTGGCGTAAAAAGGAACGAGCGGAGACATCAACAAAGCGTTTTGTTGTTGGTTGCTACTATTCTCCGTCATCGCGTTGTTGTTGTTGTTGTTGTTGTTGTTATTCTTCGTGTTGGTTAATTCCGGAGGCGACAACAACTCCTCGGCCAAACGCTTCTTGGCTCCCGGCGTCGCGACGTAACAGAAATCCACCGCGAACGCGTCAACTTTTTCCGCGTTTTCGCAATCGCGTCGCAATCGATTCATCAACGCGTCCACCTTGAAATCTTTTGACTCTTGCTCTTCTCTCCGTTTTTTTTCTGCGTCTGTTTCGTTCTCCAGCGCCGGCTTTTCAACGAGAAGCACCGCCGGAATCGACTCTTTAATCGGCAACAAGTCTTGGTAAAAGCGTCTTTGCTCGTCGCTTTCCCACTCAGAGGCGTTGACATCGGAATTGTTCTCGCTTGCGGCAGCGGCGTTTCGTTGTTTCAATCCTCGATCGAGTTCAATTCTGTTCGCCTCTTTATTTTTATCTTTTGCGTCGTCGATATCGTCGTCCATGAAATCCTCCAGCTTTGGAATCTTTTCCACGCGCAACGCTTCCGCTAAGGTTTGACACTGTTTGAACAACGCATCTCTCGTCGCCGTCGCTTTCGAAAACGCCGAAGACACTTGCGCGGGAACTTCGCCTTTGGTTTTTAAAACTCTCAAAACGTCCTCCTCCCTCGCGCTCGCCAGTCGTACCGAGGCGGCTAATTTTACCAACGCGTCCTTTTCGTACTTTTCGTGGATAATTTGCGCGAATTTCTCGCACACCTCCGGTTTACACTTGACGACACTATTCTTTTCCTTATCGTCGTTTACGTCTTTTTCTGCTTCTTTTTCTTCTCCTTCTTCTGTGGAATTCGTTGGACCATTAATTGAAATTAATTTCACATCCTCTTTGCCTAAAAATTCCAGCGAATACGTCTTGGCGAAAAACGCCAAAGCGCTCAACGATTGCAAATACGCTTCCGGAGCGACGTCGTACTCCATCTCCGCGTGTTTTTTGACCACTTCGTACACGCACTTTGGCGAATCGATGATCGATATCAAGTATAATTCCGCCAACAAACACAATTTCGCTCTTCTTAACAACGGCGTCGGCGGTTTGTTCTCTTCGTCGTCGTCGTCGTTATTAAGGTCTTCTCCTTGTTGTCCTCCTTGTCCTCCAACACTATCTCCTCCTATTCCTAATCCTACTCCTAATCCTAATCCTATTTCTAAAGCCATCTGTGCAGCCTCTGCGCTACTCATCGGCGTCGCGATTGCCAAAATCTCCTTCTTCAACATCTCCTTCATCTCCGTCCTTTGATTCTTTTGAAACAGTTGCCCAAACATTGAATGTATAACCTCCGCGGCGTAAAACGCATCCGATCCTTTCAACTTCCCTCTCGCAATGGCAAGTATGCACTCCTCCATGTATTTCGACGCGTTTATTTTCGATTCAAAATCGCTTTTCAAAGTCAAACTTGTCGCTTCCGTAATCGCGCTCGTTTTCAGCTTTTTCACCAACGCGACGTTCTTCTTAATCGCGGAATCCATCTGGCGCAGTTTGTTTTCCATCTCTTTTTCTTTCCCTTTATCGCATTCCTTTAAAACTTCGTCGAATTCCTCGTTTTTTGTTTTAAGTTTTTGTCTTTTGAGTCTCGTGTGCGCTTTCGCGTTGAAGTCTTTTTTCTTCCTCAGGAACAGTTTTTCCTTCTCTTCGAAGTCTTTCCTTTCAGATTCGATCCGGATTTTTTCTTTCAATTCAAAGGCGTCTCTTTCTATTTGTTCTCGTAAGAGGCGCTTTTCAGAAGCGGATAAAGGTTTACTCATAGCTTCTTCTGCTAATACTTTCTTCTTCGTTTTGGTATTCTTAGTACTCTCATTAGGAGGAGGAACTTTCGCGTTCGTCGACTTCTTTCGCTTCGACGAGACATTTTTCATCGTTTCCCCAGTCGTCGTAGATAACGAAGTCTTTTTTGGAAGAGGAACAGGAGGAGGATGTGCAACACCAACGGGAGCGTGAGCGGTGTTGCTCTTCTTCTTCTTTGAAGTCTTCTTTACTCCTCCAGATCCTTCCGGAATGAGCGCGTCTTGTTCTTGTTTCGGAGGCATGATGCGTCGCGTTTTGTAATGTTTTGTAAACGGCCACTTTTTTTCTTCTTGGAAAAAACAATCTTCAGCACATCAAAGACACTGGGAGAGAAAGAAGAAGAAGAAGAAGAAGGAGCTGTTTTTGAGGTTGCGATAAAAGCGAAAAGCATCTCATGTCTCATGGAGTGACGATGCGAGCGCAGAAAGATGTGTGGGACGTGATTGTAAATAACGATGATATTTGTTTCACACACATTTTACCGAGATTGAATCAAACGGATCTCAAATTCTTGTACGACGTGAATAGTGAAACGAGAAAGTTGGTGAAGAGATCGTCTCGCAAAGGGGAGTTGAAGAAGAGGTTTAAAGTGAGCGAGATGTCGTCGATATCGACTTTGGAGTTAGCGTGGGACAAGAAATCGTTGTGGCCGAGTGACTGGGAAGATGAAACATATTTCTGCTGGGAAGTTGCTAAAACGAATAAACTCGAGTTGCTCAAGTGGGCGCGAGAGGAGAAACAGTGTAAGTGGGATGAAGGGACGATTAATGCGGCCGCAGAACAAGGTAATCTGGAAATGATAAAGTATTGCGTTGCAAATGAGTGTCCTATTGATGAGGACGCGTGTGCATGTGCTGCCTTAAGCGGTCAACTCGAGATACTCAAATACTTACGCGAAGAAGTCAAAGCGCCTTGGGGTTCTGATACTGCAGCTTGGGCGGCTCAAGATGGTCATCTTCATATACTCGAATACCTTGTTGAGCGTAAGTATGATCAATATGACACATGGGCGTGTTGGGAAGCGGCCAAGTGCGGCCACTTGGACTGTTTGAAGTACTTACACGAAACCGCCAAAGCGCCTTGGAACTATAGGGCTGTTCGAGGAGCGCACGAGAACAAACACCCCGAATGCGTACAATACCTCCTTGACAAGAACTGTCCGTTACCAGACGGTTGGCGATACGAACATGGAGAGCTACACACGATTTAAAATCACAGGTATCATTCATCAACAAAAAAAGAATACGAGAAAGGAGAAACAGCTTCCGTTTTCGAATGCGCGAAATACGCGAATACGCAGAGAGACAAATAAACACATAGATATGGTATATAGGGTACTAGAAACAGCTCAGAATTGGAATTGAGAGAAACACACATACAAAAAGCAAAAAGAAAACCTGTCATCACGCCGACTTCTCACGTTATTACTAACCGCAATACTATTGGCGCCCAACGTGGCTTAAATGCGCTGTGCTGATGGGAAGCGTTGGATTTCACGTGGTATGAACGACAGATAGAATTGGGTTTTCGTTTAACAACTATAGCTATGATGCAAAATTAACAAACCCTAAACCTCTAAGAAATCTCCTCTAAAATCCATTTTTTGTCTCACTTTTTGCCACACAGACGAACACTAAGATGATGATGCTTTCGAACTCACGTTTACTCGTGAACGGTACTACCACCACATCATCTGTTTCGACGAAGAAGACGAACAACAGTAAGGTAAACTTTTCGTCGTTTTTTTTCTCTCCTCTCTCGTTATTCGCTCATTCCGCTTTTATAGTATTACTATATATAAAGAGAGAAGATATAATGGATAATTTCTCTCTTTCTTTCGATGAATACTAATCATATATAAAAGAGCAACGAGAACGAGAAGAGAAGAAGTGCTAAAATTTGCTCTCTCTCTCTTATTCTCTGTTGTTAAAGTTGTTTGGCTTCTTCTGTCTTCTTCTCTTTCGCGTGTCTTCATCATCATCATCATCATCATCATCATCCCCGCTTGCTTGGGAAAGAGATCAATCGGAAAACCAAGCAGCGTATCTTTCTTGTTTAGGGTTTTGTGTGTTACCTAAATTTAATTGACTAAAATGTATTCTCTTATAAAACAGAAGAAAGTTGCGTGCAAAGCCTCCTCTGATGAAGGCATATATACTGATTCGAATACTAATAATAATGGAAGAACGTTAAAAAACGCAGCCTTAGTAGCGGCGACGATTGCCACGCTTTCTTCTTCGAGTGGTGTTGCGAATGCTGCGAATCAAGGTTTTGATTTGGAAGCCATGTACGCGTCGAAAGGGCAAACGGCGAAAGTGAAGTCTCGATTCGAAGGGACGGAGACGGCGAAGTTGGTCGAGCAACCGGCGGTGAAATCGGCACCGGCGTTACCCGCGGCGAAGCCGAGGAAAGAAGCGGCTAAGAAGGTGAAGGCGGAAAAACCGGCGCCGAAGGTGAAGGCGGCAGCCCCGGCGGTTTCGGCGCCGAAACCGACGCCGGCCCCGGCGCCAAAACCGGCGCCAACACCAACGCCAAAACCGGCGCCAACGCCAACGCCTGCACCCGCACCCGCCGCGCCGAAACCGAAGCCGGCCATGGACGATTCCCCGATCAACTGGTCTGAGATGATGAACTCGACGACGCCGTCCAAGCCAAAGGCGGAAAAACCGAAGAAGGCGGAAAAACCGAAGAAGGAGAAAGCTGCCGCCGATTCGTCTTCGTCCGAAGGCTCTCGATTCTTGTTGCCGGGCACCAAGGCGAACTTTTCGAACATGCCGGCGCCCGCCCCGAAGAAGGAGAAAGCCCCGAGACCAGCTCAGCCGAAACCAACGTTCGAGTTCACTCGATCTGGCCCTGGGGAAGCGGAAGGCTTCCAAAGAAGAAGCGCGGAGAACAAATCCACCGCGAACGGCGATAATGAAATCGTCACGTTCATCGCGTCTGTTTTGTCCGCCGCGTTCATCGTCAAGATTACGGAAAACAAGGACAACAAGCCGAAGTTGCCGGCGGCGGCACCGAGAGCGGCGAAGAAGAGTGCCGCTGGTGGTGGTAAAGGTGGTGGTGCTGACGAAGCGCAGAAGTGGATTGACGCGTGGAAATCCTCTTCTGGAGGCGGCGACCCGGCGCAAGACGCGCAGAAGTGGATCGACGCGTGGAAGGCTAAGCAATAAAATATAATAACGATTTAATAATAAAAGAACAACAACAACAACATTAACAACAACATTAACAACAACATTAGTAGAGAGAGAGAGAGAGAGAGAGAGATTTTTATTTTTTATTTTAAAGAAAACGGTAAGTATCATCGCGCGTATGGATAGTAGTAATAAAAACAGTCTTCGTTTTATCCTCTCTTTTAACTAAAACTCAAATAGCTTTACGGAAAACTTCCATGCCGCCTAAGAACGGTCTCAACGCTTCCGGCACGGTGACCGACCCGTCTTCGTTTTGAAAGTTTTCCAAGATGCAAATAATCATTCTCGGAACGGCACACGCCGTGGCGTTTAACGTGTGCGCGAACTGTAACGGCTGTTTCTTGCCATCCACCGCGTTTGGCCTGTATTTAATGTTCAATCGTCTGGCTTGAAAATCCGTGCAATTCGACGCGCTCGAGATTTCCCCGTACCTCTCTAAAGCCGGCATCCACGCTTCGATGTCAAACTTTCTATACGCCGGAGCGCCTAAATCGTGCGAGCTCATATCTAATACTTTAAAGTGCAAACCTAATTCCGCGTACATTTCTTTCTCGATGTTTGACAACTCTTCGTGCATCTCGTTCGACTCTTCCGGCGTGCTCACGGCGAACATTTCAACCTTGGAAAACTGGTGCAAACGATACATGCCTCTGGTCGCCGCTCCGGCTGCTCCGGCTTCGGTTCGAAAACAGTGCGAAAACGCGACGAATTTTTTCGGCAAGTCTTTTTCCTCGTACGTTTGGTCCATGCACTTACCGCCCAATAACAACTCCGCGGTGCCGGCTAAACACAAATCAGAATTTTCCACGGAATACACTTGCGTGTTTTCCGCTCTCGGTTGAAACCCGCACTTTTCGACGACTGACTTTCTGACTAAATCGGGAACAACCATCGGTTCAAACCCTTTCGATATGGCTTTTTGCATCGCCCAGTTAATCAACGCCAATTCGAGCATGGCGCCGACGCCGGTTAAATAGACGAATCGAGTGCCGCTGACCCTCGACGCCGTCTCAAAGTCAAACATGTTCAACGTTTCACCAATCGTCACGTGATCTCGACACTTCATTGCTCCAAAATCTCTCTGCGTTCCCACAACCTCCATCACCGTTGCGAACTCTTCGCCTCCAATCGGTACGTCCGGATGCGTATCGTTCGGAATCTTTTGCGCCTCTCTTTGCAACGTGTCGGAAATGTCATTCAATTCAACTTCAATCGACGCTAATTCGTCTTTAATCCGCTTCCCTTCCTCGATTAATTCATCTCGAACGACTTTTTCCATCTTCCCTTTCATTTTCTTCGCGTTTTCGTTCCGACTCGCTCGCAATACGTCCGCTTTTTGGTCCAACGCGACGAACGCTTCGTAGTGAGAAACCACGAATTGGACGGAAACGGTGGTCACGTTTCTGTTCAAACAATTCGTCTCCACGTGTTGCTGGTTCTCGCGAATGGATTTAAAATCAATCGACGCTTTCCACACCTCTTGTGGTTTCACCATTTGTGCCTTTTCTCCCGCTTCTGCTTCGGAGGATGATGCTGAACAAGACAACGACCGCCCCGGGAGAACGACGACGTGTTTCCGTCTCGTCATCCATTTCGTCGGTAAAGTCCTCCTTGTTGTCGCGTTTTGATGATAATGAGCTTTTGCAGAGAAAAAGCAACAGCGGGAGAGCTTCACGCCCGCTCTGAAGAGCATGGTTTCGACGATGATTGATGTTTATATGCGTCGTTGTTAATAAATAAATGCGTCGTCGGAATTATGATGACAAGAAGCCGTTTTGGATAAAATGTGAGACTCTCGATTTGGGCGATATGCGCGGTGTTCTTTCTCTTCTCATTTGCGGTTTGATTACACGACTACTTCTCTCTTATACTCTCTCTCTCTTTCTACTATATATATATATGCTACTACGTGTTTACTTCTTGTTATTCTTGGTCTTCTTCTTCTTAAGATATTCGTTCAAAACCCGCGTGACGTTTCTGGCAATCGAGACGGTTTCGCGCATGGCGCCTACGCCCATCTCCCCACACATCAACGTTTTCTCGATCGGGTCTAAGAATTGCACGCCGTCGCCGAAAGCTTGTTTGCCGTGATTTCCTTTAATCGCGTCGATGTGTTTCTTCGTGATTGGGTTTTGCCACATGTGCGTGTTCATCGCCGGCGCGATGAGAAGCGGCTTGGTAAAATCCCAGGCGCGGAGTATCGATGTCGCGAGATTGTCGCATAATCCGTTGGCTATTTTTGCTAACGTGTTTGCCGAGCACGGCGCGATGACGCAAATATCTGCTTTGTTTCGTAAGTCGATGTGCGTCACTATGTCGCCTCGTTTTTGCCATCCGCTTTTATTATATTCGGACGCGTCGTTGTAATTTTGCACGACGCAATCGTATCCGTCAACTGTAAACGGGCCCAACTTGACGAACACCTCATCGTATAAGCCGCCGCCATTTGGATACTTTCTCTCGTTCTTCTTTCTCAATTGATCCAAAATCTGTTTGTTCTTCTCAAGCGTAGGTACGAGCGAGCCCGTGGGAAACGCACCGCCAAACTCGGTCGCCTCGATGAACGGTTTCGCCGCGTTCGTCGCCACCGAGTGAATATATAACTTCGTTTTTTCTCTACGTACCTCATCATCGAAGTACTCATCCATTATTTTATGGATAAGTTCGACCCATTTCATCGCCGCGACCGATCCAGTCACTAGGACAAGCACGTGAATTTCCTTCTTTTCATCGTCCATCGCTCTCTCTCCTCTCACTCGTCTCTCTTCTTCTTCTTTTCAACTTGTCTCTCTCGCAACCGTTCCTTGTACTTCTCTCCTTTCTCTTTATTCTCTCGCGCTTTCCAGATCTTCTGCAGTTTCAAGCACTCGTCCAACTCCCACTTTTCTCGATTGCATTTCCCGAGGAACCACTTTTCGTACCACGGATTTGTGGAGTGACAGAGTTGTAAGTTTTGCACGTTTTGGCGACACAGAGGGTGTTTGGAGAGCGTCAGAGGTGGGTGCATTTACTATACCACTCGTATAGGAGTAGTTGAGAGAGCAGAGAACGTTTCAGAGACCCTTCCGATTCCGAGTATTCGTTCCTTTAAGTGCGTCTTGGTGTAATTTTGACGTTTTTCTCCCTTTGGAGAAAACGCTCAAATTGGAGGAAATTCGCCTAAACTACGCTGCTTATGTTTTGATGCACGGTGACGCGAAAATACTCGTTAAACGCAATCGCAGCGATCGAAAAAAGAGCTTTTCACTTCTTTAACGATCGTGTGGAATTGAGTTTCGTTGGTTTACGTTTTTTTCGTACACGATAAAGCGCCGCGTTTTTAAAGTCGTGATCATCATGTGTTTCCGCATGTATTCGTAAGTCTCATCAGATGTAAAAGCATTAAAGAAAACCATCATCAAAAGCTTCGTTATAGTATTGAAAAGGCCCTAAACCCCAAAAACCTATATATTCTCCTCACCATCGTAACATCAGGTCATCGTCCGTTTCCGCGTGCGTTTGTAGGTCTCAACAGATGAATTCATTTTGTTCCCCAAACGAGAGCGCAGAAAAGCATCACCAAAAGCTTCATTCGTTAAAGAAAAGGAGCGCACCATAAAATGCACGCAAACACCAACACCAACAGAAAAAGAGGGCGACTGTTATTCGTCCTCGTTTTCTTCGTACTTCTCGCGATACCGCTGGCGTTTACCCCTCCTCTTTCGAGAACAACAACGACACCAAAGAGGGCAACTTTAAAGACGAACGACGAGAGGAGGTTTTTCCCCGCTTTCGGTGACGAATACGATTTCGAGTTTCTCGACGAAGAGGAAGGAGATTTAGAGTATTGGGACGACTTTGAGACGAATAATAACGATATTGATGAGAATAACGAGAATAAGTATTATAAGAAACGAATGGGGAAGTTTCGAGACGCATTCATCGATGCCTTTGATGATGATGATTTTGAGGGAAAAGAAGAGGAGGAAGAGGTCAGTCTCTTGACGAACGACGCTTTGGACGCGCCAATCAACGGAAGGAAATGTGCACGATCGATCGCGATGAAACCGTCCAGACGACTTCCCTGTGACGACGAAAAGAGTAACAGTAGTAGTAATAATAGTAATAATAATAGATGTGGCAAAAGACTTAATCATGAAGATTTCCCGCCCGTCGCCGTCGTATCCGCGATACACGCGAGATCTTTGCAAAAGATTAAATCGAAGTCTCGAGAGGCGATGACGGAGTTTACGGAGAATTTACGGATGGCCTTTGGGGACGAGAGAGATAAGAAGAGCGAGATGCACTCGGACGGGGAGTTGGTTTTAGTCGTGTACGGGGTGAACGAAGAGACGGAGGAGGTTTTAGAGGATTTAGAGAAACATTTGTTCCGCGAGAATGATTTCTATTTGGCGATCGTGGACGGCGATACACGAGCGCTGAATGAAATTTCCGATTACGACGACGCGATCGCGAGAGGCGTGAAGTTTACGAGAGCGAAGTTTGTCATCGTCGCGGATTTGAACGCGATCGTTCCCTCGGCGGAGTGGACGAAAATGGCACTGGTGAAAGTCTTTCGAACGGAACCGACCATCGCGGCGGTTCTGTTCGGCGGGAACGAAAACGTGAGCGGATTTGAAGGTGCGAAGCGACCGGCGATGGTTATTAGGGCGTGGGAAGCGAAATTCGCGCTGACGAGTGAAGATGGGTCCTCCGGGTGCGCGAAAACCGAGAAGAGCTTAATGTCCGTCATGGTCGATAAAGGCATGGAGTTTAAACGATTGCCGAGGAAGTTGAAAAGAATCGATAAAGGACGACGAAATGAATCATCGTCCTCGCGTAGTAGTAGCGGTAGTGATAATAATAGAGATAGCAGCAACAGAAGACTACTCCTCGAAAAAGAAGAAGAAGAGGAAGGGCTTGACATTATGGACGGTAAATGGGAAGCGAACTCCAACCGCGGCGGCGTCGACGGCGCGTTTGATTTAGGATGCAAATCAGCCTCGAAGAGAAACGAAAAGAGTTTGTTCTGTCCCACTTCATCTAATAACGACAACATTAAACGAAAGAGAAGAGTTCAAGCGACGTTCATCATGCAATACTTCAACAGAGCGAAAACGTTGGGTGAGATTTTCGACGCGTTGGCGAAGAGCGTCAAGCACTCGTCGATATCTTCGCCCTTGTCGTTCACGATGGAAGTGTTGGCGAACGTAGACTCCGGGTACAAAAAATCTGACAACTGGGTCAAGCACGCGTTGGAGTTTAAGAAGCAAACCGGTAATCACGATTCGCCGTTCGTGTTGTCGTTTTCCAACGATATTCACGAACTCCGAGCGTATAATCGATTGGCGCACGTCGCGACGGCTGAATTACTCGTCTTTGCGCAAGACGACGATAAACCAGACGTGACAGATTCGAGCTCTTTATCCTGGCTTCTCGACGGGTTATCGCTGATGCGTCGTCACAAAGACTTGGCTTTGTTGGGTGCCTACCGAGGCCGTTACGACGACGGTTCTCGAATGAAGAAATCGTCCAACCAAAACGACGGCTCGAAATTCGGCGGTAACTTTGAATCCGATCGCGAGACTCGCCCGATCGCGTACGTCGACAGCGAACTCGGCGTTCCTTTTCTCTGGATGTACAAAGTGAACATGGGCCCGATGTTGTTTCGAAAGTCCATTTTCTTAGCCTCCGGAGGGTTTCACGATCAGTTCTCGTGCGCGGGCGAGATGGCGCAAGGTTTCGATTTCGAAATTTCCGTTCGAATGTGGAGCGAAGGATTCAAAGTCGCTTTGTACGATCCAAAATGGAAACATCGAATCGATAAGGATTTAACGCAAATCGGGAACCAAAATCGCCATCGAGATGTGCAAAAGAAAGAGTTCACGGACATGAAAGACGAAGCGACGAAAAGAAATAACCAGAACATTTACACCTTGTTTGCTTCGGGGACGAACAAAAATTTTCACCACGAGAAAGGCACAAAATTAGCCAAGAAGGCTTTGAAGGAAGATTTAGCGAAGAAGACGTTAATTTGCGCATTACCGAAAACGCACGAGTTGTGCCACACTTCGTTTTTAGACACGCCGAGAGACGCGGTGACGTGCATGTCCGCCGACCGGAAGTGTTTCCAACGAAAGTACATCGAAAAGCACAACGTCGCCGGCGCGAACGACGAAGACGCGAGGAAGGCGTTGCCGAAAGACGAGAACGGAGACATCGACGTTTCCAAAATTCGATTCACAAAAGGCGAGAAAGTGAGATTCAAATACGAGTGGTTAGAGCACGACGGCGCGCAGAGAGTCTGGAACGAAGCTTTGGTGGAGACGCAAAAAGTCGCGCTGAAGACGGCGTCGTCCTCATCGACAACGTCATCATCCTCAAATCTTTCCGTCGAGGATGCCGTAAAACAATGGCTGAACGAAAACACGCCCGCGATACACGAAAAAGTCGAACAAGTGCGCTTGCAGCTCGCGAAAGAAGCTGAACCGGAATTGAAACGCGCGGAAGAGCTCGCCGCGAAAGGTTTGATTTACGGCACCGGAGGCGCCGTCAGCGAAGAAGAACGGGCGAGACGCGCGAAAGAGGCAAAATCTGTGGATAAGAAAACGAGAGATCGCGTGGTGGAACTCGCCGGGATTAAAGCGTTCGAGGAAGGGAAGGAAGACAGAGCGGCGTGGGAATAATAAATTTTTTTCAAGAGAGAGAGAGAGAGAGAAAGTATCATCAAAGTAGATTCTTGGCGGATGATAGATATGTTTTCTTTATCTTCTTTATCTTCTTCTTTGTTATCGAGCGTTTCTTTCTTAAATACGAGTACTCGTAATGAATATGTACATTTTTCTTTTGATA
>Ga0209090_10001475_pt1 | contig 15135 bp, 18 predicted proteins | sample ArcticOcean_MG_C_9_FD_187432 | JGI IMG/M metagenome (GOLD analysis project Ga0209090, IMG submission 187432) | Marine microbial communities from western Arctic Ocean - ArcticOcean_MG_CB2_152 (SPAdes) (version 2) | ecosystem: Environmental > Aquatic > Marine > Oceanic | place: Arctic Ocean... | reverse complement strand
GGTGTTGAAACGTTTGTCAACCCAAATGGGCGTCTCAAGTGAAGTTCAATCTCTCAATTGTTAAATACGGGTGGTTAAGACCGTTGGATGGGCCTGTAGCTTAGTCAGGTAGAGCGATGGACTCTTAATCCATCGGTCGCGGGTTCGAACCCCGTCAGGCCCGCTACTCAATCATCGTGTTCTTCTCTTGGAACACATACACCTTGAATCGCATCGAGGGATACGCTTCCAAAATTATGAGAATCTTCACTGGCTGTGGGGTCAGGATTGTCTCCGACCAAGAAAACCAAGCCGTCATCAATCGATTGAATTCTCTTTACAATCTGTAGATTTGAATGAAACGGATGGCTCGCAAGAACAACATCACCAACCGCTGGTTGAATTGAATCTCCTGAAAGCAAATCGAACTCAGTGCCATCTGGATACGTAGGCCACATACTATCGCCCGAAATTCGAACTCGGACTGTTGTCATGGTTGAACCTCAACTGGCTCGGATCCAAGGAACTTCACGGCCCTTGATGGACCAGAACATATTGTGAATTGCTTCGATTGCGTCCATGAGTTCTTGAGCGTGTTGAGCGGAAACTTCGACCTTACAAGCACTGCACAACTTAGCAGCATTCCAGAAGGTGTCATGAAGTTCAGGATGAGCATCAAGGTGGATAGGTTTGAAGAAATCAGTCCAAAGAACCAATAATTCTTTCTTGCACTTTTGTGCTTCTTCTTCCTTGATAGCAGCATAACGGCTCATGGTATTCATGTACGTGGCCATCGATTGTGAACTGAAGACTTGAGGGTATTCGAGAGCGAGCATTTTCTTGGTCATCGATTGCACTGCTTCACCTGCAACACGGGCGCTTGCTGGGTCGTAGACTCCACAAGGTCCATCGCAGTGGGCTGAGGCTTCAATCAGTGTATATGGTGTGTCTTCCATACCGTTGGGATTGAGAACAAGCATATCAACATGTGCTTGGTGAACATCACACGACTATTGTGGTACCTGCTTCTCCTCGCAAGGCGAGAAGTGCATCACCAGGCTGGCATAGAATCGCACTCAACCCTGGCCGATGTAAGGCGGCTTCCATCAGGCTACCGATTTTAGGCGCCATGGAACCGGCTGGAAATTCTCCTTGTTCCATAAAACGTTCACACTCATCCAAAGACAAACGATGATGGATTTTTTCATTCGCACCACCGAAATCGGTACGAACGGCATCAATAGCGGTCGAGATAATCAGTGCATCTGCTTCCAGTTGGATAGCGAGCAGTGCCGACAATCGATCTTTATCGATGACTGCAGGGATGCCAATGAAATGGTCACCTTTCGCAACGATTGGAATCCCCCCTCCACCTCCACAAAGAACAACTGCATGCAATTCTACTAATTTTTGAATCACAGGTAAATCAATGACTTTCATTGGAAGAGGACTAGCTACAACTCTTCGAGGGCCTTGAATGGTTTCTGCGATATCCCAATCTGCAGACATCACGATTGTAGGAGAAAGGATTGGCCCAACAGGCTTTGTTGGATGTTTAAATCCTTCATCATCACCGTTCACTAGGACTCGCGTAATCACACAAGCAGTACGCTCAGGTCGTTTTCGGCGATGAAGAATCGAATCGAGATTTAATGAAAGTGCATGCCCAATCATTCCTTGAGTCGCTGCCACCCAACTGTCCATCGATTGAGTATTAGCCGAGTCTAATTCCATCAAGTGCCCTACTTGTGGACCATTGCCGTGAGTGAGTACAACGCCCCAACCTGCTTCGAGCAAATCGATGACATCAGACATGACGTGAGCAAGTACTTCAGCGCTTTTGTCCTCTTTTTCTGGGTTCGGAGATGAAAGTGCATTGCCTCCGATGGCATAGACTGCAATACGTGACACACTCCCTTTCCATCGTCCAGAGGGTTTGACCCTTTGCCTACCAAGTATCAAACATACGCAGATTTCTCAAGCAAAACCAAACCTCCATTGGGGTGACATTGAATTAGAGAGGGTGCCAGCCACAGACAGGTGCGAGCATGGTAAAGACCATTTGGATTGGAGATGTTCAGTCAGGAAAGTACGACGACCAAGAGGTCGAACTGAAAGGATGGATAAAGCGCGAACGTGGAAGCAATAAGATGCGTTTCATTGTTCTACGCGACTCAACCGGCACCATTCAATGCGTCGTCAAAAAGGATGCCATAGGAGAAGAATTGTTTCTCGAAGTCAAGAACGTACTCATCGAAACTTCTGTGATCATCAACGGTATTGTCAACGCCGATGAGCGTGCAGACGGAGGCCATGAACTGATTGCCACCTCATTCGAAATCATCGGACCAGTCAATCCTGAGCGTCCGTTTCCAATTAACAAAGAAGCGTTGGATTCTGCCACGGACGAAGACGGTGAACTCATGCCTGGTGGCTCTGAATTCCTTCTTGACAACCGACACCTCTACCTACGAACAAGTCGAATGACATCAATGCTCAAACTTCGTAGTTCTGCTTTTGGCGCCATTCACAATTATTTCAGAAATGAAGACTTCATTGAATACCAAGCACCAAACTTCGTCACTGGTGCTGTTGAAGGCGGTTCTACCTTGTTCGAAGTGCCTTACTTTGGCCGTACTGCTTACCTTACCCAGTCGTGGCAATTGTATGCTGAAGCGGCCATGCCCGCATTAGAGCGGCTCTATACCATTGCACCTTCGTTCCGTGCTGAAAAATCACGTACACGACGCCATCTGACAGAATTCTGGCATGCTGAAATGGAAATGGCTTGGGCCACCAATGATGAGATCATGGCGCACGGTGAAGGCGTTGTCCGACATGTTGCTCGAACATTACTCGAAGAACAAGAAAAGGAACTCACCTCACTTGACCGAGACTTGGATTTAATTGCTCGCTATGCCGACAATCCATATCCACGTATGCGATACGATGAGGCAGTAGAAATTCTACAAGCAAAGGGCGATGATGTTGAATGGGGCCAAGACCTCGATTATTCAAAGGAAAAAATCCTCACGCAAGATTTTGATGTCCCTCACTTCCTCACCCATTATCCAAAGATTGCAAAACCGTTCTATCATCGAGTTGACCCCGATGATGACAACTATGTTCTATGCCATGACTTACTGGCACCAGAAGGCTATGGAGAAATCATTGGCGGAGGAGAGCGAACCTGGTCGGAAGCAGAAATCTTAGCTCGACTCGAAGAAGAAGGAACTGACAAAGAGCCCTATCAATTCTACATTGACACCCGTTCATACGGTGGAGTGCCTCACGGTGGTTTTGGCCTCGGTGTTGATCGAGTGGTCAGTTGGTTAGCTGGAGCGACTCACATTCGTGAAGTCATTCCGTTCCCACGTACCTCTCGTCGCGTAACACCTTAGGTGAGATTCATGGCTGTTGCAATCGCTCTCGGGTGTGGATTGATTGGTCAATTTGTCATTGAGCGTTTGCTTGAGTACGGCCATCAAGTCACTGTTCTTGATTTGAAGATCCCTGAACACTTGGCGAATCAACCGAACGTTGATGCACGCCAAGGTGATGTCTTCCAACACATTGCGGATTTACCACCTCAATCGGTAGTCATCAACATGCTGCCCGGAAGAATTGGTAATGGCGTCCGACCGTTACTTCTGGAAGCCGGACACCAAGTGGTCGACCTTGCCTTTACTGCAGAAGACCCACACCAGTATCAATCGTTAGCAGTCAAGAACAACGCGGTGCTCCTGTGGGATGTTGGTATTGCTCCAGGCATGTCAAACATGCTAGCAAAAAAGGCTTCAGAGCTACTTGGAGATTTGGAAAACATCACCATCAAAGTCGGGGGAAATCCAACCCAACCAGATTCTGAATGGTCCTATATGGCACCCTTCTCACCTTCTGACGTCATTGAGGAATATACTCGTCCTGCTCGAATAAAGGTAGCAAATGAAATTTGTGAAGTTCCTGCAATCACTGAGCGTCATATGATTGAGGTCGAGGGCTATGGAGTAATGGAAGCATTCCTAACCGATGGATTACGTAGTGTTCTCACAACCATTCAAGCAACCAACATGAAGGAATTTACGGTCCGATGGCCTGGCCACATTGACAAATGGCTTCAAGAATCTGAATCGTTGGATGAACAGACGCTTCTTGACGCCTGGAAGTTTGACCCTGCCCGAGATGAATTCACATGGCTCGAAGTAATCGCTGAATCAAAGAGTCAGCGAAAGCGGTGGGTCGTTCAAGATTCAGGAATGAATGGTGACGGCTCGATGGCACGAACAACTGGATTAGTCACTGTTGCATGTGCTCTACAATTCCTTGAACATGGCCCACTGAAAGGTTGCGGATTAGCGCCGGGAATTCATCCACCTGAAGCACTTCACGGACAAGCCATTGATGCAATCATCGAGATGATGAAACAACATGGCGTTTCATTTAGCGAAGATTAAAGCATTGTTTCGCCACAATTCGGACACGGAATTCCTGGAATGAATTCTCCGAGTAAAAAACCGCAGTGAGGACAAAGAGAACTTACCATATCGTATCCGAACATGATGTGCCATACGGGTGATTGTTCATCAAGATGACGATGAAACCGATGAGAAATAGGCATCGATGAGTTCGCCAACAGGGAGTAAGTCTTTTTCTTCGATAACAATCGCTGCATGCTTTTTAGGACGGTCATCCCACGGATTGAAACAGATCGGGTATCCCGATTCTTGGAACATTGCTATGTCGCCTGCCGAATCTCCAACAGATGCTGTATTTTCTTTAGTTACGCCTAAACGACGTTGAAGCATTTGAACCACTGAACCTTTCCCGTCCATTTGAACCTGATAGCGACCAAAATCATCCAACTCGTATTCACCATTGGGCATTTTTTTACCCAAAAGCCAACCATTGGTGAACACATGGAATCTGGTGTCGTTACCATTCGCAAAGCGTTGTGCTGTAAAACGATCAATTCCGCCCCAACGTCGAGCCCAAGGTTTAACGATCAATTCCGCCCCAACGTCGAGCCCAAGGTTTGTCACTTGGGAATTGTGCTGCAACATCACGTGCTGTTTGTTGTAAGCCACCACTTACAATGGCCACATGATAGCCTTTATCGAGTAATCCTTGTATAAATGGTTTCCAGTTTTTCATCATCGGCATTCCTTCCATACAGCCACGTAAATCCGAATCTGAAACAGGTGGAAGTTCAGAAGACCGACTTTCTTTGATGAGGGCGATATCCAGTTTAATCCAGTCCCATTCATCGAGTAAACCTTGGTTGTACAATTCGAATGACTCATCATTTGAAATACCTAAATTATCATAGACAAACTGCCAGGTCGAGAGATGATCAACCAATACTCGGTCCATATCTAAGCAAACGAGCCGTTCAATATTTTTCTGTAACATCTCTTTCAATCTCCATTCAAGAATTCATCCACTCACTGTGACTTACGGGATGGCCAATCATATTGTGATTGTATTTGCTCCACTTGTTTCCCCATAATATAGAGAATGAGAGCAACCATGATTCCAAATAATCCAACGAGGGTCATAGCAATAGTAGCCAAAGTTACCCCAATTGATGTCGAATTCAATTCTTCCAATGCCCCAACGACATTGCCCGATAATTTGTATCCGAGAATAAACAGGACACTTCCAGGGATTCCAAACAAAAGAAGAGGATGTTTTGTTTCAAGCATCCAGTAGAACAGTTGAGCAAAACGAGAAGCTGTAGCAAGTGATTCACGTTGAGGGATCCCGACCTCCATACGTGCTTCAACAATACGGACCCGTAGTTTTTCATCCAAATCTGCTGTTCGTGCCAAGGGTCCCAAATAGGCAAGTGCCTCCATTCCTTCATTGGTAAGCACAACGTGCTGAAGGGTTGCAGAGCCGAGAATAAGGTCTTCGATAGAATCTGGTTGTGTCTGTTCAACACGGTGTGAAAAATGAACATCCCATCCCTCACGTGCCCGGTTTATAGAAAGTGGCAGGTCGCGTAACTTCCATTGGTCCGTAATTGAAAGAACCAAAGTTGAGTCAATGGGTTCAAGATTCGAATCCAAAAGGAAAGAGGCGATGTTTTGAAGGTTCACTTCGTTGTTAAAATGGAGAACTTCGCAACCAATCTCATGAGCGTATTCGACCGTTGAATCGTTTGAACCAAGGTCCATCAAAATCACTTCATCGGCACCTTCTCGAGCTCGAACAACCAGAGAGACAAGCCTCAACTCAATGTCGCGAGCCATCAAAATAATGCGCAACGATTGACGAGCCACATGTCTTGTCCGTGGTCTGCTTCATATCAAACCCTCGTCCATTTTATCGTGAACAGTTCAATTTCGAATTCAACGGAATGAAGCCACATGTTCATGGTCTATGACAAAATGGAAAACATGTGAAGGGTGAATACCGCATTGGAGTTGTCATCCCTGCAAGAAATGAAGAACACTTCATTCAACAAGTGGTCGAGACGCTTCCCGATTTTGTCGACTTGGCTATCGTCATCAATGATGGGTCGACAGATGAAACTCAATCTATTCTTGAGGCTATGACCCCTTCCGAGAAGGTGCATTTCATCAACTTGAACGGTGAAGGTGTAGGTGCGGCAATTGATGCTGGCCATCAATACCTGCTTCAGCATTGGCATGACCAGTTGTTCATCAGCGTGCAATTGATGCTGGCCATCAATACCTGCTTCAGCATTGGCATGACCAGTTGTTCATCAGCGTCGTCATGGCTGGTGATGGGCAAATGAATCCGGATGACATGGAAGCGCTCCTTAGGCCTGTTATCGGAAATACAGCCGATCATTCCAAAGGGAACCGTTTTGCTCACCCCAATGGAATTGATTCTATGCCCAACATACGTCGCCGAGCAAGCCAAATTCTATCCATCTTCACTGGACTTGCATCGGGGCAAACAACACCCGACCCTCAATGCGGCTATACCGCAACTCGCAGTGATATTTTGCGTGAATGGAATTGGAAGGATTCTTGGAAAGGATATGGATATCCTAACTTTTGGCTCATCCGTCTTTCAACACTTGGTTACAGAATTGCTCATGTTCCAGTTGAATCAATTTACGGTAATGAAAAGTCAGGTATTCGTCGTTTGTCTTTTTTCGCGAAAGTCGGCTTAATGATGGCGTACCGACACCACCATCGAAACATATCATGGCTGTTGAGTAGCAGGATTACACCCCACACTATTTTTGCTGCTGTCGCATATGTGATTGGTTGGATTGCTCTGCTGCCATCAATCAGTACTGACCTTGAACGAGAATTAGTTGGGCGAGGCGTTGCACCGTTGTTCATCACCATCGTTGCTTGGTCAATAGCACATGTTTTTGATAAGGGAGCCACTCGTACAGTACAGGAGTTGAGAATAAATGCGAAGGCTCGACAAAAGACGTAAACCACGAAAAGCCCATGTGCGGCATATCTTGGTTGCTTCAAAACCGGACGTACGTGAATTACTCGACCAGATTCAATCAGCTCGTAATCCGTTGAAGGTATTCAAAAAATTGGCAAAGAAATACTCCAACTGCTCCAGTGCATCAAAGAAAGGTGATCTTGGAGAATTTGTCGAAGGACAAATGGTTCAGAAATTTGAAGAGGCTGTATGGGCAATGGTCCCTGAAACGGTCCCTGAGTCGTATATTAAAACGCAATTTGGATATCATTTGCTTTGGGTACATGAAATAATACTACCAGAGTGAACCACTCTAACGAAGTATGGTGGGCGATCCAGGATTTGAACCTGGGTCCAAGCGTCCCAAACGCCCGAGTATAGGCCAAGCTAACCCAATCGCCCCTTGCAGTCCTCGCCACGGCGTCTTACCTATGAAGTTCACTCAAGGAGTTGCCAGTAATCCGCACGGAGCCGGACCAACATACCTTGTGATTCCGCCATGTCAATAAGGTCTTGAGCATCGAGAGAATCTCCATTACGGTCGAGGGCAGGTTGGAGACTTTGAACGGTCAACACACCTTTTTGATCGGTGGCATCAATGAGAACTTGAGCAAGACCATGAAAAGAAACCGGCTCATCTTGCTGAATTAATTTCTGATTGGATTTAAGACGTGCCCGGAGATTATCTCGAAGTTCTTCAGGTGTGTTTGCAAGAGCAACTTCAATACGTAATTCCGATGCTGTTGACACAGAGATTACAATTTCGGCATCTGATTCCAATTTCTGGCCACAATGCGGGCACACTCGACCGATTCCGCGATGCCCGTGGCAAGTTGAACAAGCGCCGCAACGAACGACATTCCATCCAGCACCAGACATAGTTTGGCTTCAAGCCAAGGGTACTTCAAGACTTCTCAAAGGGAAAAATCAGTGTTCGGTTTGCGACCACCTGGGCGAAGTGCTGGTGCTGCTGGTGCTTTCACATCAACTCGCTTCGGAGGTGCTTCTGTTGCCTGTCGAGTCAATGCACCTCGGACAGGGCCTGTTCCAGTTCGTGCTCCAAGTGAGAGTGAATTCGGCAAGATCAATGCGGCCATAGCCACACCATGGTGGTCAGCAGCAGCAGTCACTTCATCTACAGCGACATCAAATGAAATGACTTCCAAGTCACGGCTTGCTAATTTACGTTGCAAATGACGACGAAGTATGAGAGTCGTTTCTTCATAATCCAGTTCGGTCGATACTGTGGCGACAATTGCACACTCATCACCTTCGGGAGTTACACATGCAGCCCAAGCCACACCCGCACAAGCTGAAGAGCCATTCCATGAATAAGCGGTCGCAATATGACATTCAACCAGCGAGCCCATAGGAAGTGCTTGAGGCGGAGTTGCACCAAAACCGAGGGGAAGCATAGCACCCTTCATTTCAATCAAACGTGAGTCTCCAAGACCAAGTTCAACTAAGCCTTGGTCATAGGCATCTTCTGCATTTTCACCCCACGGAGCTACGGCAGTCATGAGCCAACCAGGGCATGCGACAGATGGAGAATGCTTTCCTTTCGATGTGTACATAATGTGAGTACAGATGCAACGGGTTCATGAAGAACATGGTCGTGTGAACACTATGGCGACAGTTTCACGGAGGCTACTCATACTAGCAGCCGTCTTTCTCCCCATCGCTGGCGTTGGTCTGAAAATCGCAAGTGGAGGGAGTACCTTATTGGCTGTTGCATTCGGACTCGGATTTATTTTTGTTGTACTTGCATGGTCACTTTTCAATGATTCATCAGAATCATCAATGAACAAGGGTTCAACTCCAATCAAAGCAAATTACTCATCAGGAAAGGCCCTTCAAGATTCGCAAACTGAACATCAAGAACAAACCTTACCGGACCCTCTCGAATCTGGTTTTGAGATTCCGTTAATGTGATCACATGAGACGTATTGTCTCAAGGTTTTGTGGAGCATAAGTTCGACACTTGTAGCGTTCACGCAAGGTCTTTCCGAGTTCGTTACACTTGTGATAATCACCGTGGTGGCAGATAATGTTTCGAGGTGTAGGGGATATTTGGTCGACAAAGTCGAGTAATTGACGACGGTCAGAGTGGCCAGAAAATCCATCGATGGTCACCATTTCACAGCCAATCTTGACAATTTCTGTTTTTCCATTAATCACCATTGGAACTTCTCCGAATCCTTTCTGTAGGCGACGGCCAAGTGTACCTTCAGCTTGGTAACCTACGAAACAGAGTGAGTTACGGTCTTCATGTGCCCAGTTCTTGAAATATTCCATCACTGGTCCACCATTGAGCATTCCAGATGTTGCCAAAACAATACATGGTGAATTATCCATGATGATGCTTTCACGCAATTCTCGCCCCTTAACAGGTCGGAACCATTCACTCGTGAATGGATTTTCTCCATCATCCTTGAGCAGAGACTTTCGCAAACTGCTGGTCAAATAATCCGGGTGAGATGCGTGGATGGCTGTGGCTTCTTGAATCATACCGTCTAACCATACAGGGACTGGCTTCACCGTACCTGAACGGAATAACTCATCGATTGCAATCATCACTTCTTGGCTTCGACCAACAGCAAATACTGGACAGATGACTTTACCACCACGCGCCATGGTTCGAGAGATAATGTCGTGCAACTCTTGGGTTGCTTCTTGACGAGATGGTTGGTAGTCGCCTGAAGCGCCGTATGTCGATTCAATAACGAGGGTTTCTACACGAGGGAAACGAGTGTTTGCTGCATCGAAGAGCCAGGACTTCTCGTACTTTTGGTCTCCACTAAAGACAATGTTGTGCTTACCTTCACCGATGTGAAGGTGGACGGCAGAAGAACCAAGAATATGCCCAGCATTGGAAAATGTGAGTTTTATATCCGGTGTAATGTCAGTGGTTTCATCCCAGTCAACATCGACAACGTGCTTCATACAGGTCCGGATATCTTCCATACTGTAAGGGGCTCGCTTTCCTTCAGAACCACCGACTTTGAGGTAGTCGGTTTGCAGCAACAGCATCAAATCCCGGGTTGGAGGTGTACAATAAACAGGCCCTCTGTAGCCATATTTGAACAAGACTGGGAGCATTCCTGCGTGATCCAAATGCGCGTGAGTTAGAACAACTGCATCGAGTTTTTCCATAGGAAGCGCCTCAGGTGCGGTGAAGTAGGGCATTGGGTCAGTATCGGATGCGATGTTAACACCAACGTCAATCATAACTCTGGATTCATTGGTTGTTACGAAGTGGCAGCAAGCACGGCCAACTTCACGGTACGAACCGAGTGCAGTCACTCGTGCCCATGAAGCACCTGGGCGTACAGGTCGATGCATGTTAAGTCCGAAATCCTTGAGTAATTTTCTGCGTTCCTCGGCGTGGGCGTGTCGGTAAAGACGAATGTCGTGGACCGTTTTTGAAACCAAAGGAGCGGTTCGTTCAACGGTAATTAGCCAACCGCATTGGTCGCGAATTTCTTGCAAATTAATTCCACGTCGGCCCACTGCTTCACCAGGATTGTCGCATTGTACGGTTATTTCTCTATAACACGCATCGAAGTAAATTTGATTGATCCCAGCGGATTCAGGAATAATTCCTTTAAGTATTTTTGTTGCCTCTTCTTCAGATTTCATAATTGAAGCATCAGGACGAAGCACAATCTTTCGCTTTACTTTGTGCGATATTTTCGCGAGCAAGCCATCGGTTGCAAGGATTCGATTTGGTTCTGGAGTTACTAAAGCGATATTGCCCGCTTCCAATTCAACAGTGTAAGGAATATCCTTAGGAACTATCTTTTGCACTTCATCTTTTAATTCTTTAAACGTTAGACGCATAATTTCACCGTATACCGCGCTCGCACAAGAGTTGTGCACATACTCACCCTAGGGAGAGTGCAGTGTTGAGCTGCGGGAAAAAAAGACTCAAGAAAGAAGTTTAGCAATTTCTGCTTGAGTTAGGGAAACAAAGCCGTCTTTAGCAGTGATTACTGACAAATCCATGCCGTTTCCGGAGGCTGCATCTCGCTGCCCCGATGCGTAAAGGGCACGGGCCGCGAGTTTCAATGCATCGGTCCGAGTCATTCCTTCACTGAACCCGTCTTCGAGCACACCGTACATGTATGGAGAGCCTGAACCTGTGGCGCAGTATACGTCTGGAATTGAGCCACCTGCGGAGTCAATGGAATACACGTGTCCGCCTTCATCGTCAACACCGACAATGAGCAACTGAACCCAGTGAGATCGGCCAGAGAGGATGTTTGCAGTAAGTGTTGCAGCACCACGAACGGTCATTGGTTGTTGTCGGCGGAGTTGAAACAAAGCAACTTCGGCCGAAAGGGTTCGAGAAAGAGATTGAGCGTGGCCGACTAAACCTGCAGTGGTAAGAGCAAGATTATCTCCGATTTTGAAGAGTTTTTGGACATTTTTATTTGCGATAAAGTGGCCCATTGTAGCACGATGGTCTGCACCAACTACGACGCCGCCGTCAAAGGTGATTCCAATTGTGCTTGTTCCGGTTTTCAATACATTCTGCTGCGCATCCATTGTCATCAATCCCTTGTTCCAGTCGACACCTCTTGAACCTTGAGGCGCAATTTCTCGGTAACAACGGACCCTTATCAACCCGACGAATGCACGGCAAGAGCGAACTGGCTTGGAAAAGTCATCACCGCCTCTACATCTATGCGAGCGTTCTTGAGGCGGCGAGCATCAGCCGTTGCTATGCGCAGAGGTAAAAAAGGAAAAAGAGACGAAGCTCAGTCTTCGCTCGATGCCTTTGCCAAGGTTCACTCCGAATCTGAGGAATCGACTGCGCCTGAACCAACAGTTCCGTCCATGCCCGACCTCGATGCATTAGCACGTGCTGATGAAAAAATCCGCGAGGAAGAAGAAAACATCGTGGCCACCAAAGAAGCCAAAGAAGAAATGAAGCCTCTTCGAACCTTTGACATGCCCAGCATGGAAATGACTCAACCTCGATCTACACCTTCGGCCGAAGTCATCTACCATGACCTTGGAGCATTATATCCGAATCCTCCGATTCTTGATTCTTCAATGGGAATGGTTCTGCATAGAGCAGTACTCAATGATATCACTGGCTGCGGGCAATTGATGGATTGGGTCGCCGATGACCATGCAGTTATTGTTGAAATGAACCGCTTGATGAAAAAAACGGTTGAATTTAATGCTGCCATCGCGCAGCTTAACACGTTCATTGACAAAGATCTTGGTGGACAAATTATCCAAATGGCAGAAACCCGCTTAATGCTCCTCCCACCGGGTTGCCGTGGCGTACGTGGCGTGGAAATGGAAGCCTTTGCCGTCGATGCTCACGAACTCGGGAGACAATGAATATGATGGATGAACAGCCGATTGACATCCCTTGCCCCATTTGTGCTGTCGAAGGGCAACTCGGAATGGTTGCGAACGTCGATGAAATCCCCTATTTCGGAGAACATACTCAAGTGACCGTATTGTGCCATGCGTGCGGCTGGCGACAAACTGATTTCATCCCCGCAGAAGGAAAGAAGGCTGGCGCCTGGTCGTTGGTTTTGGATGATGTCTCGAAACTCAGGTCTCGTGTTGTTCGCTCATCGTCATGTACTGTCAAAATACCAGATTTGGACCTTGAAGTCATGCCAGGAACCAATTCTACAGGCTATGTGAGTAACATCGAGGGAGTGCTGAACCGCTTTGTCGACATTATCAATATGGTTCGACGTGATGTTGAAAGGGACCTCAAACTTGAATCGGAAGAGAATCATGAAGAGAGTAAAAAATCGCTGGGTATTCTCGATTCGTTACTCAAATCAATGGAACAAGCAGGTGGAGAAAGTGTGTTTACGGTCGAATTCTTAGACCCACATGGCCATTCAATGATTCTCGATGCAGATGCCACTGAAAGAGAATTAACTGCCGAAGAACTCGAAGAACTTCCAATCGGACCAGACCCTGCTGTATTTTCACCCGATGACGCTCAGTGATTACCGAGCATCGGATGCTAAAAAATCCTTGACAAGATGTGCTGTTTGGTCTCGCATTTCATGCAAATCACCCAACCAAACTGTCGCTCGGTCAATGCACAATTGCTTCATTTCACCAGCCAAAATCTTACCAGCACGGTAATCAGCATTAATTTCAGCCAAGTAAGAATCATCGTCTTCAAAGAAATACATCATGTAGCGATAAGCAACATCAATATCGGGGTTTCCACCAAGTCGGCGATGCTCTTCAACGGTCGCTTGCCCACCTGAAAAAGCCCGCTTAATCTTCTTTTCAACCGTGGCTAAATCATCTCTGAGGAAAATCGTTGTTTTCGGCTTGCTGCTACTCATTTTCTCACCAGTTAGACCGACAGCAAAGTGATGGTAAGTGGAAGAAGGAGCAAGCAAACCCATTCCTCCAAGTGAACGTTCATATTCGAGTAATTTGATTTGGATCCGTGATTTATCTCTTGACGTTGCACTTGGAACTGTAATGGTCCCCTGCTTCGGATTCGAAAGTATATCTGAGAAACCGAGGTGCTCAAGTGAGGCAACCATGCCTGCAAAGACGGTATTCAGACGGTCTTTATCCAAACGCCCGTTCGACATTCGACCGAGAACTTCAGCGTTATCCTCTTGAACAGAAAGACCGATAACAACACCAGATGATTTCCCATCATTGACATTAAACCAATTGGTTTTACCTGCAAGTCCACGTGTCAAACGAAGATGCGGATCTTGGTCAACACCAACAGGAACAACAATCGGTCGCAAGCCACCGTATTCATCAGTTTGCGGATGTAAGATATCACCGACTTGTACCAGTGGGGCTTGAACATGGGCCAGATTTGTTTCGCCATTGAAACCATAGATTGATTCGAATTCATTCAAATTTGTTCGCTTACCAAGTTGAAATCCGAGCCGTTGAACAATGGGGCGAGAAGATTGAAAATACACATTTGTTTTTTCGGGGTCGATTCCGAGAGCGGCATAATGTGAAATATATTCTTCTAAAGCCACTTTACGGCCTTTTTCCAAAGAAACTCCACGTGTTGCTTGGCTTTCTAAATCTGCGACTGCAATGGTAACATCGCCACCAAGTTGTTGGAACCATTTGACCTGATCAAGTTGTTGGAACCATTTGACCTGATCTATAACCATCGAGTGCCCCATGTGCATTTGTCCACTTGGCATGAGTCCTGTCAAAACACCAAAGGAATCGCCCTGCTTTTGTGCATCGAGGACTCGTTCCAAATCACGGTGAGCAAAGACGATGCCACGCCGATGAAGGCGAGAAGGTGATGGAAGAGTCATGTGGTCCATTGATGAGAGACCGAACTGGTCAATTATGCGTGAATAGTCTGTGGATTGAGCACTCCCCCAAGGGTCTATGACAACATCTTCGCCATCCATATGTGTATCCACCAATCGGTCGTGTGGTCAATTATGCGTGAATAATCTGTGGATTGAGCACTCCCCCAAGGGTCTATGACAACATCTTCGCCATCCATATGTGTATCCACCAATCGGTCGTGACAACCTTATGGCATCAAGTCTTCGCCCTTATTCGGCTTCAGACTTCGATTCCGATGACCCTTCTTCAAGCCCGGAAGTCGGCCGCTGATTTTTTCCAGCAAACGGACCGATTCCTTCCTTCTTCAAAATAAACATCATTCCAGTAATGGTTGAAACTGCCACAGTCAGTGCCAAAAATGGCAGCCAACCCGAATCACTCAATCCATCACGTGGCTGA
>Ga0209090_10001472_pt1 | contig 15159 bp, 9 predicted proteins | sample ArcticOcean_MG_C_9_FD_187432 | JGI IMG/M metagenome (GOLD analysis project Ga0209090, IMG submission 187432) | Marine microbial communities from western Arctic Ocean - ArcticOcean_MG_CB2_152 (SPAdes) (version 2) | ecosystem: Environmental > Aquatic > Marine > Oceanic | place: Arctic Ocean... | reverse complement strand
AGAGAACGAAAGAGAGAGAGACAAAAACACACACAAGAGAAGAAAGAGAGAGAGAGAGAGAGAAAGAGAAGAAGAACAAATAGATTCAACTTTTTTTAATACTAAATGAAAAAACAGAGAGAGAGAGACACAAACACACATCAGCTTACCGCGTAAAAAAAGCAGAAAAAAAAAAATTCTCCCTCGAATCAGCATAAATCTCTCGGAACAAAACATTAAATATGTTAAACATGTTCGGCGTGAAATCCCCGCGCGATGGTGGTGGGAAGAACTCCTCCCCTCGCTATTCCTCCTCCTCTTTCGGCTTGAAAGACTTTGACCTCATGAACGACGACTCGAGCAGAGAACAAGAATCTCTCGCGTCGGCGGAAAAAGTACGCACGATGTGCCTCCTTTTAATAGCCATCATAATGAGTTCCGCAGCTTTATACTGGTTGCAAAGAGTCCTCGTCCCTCTGGTTTTAGCGGTGATGATGAGCTACACGTTAGCGCCTTTGGTTGATTTTTGCACGCACAGAGCGAAAGTTCCGCACGGGGCGTCGATTACGATCGCGTTATTCTTTGGTTTAGGAATATTGTGCTCTCTTTTGTTCTTGATTTCGCACAGCGTGAAGGACTTGGTGCAAGACGCGAAGAAATACGAACGGTACGTCGTTCGATTGACGAACAGAGCGGGAGAGACGTTGTCGAGAAAAAACATCGACATGGATGTGATTGAGGCGCAGTTGCAAGATATCCCGCTGGCGAAGATGGTGGCGCAATCGACGCACGCGATGTTGCAAGCGGTTTTAGACCTGTTGAGTAACGTCGTGTTGGTGTTGATTTTCGTCGTGTATTTGTTGGAAGGGAGACGAAGACAGAAAGTGGAGAGGAGAGTTCCGGGCGGGGTATGGACGAGAATTGAAACGAGGATTAAGCGGTATATTTTGCTGAAATTTTTTGTGAGCACTTTGAACGGTTTCATCGCGGCGAGCATTTATTACGCGCTGAACGTAGAGTTGGCGATGGTTTTCGGAGTGCTGCACTTCGTGATGAATTTTATTCCGCACGTCGGGCCAATTATCGCGACTGTTTTGCCGCTACCGGTCGTGTTGGTGTCGAAAGATATTCATTTCTTGCACGTGACGTTGGCGATATTACTCCCAGGTATGACGCATTTTACGATTGGAAACGTCGTCGAACCGAAATTGATGGGCGGACATTTGGATTTGCACCCGATTACGGTTCTTTTGTGTTTGATATTTTGGGGTATGTTGTGGGGTATTCCAGGAATGGTTTTGGCGGCACCTATTACGGCGAGCTTGAAGATCTTGTGTGAGTCGGTGGAGGTGATGCATCCTTTAGCTTTGATCTTATCTGGCAACATAGAAGAGGCGTTAGACGGGAAAGCGCCGCCGACGGTGGCGGAGCCATCGATCGAGGAAGGTGTGAGGACAGTGGTTCAAGACACCATGGACGGTTTGCACGCGTTGAAAGAAGTGGCGACAACGGGCGGCGAAGGAGTGCCCACGATGAAGCACGCGAGACATTGAATGTTTTAAATTCTACTAGATACTTGACTACATAATTACAATTCAGCTACTACTTTTTAACTTCCAAAGCGGAAGCGCCGGAAATAATTTCAATCAACTCCGTGGTAATCGCCGCTTGTCTCGTTCTGTTGTACAAGAGCGTCAATTTTTGTAACATCTCCGAAGCATTCTTCGAGGACGATCCCATAGATTGCATTCTAGATCCCAATTCCGAAGTGTTGTTTTCCGCCAACGCGTTGTACATAACCGCGCCGGTTTTGAACTCCGCCAAGTCGAGCAAAAACTCCCCACGATCCGGTCCTTCAATCTCGTACGAATCGAATTTATTTTCCAAGTTTTCCGCCGACTTCTCGTACTCTTCCCCAGACAACACCGTCGCAATCGTTGGCTTGAACGAAATAGCCGAAACGAACCTGTTGTACACGATGAGCGCTTTACCCTCGTTGTCCTTCGCCACTTGCTCCGCCAACGCCGAAGCCGTTCCAAATGTCAACGGTTGCTTCGTCGCGTCCACCAACACGTTCGCGAACAGTTCCCCTACTTGCCGTTGCATCAAACCTCTCGCCTTATCGCCAATAACATCCATCGAAATTTCTGACTCTTTATCCTTCGCCGTTTCCAACAACACGTTCGACACTTTGACCACGTTCCCGTTGATGCCGCCGCACAAACCTTTGTCCGAGGAAATCGGCACCATCAACGTCTTCGCCGTCTCCGCGCCGGGTAAATCTCCCAGTAACTTATAAAACGGAGTCACCATCCCTCTCGAGGCAATCGCTTTATCTTGGGCTGGTTTCAATCGAGACGCGGCGACCATCTTCATCGCCTTTGTGATTTTCTGAATGTTCGAGACGGATTTCATGCGTTGTTGCACGATTTGCAAGGAGACGTGACGAACGCCTTCCGGGTGCGCACTGTAAGTAAGACAGACGTGGAGGAAAGAACGAGAAAAGGTAAGTTTCAAACGTAACGTCCGATAATATCGAGGAACAAAAGCAACCGAACAAAAGCAACCGAACGAATCCCCCCTCCTCTTTTGCGGGGAAGGAGCTTAATTTGGCCCCCGAAGAAAGACCGACGAGAAAAAAAGTTTGATCGAAGAAAATCATCTCGCGAACAACGCGCATATTCATCCGATCCATCCTCGCGCCCTGACTAAACACGCGTTCATCGCGCGAACGAATACTTTTTGCACTCGCATTCAGCACGAACTGGTCCCGAACAATCCCGGATCACCGGGTAAAGTGGTGGTTCGCACGACGCACATTTGCGCGTAAAATTGAAAAAAGTACTCTCGAAAATTTTTAAGCGCACCTCGCTAAATCCGCACTCATCATTACGGGTTGCCCGACTCTGGAGCTGGTACCACCAACGCTCGTCGCCGAGGCGCGTAAACGCGCATCTTTGAGTAATCGAAACGCGCGATTGCGAGACATTTTTGATCTTCGCAAAAGAGACGCGTGGACTATTCTAAACACGTTTTTCTATAATGCGGGGTCGTTTGTTCGAGGAATCACGCAATGAGGGGAAAATTCTCAAAAACCCTAAATTGTCAGAAAGGCTTGCGAATTTCATCAAAGCGCGCACAACAAGGAACGGAAGAAACACAGCAGAGATGATGATCGCATAAAAGAAACAAACGGGCAACATTAGCAGCAAAAGAACAAATAATGCTCTCCGACCTCCTTCTCCGCGATATCTGCCATTTCGTCCACCACAACGCCACGCGAGACGTCGACTGTCTTCTCCAACAGGTAATGTCATCGAAGTCGTTTCCCTCCTCCTCCTCGTCTGTTGAAAAGTACCAATCCCGAGCGAAAAACTTCATCAACAAACACGCGACGTTCGACACGCACAGAGATAAAGTGTGGAAGATGGACGCGGAGTTTGTGTATAAGTTCAACTTGCCGTTTTCGTTCGTTGCGAAGAATGGGGGTGGTAAGAGCGACGATGGTGTGCTGGGTGTTGAAGAAGTTGCAGCAGCAGAGGCGGACGGTGCGACCACGAAGAGGAGAAGAGAGTCTCGAAACGCGACGAGGAGGAACTACGCGGAGATGATGGAAGGAGAGGAAGAGGAAGATGAGGAAGAACGAGAGGGGAATAAAAAGAGAAGGAAGAAACGATCGAAAGGAGTACCCCACGCGGAACGAGAGTCGTCTCCTCCCGTCGACGAGACGCCGGCGCCGTCTCCCGTGGAAGCGAAGAAGAGAGAGACGCGACATCGACGAAAGAAAGAAAAAGAAGAAGCGATGGAAATAGAAGAGGAAACGGATGCTGAAATCCGAGACGGTGAGCGGATGGACGAGGAAACGCAGCGATTGGCTACTTCGCTCGGGTTTACGAGCGCCATTCGACGAGGGACGTGCAGACATGCTTTATTGGAAGCCATGAGAGATAAACCGGACGGCATTACCGTGGATGAAATCATAGAGACGAGCGAGAAGAACGGGTTAGCGAGGAGTTGGAAGAATAGCAGAGTTCCGAAAAATACCGTCGTGTCGTTGATGGGAGACAAAACGTTCTCTCGAATTGGTCGAGGGTTATACGTGTTGACGTGTTATTTAAACGACGAGGACGGTGAGAATACTCCCCGCGCTGATGATAGTAAGAAAAGAAATTCGACGAAGCCTCGGCTGGAGAAACGTCAAGGCGGACTCATGAAAAAATCCCAGAACAGAGACGAGTACGACGAGAACGAGAACGACGAACCATCGCCAACGAAATGCTCAAGCGCGAATGCGATAGAAGATGTGCACGAAGTCGCGTCGACGCGACCGCCGCCGACCGAGATCGTCGACGAGAAGCAGTTGAAAAATCTCGTCGAAAAACGAACGGCGGAGGAGTTGCAGAAGCAAATCGCGGTCGCGTTCGAGGCGCAGGAGAGAGCGGAGCGCATGCAAGATGAACTTTTCGCTAAAGAAGAAGAGTATATGAGAGAAGAACGGGAGAAACGGAAATTCGTCGATGACGCTGAACCAGCTTTTGATGTGCCTGAAGAGCGAGAGACGTTTCAAGGCGACGAGAACGATCGAAAAGCGCTTCTGAAACATCGGAAATGGCTCGAAGAAGAGAAGAGACGACTAAATGTGTTACGAGAGGAGTGGAAGAAAGAACAGCGCGTAAAGCGTAAAAAAGCTCAGCTAGCGTTGAAAGAACCCATCAAACTGCCCAAACTAATTCAAAACGAGCGGGTGAAAGTTTTGAAGTTCGCCAACGTCGCCGTCGAGGCGATTAAAGTCATGGAGAGTTTGCGTCAAAAACTAGACTTGGTAAAAAAGAACGAGTACGATTACTCCCAAGACAAAGAAGTCGTGAAATACGCGAATAAATTAGAAAGTCAACAGAAGAAAGAGCATCGAAAAGAAGAAGCTAGGCAAAAAAAGCTAGAAGCCTTGGCGGCAGAGGAAGCGCTGAAGCCAAAACTCACCGAGGAAGAGATTGCGGAGATTGAACGCGCGAAGGCTGAAGCGAACGCGCAGAAAGCCAAAGTAAGAGCGGCCCGGCAAAGGTGGGAGAAAGCGAACAAAGAAAATCCAATCGCAGATGGTGCGTTGAAAAAGTTGGACAAGTGCTTAGCCGATGAAGACGGCAGAGAACCATTCCCGGATGTTGATACTGGAGAGAACGCGATGATGGACGACGTGACGATTGCGGAGATTGAGATTTCAGCATTCATGGACCACGTCGGTCGAGATGTTACGCACGCATTGCCGCCGTCGTTTCAATCGCTTTCATACGAGCTTTCACATCCAACGGATGCGAGATTAGGAGCGTTGTTTGAGCGCATCTTGCGAGTCTCCATTACCACGGCGTACGATCGATTAGCGGAGTTGTGGGACCGAACTTTGGAGATTGGAAGTTGGCAAGAAGTATTAGCGCAGTATTTCACGTACAAGTCAAAATCGATTGTGAACACATCGGTCGTTTCTCCGTACGAAGAAGTATTGAATATCGCGCGAAAACTCTCAGAAACTCGATGGAAGGACGTTTCTCGCGCAGAGTTGGTCAGCGTTTTGCGTTTACTGTGCGAAGATTGTTTGGATTCGCAACTGGTGCGCGACGCCATCGAGCGACGAGTACAAGCGATGGATGAAACGAAGAGTAAGTTGTGGCAGAAAAGACGAGAAGAAGTGCGAAAACGCGAGATTGCTGCTGCTACTAATACTGCTAAGAAAGACGCAGATGGACAAAACGCTACGACTAATAATGAAGGTGAAGAGAATAATGCAACTCATGACGAAGAGGGCGAGGATCTCCCGCGGGCGGTTACCGAACGTCAGAAAAGTCTCATCGAGAAGCGTAAATTAGATGAAGAACGTGAAGTTCAACGCAAAAAAGAGGAAGAAGAGTACAAATTTCATCGCGAAATACATTCATTGCTGGTGAAGTCGCACATTCGCGCGCCAGAGCTCGGAAAAGATCGCGATGGACGGCACTATTACATCTCCATTGGCGGGTTCCGGGACGTGCACTCGAAAGCTCCTCTCTTTTTAATCTTCGATCCACAAGCGAGCACGGAGCAGGAAGCGTGGTGTACGATGAAATCCATCGAGGATATCGACAAGTTGCTCACTACATTAAACGAAAAAGGGAAGAAAGAGTCGGCGTTGAAAGACAGAATAATGGGAAGTTACGAATCGTTACGATTGGCGTTTGAGAAACGCGAGAGGAGAGACGCGTTGGCATCCGAACCCACGACAACGACATCTTCACCCGGTGAAAAAGAAAACGCCGCACAAATCGAACAAAAATCTACACGATTATCGAACGAAGATTCGTCGACGCTCTTCATAAAGCGTGAGCTCGGTATTCTCGCGTCGACGTGTGAATTATACGACGCTCCGGTTCCGCAAAGCGCCTCAAATTGGCACGATTGGACGCGCGTGGCGACGAAAACAGTCGGTTCTGATTTGTCGCAAATGGCGTCGTTCGTCAACGAGATTGAAGAATCTGCATTTTTTATCAGCGAACAGCCGAAAGCTGGCGCGATGGGACGAACAGATGTCGTTTCTTTCCACGCCTCGGCGGAAAAGTCTGATGACGACGACGACGACGACGAAGAAGAAGAAGAAGAAGAAGAAGAGCAGGAACGAGATGAAGATGAAGAAATGAGGGATGACGATGCCAACGCTACGAAGAAAGACGAAGCCGCGATGCTTCAACAACAAGAATGGTGGGAAACTTTAGCGCCTCCTCGACATGCCGCGCACGATTCGCTCGCGAAAGCAAAATGCAAACAGATTTGGCGTTCGGACGAAGAAAGAATGACCTGGAAAAAAGTAGTCTCCTCGACGGAAAGTAAAGCGGTAGAATCGTCGGCAGTCTTGGCGCACGCGTTTGCCATTCTGCGCGCACAGTGTAACGTCATCTTCGAAACGCTCGAGAAAGAAAAGAAAGAAAGAGTAAGGCGTCCATCAACGAGAGAATCTCAATACGGTTTACAAGATCCATACGTAACGTTTGTCGATGCCGACGAACGCATACGACAAGGCGGCACGAAACGCACCGGCGCTAGATACTAAAAAATCGAATAGAACGAAAAGCTTTAGAGAAACACAGAATAAATAATATTGATAGTGTGTATGTGTTGTACCTAGATAGTAATAAACTGATATCAAACCAGTTCCGCGTGAAACGCTGATATCGCCGACATCGCTTTGTTCAACGCCGCTAGACGATCTGTGGCATTTCTTCTCATCCTCGCCGAATCCGGATCTTCCGCCAATAATTGTTTCACCGTGCTTGGATGATACAAAGTCGAAATCAAGTGTTGTTGCAACCCTCGAGCTATTGAGTTTACCAAAAAGTGCATGATTGCTTTTGGAACCATATCGGCGAGAACGGATCGCGTGAGTTTGAAGTAACTCGAAAGCAGCGTTCGCGTAACGAGCACTTGCAAAAGCTCCTCGTCGTTATCGATTTCCGAAGGTAATAAGATTCCCGGCGGCGACATCAAGGATACAACTCCGAAGGAAGTATGGTTAAAGTGATCAGACGCGTTAAGCTCTTGAATAGACTGTCTCAGCGACTCGTTTCGTCCTTTCGTTTTTGTTCCTTTACTCCCCGCGTCTTGCGGCTTCTTGGGCGTGTTGCCGTTGCCGCCCCACAAACCTTTCGATATCCACGATATTTTCGGTTCCGAAGCGCCGTTTTCTTTATCATCGAAATGCGCGGACGCCTCGTTCGATGAGTCCGCTCGATTGTACTCGCCGTGATTGTTATTAAGTTCCGATAGGTTTTTCACTTTCAATGGTGATTTCATCGCGTTCGCCTTCTTCTTCGTCGGCGTCAACTCGTGCGCGTCCTCTTCTCCACCATTTCCCGACATCTCCATCTCTTCCCGCTTCTGTTGTTGTTGTTCAGAAAACGCTCTTTCTTTTGCTCGTCTCTTTTCCAACTGCGCTTGCGCCACGCCAAGTGCTCTCGCTCCGCCAATGAAATCTGGGTGGGTGGTGTTGATGTGCGCCAACTGACAATCGACCAAATTCGTAATCATCGATTCTGCCGGATCCAATCCGTTCTTCAAAAACTCTCTCGTCGCTTCTTCGATAGCATCGGCTAACTTTGGAAACTGTTTCGACACCTCTCTTCGCACGCAATTTGACGTCAATGTGTTCAACTCGTCGTAAACCAACTTCGCGGCTTGATGACACGGATCGGACATTTTCTCGATGGCTTTTCTCGCTAAAATTTCAAACGGTTCCTCCGGCAACAAGAGCACCGCTTTCGTCCCAGCGGCGTTTTGAATGGCCGTTCGAATATCCTCCTCCGATAATTGGTGCGTCGGGTCTAACGAACACAAACCTTTGACGAAAATTTCTTGCAAAACGTAATGCACTCTCGCGCCACCTTCCAAAGAATCCGTGGCTAAATTTTTCGATTTGCCTTGCACAGCGCCGTCGACGGCGTTGCAAAACGTGTGAATTTTCTGCAAAACCACGCTCGCTTGCGCGGAATCCGAGTCAGGAACGCACTCGCCAAACTCCGCGACGTCACACGCCGCTTTATCTCGTCTCTTGGACACGCTTCGGTGTAAATCCGGCAACAATCTCGCCACGTGTTCGGACAATAATCGAGACACGGTGTTCCCCAACGCCTTCATACCGCACCGGCCGATAATCTCCGCGTACTCCTTCCTCGACTGAAAGAAATCCCCTTCCGCGTTCCTCGCTTTTTCCATGCTCACTTTTCCCGCGATATCCGCCTGGCATCTATTCACAACCCCAATGTATCCCAGTTTCAACGGCACTACCTCATTTTTCAAATACGCTCTCGCGTCTGTCCCTCGATCCATAATGTCCAACTTCGTAATCACCCCAATCGTTCGCAACCCTTCGGGATCGACCAACTGCGCCAACGTCAACGCGTCCGAGTTTGCCAAATCCGAATTCGCCGGCGATACCGCCAAAATCAAACACGAATCTCTTTTAATATAACTCAAAATCATATTTCTGATTTGCTTCTCGATATCTTTCGGCTGATCGCCAACCGGCACTCTCGTTATCCCCGGTAAATCCACCAAAGTCATCGTCAACACGTTCGGCGAACAAATTTTCAGACGAATTTGCTGGTCCGATACCGCTTTGTTCGTCCCCGTCACTCGGTTCGTCTCCTGGTCGATCTCTCGACGAATCTCTTCGAAGTCCGTGAACCGCTCCCCCGGTCGATGGAGAAACTCGCCCCACTCACTCGGAGAGTTGGAGCGAGGATTGGTCGGCGTGTGGACCAGTTGCAAGAGAAGAGGTCGACGCGTGCAAATTTCCGGACCTCGAGGGAGAAAGTCTCGGCCAACCTGTTGTTATCATCACAATAATAATAATAATAACGATATGAAGATACGTGTGTCGGTCAGTTTTGTGTACATCTCGTGCGCATTTGTTCGCGAGCGCTTTTCGCGAAACACCAACAAAAGAGTTTCTGCGTGTTGTTCGTTGGGGAAAGAAAGAATTTCAAAAGGAACAAAAAAACTGTATCTCGTTTCTCGCAACGCGCGGAACTCAAACCGACAAACGCGACGACGCAAAACTTTAAGAAGAAGGAGCACTTACCAGCGCTTCCAAAACGCTGCTTTTCCCGCTCGATTGGCTCCCGACGACCGCGATTTGAGGCAAATCGATGTCCGACAGTTCCTCCAATCCCGCCGAGGCGAATATGTCTTGTAATTTGTTAATCAGAGGCACTAAAGAGGAGCCTATCGTTTTCTGAGCTCCGACGACATCGATGGTATCAGTAATCGTCCCTCGCGCGGATGATGCTTTCACCGGCGTGGTGCTTCCTCGCATGGTGGGATGATATGTGTGCGTGTGTGTGTGTGTGTAGTATTACGACAAAAGCGCGCTTCTTTCTCGCGTTGTTTGTGTCTGGCGTTTTTTCCCTTTTTCTGTTTTTTTTCTTCCCCCCTTGTTTTTGGATTTGCTACCCTAAATGTAAATGTTGATTCTTTCGCACGTAATAATACGAACGCCTTTATTTCTAACAACTATTAATATCACTCAAAACTGTTTACTTTCATTCACAGCACGAAAATTTCCGCGCCGCTTTCTACGCCTAAATACGCTAAGGTGTCCTCGTCCGGTTCGAGTTCTGTATATTTTTCTGTTTCGTCTTCGTCGCGGTCGCGAATCGCGAGCGTACTCGTGCCTAATTTCATGCCGAATAACTTCTCGCACGTCGTCTTCACCCGAGCTACGGTGACGCTTTTTGGGAAAGTGCGGTCTTTTGATCCTTTGCCTTCGCGCGTAAGCGTAAGTGCGAGCGAGATGGACGAACTCGCGCCGCCTCCGTTTGTAGTCGTACCGTTGCCAGATTCTCTGGATTCGAGCTGCTGTTGCGACTGCGTCGTTTTTGTCGTTTGCACGCCAGCTAACGCCCTCTCGCCGTGCATTTCTTTCAATGCCTTCGCGCGAGGGTGTCTTGCGAGCACTTCGTCCGAGCTCATCTTTGCGTCGAGTTCTTTGTCTTCGAGTCTGATGCTACTCGAAGACGAAACTTCCGCCACGACGTTGCGCAAATATCGAATTTCACTCTCCCTCCGTTCTCTCTCTGTAATTTCTGAAGCGTTCAAGGAGAGTAACTTACCTGCTCTCGCGACGATTTCGTGGCGACTCGCGCTATCGTTTTCACAAAACGGATTGTGCGAAAGTCGAACACACTCGAGCCTTGGAAAATGGTCTATTACGTCAACGGATTGCCACGAGCGCACGCGGTTGTACCCGAGAAACAATCCTCGAAGGTTTCGAAAGAAGCGTTTGTCGTCGTCGTTCGTGTTGGTATTGTTATTATTATTTTCATCATCATCTTGATACGCGATGTGCTCGACCGAACAATCCGACGCGTACAGAGTTTCCAAGCTTGGCAGAAAACGCAAGGCCCATAAATCGTCCCACTTGATGCACGTGTTCCCGTCCAAACTTAACACTTTCACCTTGGGGAAATATTTCCGCGAAGCTCGTTCGTCCACCGCCGCTATATTTTGCAACTCGTTCCTATCCAACCTCAACTCCTCTAAATTTGGCATCTGGTCGATAATCAAAAGCGCCTTTTCCCAACTCGTTCGCGTCTTATTCAGCGCTAACGTCTTCAAATTTCTAAACTGCGAAGCCGCGAGTGCGACTTCCTTCGCCAACGCCGATGCGTCGCCGCTCTCGATATCGCCAACGTCCTCGTCGTAAAACGCGTCCGACGCGTCTAAAATTTCAAGGTTCCTAAAATACTTCCCAATCTTCCCGAGCTCGACGAAAGATGTCATCAAGTTCCCAGAAACGTCCACGTGTGTCGCGTTCGCGTTGAACGTCTTCGCGAGTACTTCCTCTCCTTCTTCTTCATTCAAAGACGACGACGACGACGGTCTCGCCTCCTCTCCCTCGTCGTCCTCCGTTCGCGCGGCGCGTCCAGTCACCCTCTCCAACCTCGCGTTCGGAAGCAAAATCCTCTCCAACTCGTTCAGTTTCTTCTGCAAGCTCAATTTTGTCTTCAACTCGATCGTTACATCCTCCTCTTCGTTTTCGTCCGTTTTCTTCGCCTTTCCTCCGAAAACCAATCTCTTCTCCAATTGCGCATCTTGACTTTCCAATTCGTACTTCTCTTTCGCCGCGGAGACGAAATCCGTCCCAGGCGCGACTTTCTGCGCGCGCACGAAACTCGCTCTTCTTTTCGTCTCCTCCTCCTTCTCTTTTCCTTTGCCTCGTTTGCACTCGAAATACCTCTTCCCGTCGTGTTTCCCTCGGTTCGACTCGTCCCATTCTATGCCGACCCAGGTCCCGGTTTGACCAATAACCGGGCCGACGTATCGGCAAAACCCTCGGTGCCCGTCCAACGTTTCCACCCTGCGATCTTCTGAAGCGCGTAACGGTGGTGACATTTTGAGAAAAGTAGCGCAACTCTTCCTCTTCTTCTTCTTCAAAGGAAACCTAAACGCGCGCGTAAGTAAAGCAACGAATCAACACTTTTGACTGAAGTTTAAAATTTTTCCCAAGAGAGAAAAAAAGAGCAAAAATAGAGAAAAATATCTAGAAACTCTAGAATGTCAGAGCTTTCGCGTGATGTGCTTATACAGTTGAAAGGCGCGAATAAAACGGTGAATGAATGAAGCGCGAAGAGTAATTCGTGCGATTTGCTGTTTTTGGAGAACTTCGTGTGCGGACTACGGAAGCTATATCTTCAGTCCCCTGGACTGATTGAGAGAAAAAATAGTTGCCAAAAATAGAGAAAAATGTGGGCACTTTCACAGGAGTTCTGAAAGAAACGTGATGGACTTTGAGGAGGAGAAGGACGATACAGGAGGAGAAGAAGAAGAAGAAGAAGGAGGAGGAGTTATCTTCGCGTTAGACGCAGAGCTCGCGCGAGAGGTCTTGTTCGAGTGCGATTGCGCGAACGCGATACGGTTGACCGTTCCCGTGGCGTTGGAAAGGAGGAGGGAAACTTCTTCGCTGAGTGGCTTTGGGTGTTCAAAAAAAATTAAAGTCACTGCGGTTTCGATTCGATCAATCCGCGAGAGTTTCGCGACGTTTTGCGTGAACGTGCGACGGTTGAGTCTCGTTGGGCACTCGATTCGAACGCCTGAAGATTTAGAACCGCTGAGGAAGCTCCTGTTTTTGTACGATTTGAAATTGCAAACGATCGATGGGCAGTTTGCGAATCCTGTGTGCGAGGTTTTCGGGTACAGGAAAATAGTGAGCGAGGACGTGTGCGAAGGGCGGTTGGTGTATTTAGATGGCGCGAAAGTTGGAAGCGGAGGGACGAGTATGCTGGAAAGATCGGTAGAGAGGGCGAGACGAGAAGTTTCGGAATACGAGGCGGTAAGGAAGTTGAATAAAGAGGGTAAGCGTACGAGCGAGCGTTTGAGTCAACGCGACGTCGAAGCGAAACGCTCGGCGTTGGCAACGACATCTGAAATACGTTTCAACCTTCCGAACGACCACGTAAAACATATAAAGCGTCTATTTAGCAAATTCGACGACATATACGCCGCAGCGAACGATTTACAAACGCGAGTAAAAAAGTCGTTAGGCGTTTGAACGCAACCGCCGGCGCTGGCGGCGAAGCGCAAAGCGACGAAACTCTCATTCTAATCTATCCTTCGCTAGTATTACACGGTTATCATCAAACACTCTACTACTACTACTCACCCTATACAACATCCACACATATACAGGCTATGCTATTTCTCTCCTTCCTCTCCCCCGTACTTCTCCATCACTTCTTTCACTCGCTTCGCCGCTTCGTCCATCAAGTCTCGCAGTTTCACACAATCCTCTTCGCTCAATCGAATGTTCGTGGTGGTGGCATTCGAATCGCTGGCACGACTCCCGCGTAAAGTCAACACCGCGCTCGCGCGCGCATCTGCCGCACTCGTAGCACCAACGTCTCCTTTGCTCTCCTTCATCTGTTTCAAAGAGGAGTCACAGTTAGGGGAATTCTCTCTTGGAAGCAATACGAGAGAACGCAAAAGAATGAAAGCGAAGACACGTACGAGAGAGAGAGAGAGAAAAGATGATACAAAACCGATGATGAAAAACGCACTCTGACTTGCGCTTTGGACGCGACCGGAAGTTCCACTCGCCACTCCAGAGCGTCGACCTTCAGTTTGGTGTCGTCGTCGTTCATTTGAAAAGTGAAGTGATTTGAGTCTTAGGGGAAAAGGTCGCCAAAACGTATCCCCCAACATCATCTTTCGAGACATGGTGAAGAAGATCTGCGTCTTCGGCTCGGGCTCCTTCGGGACCGCCATGGCCACCTTGGTCGCCCGAAACGACCCTCTCGCGGACGTCGTCATCCTCACAAGACGCGAGGACGTCCAAAGAGGCATTAATGTTGAGCACAAAAATCCCACCCATTGCTCGGAGTTTACGTTATCGAGAAACATTCGAGCGACGACGTCTTCGGAAGAAGCGCTGAAAAATGCCTCGGTCATCGTGCACGCGATACCTTTGCAAAGCACGGAACAGTTTTTGGAGGACGTGATAAATCACATACCGAGACTTGGAGAGATTGTGTTCGTGTCGACGAGTAAAGGCATCGAAACGGAAACGTTGGAGTTGCCGTGTCACTTGCTGGAGAGAGTTTTGTACCGGCAAAAGGAGAAGAGCAGACGACGGAGGAACGTAAAGTTGGCGTATTTGAGCGGACCGACGTTTGCGAAACAGTTAATCAACGAGACGCCGTCTGGGGCGGTGATGGCGGCGAGAACGATGGCGCTGTCGAGGAAGGCGTGCGGGTTTTTCGCGTCGCCGTCGTTTCGGTGTTATCCGTCCACGGACGTCGTCGGGGTGTGCGTTGGGGGCGCGTTGAAGAATGTGGTGGCGATTTTAGCCGGTGGTTTAGAGGGGATGGGGTTTGGTGTGAACGCGGTGGCGTTGTTAGTAACGAGGGGTTGTAGAGAGATGACGAGGATTGGGATCGCGATGGGCGCGAGCGCGACGACGCTGGGCGGGTTAGCCGGGGTCGGGGATTTGATGCTCACGTGTCTTGGCGCGGACAGTCGGAATAAGGCGGTTGGTTTTGCCGTGGCGTCGGAGGACAAATCGGTGGCGGAAGTTTTGGAGTCGCGCGCGGCGTCTTTGGCAGGCGTGGCGGAAGGTGTGGCGACGGCGCCGGCGGCGGCAAAGTTATGCGACGAGCTGAAAGTGGACGCGCCGATATTTAAAGCGTGCGACCAGATTTTGAAAGGAAAGATAACGACAAAAGAGGCGTTGCATGCGTGCATGACGTTGCCGGTGCGACCGGACGCGCCGTTGAGACGGAAAGGGTTCGTAAAGAGAACGCTTTTTGCGCATTTAGTCACGGCGGGCTTGGCGGTATTCGTGTCCAGGAGACGAAGGCGAAAAGAAGGAAAGGGCGTTTAGTTTATAGAGGAGTTCTCTTTGCGCACACCGCGGTTTGCAAATGAAAGTCAACTTTTATGATCGTACGTTTCTTGTACGCATCGTCGATAGCAGTCTGCGCAACGCTTCTCTTCTTCTTTTACTGCATGTATCTAAAACGCCTTTTTTTTCTTTTGTGAAAAAAAAAGTGATTTTGAGATCAACTCTCGTCCACACAAATATTTTTGTATCTTCTCGGGGAAACCAAAGATATAAGCAGAGATATAAAAGAACAACCATCATGCGCGGCGCACTCGCCCCGTCGA
>Ga0209090_10001470_pt1 | contig 15183 bp, 15 predicted proteins | sample ArcticOcean_MG_C_9_FD_187432 | JGI IMG/M metagenome (GOLD analysis project Ga0209090, IMG submission 187432) | Marine microbial communities from western Arctic Ocean - ArcticOcean_MG_CB2_152 (SPAdes) (version 2) | ecosystem: Environmental > Aquatic > Marine > Oceanic | place: Arctic Ocean... | reverse complement strand
AAGGCAACTAAAACACCAGCTCGTCAAATAGTGGGAATTAACATACATTGTAAAAAATGTGGAATTAGAACAAATGGATTGGCATGTCCAAAATGTAACGATAAATTTCAATCATTTGGAGTTTGAAAAATTATGAATAAATTAATTGAAAAACAAAGAATTAGTGAGGAAGACTATTGAATAATAAAATAGATGAGAAAAAAATGAACTGTAAATAATGTCCTCTGTTATTACTTCTGAAATTAAGATTTTTTTGAATTCCCAAAAACTAGGGTTTGTTGCTACAGTTTCTTCAGATGGGAAACCAAACATATCTCCAAAAGGAACTATAATTCCATGGTCTGATGACCTTCTTGCATTTGCAGATATTCGTTCTCCTGACACCATGACGAATTTACAAAATAATCCTTTTGTAGAAATTAATGTAATTGATCCTTTATCTCGTAAAGGATATTTGTTTACAGGAACTGCTAAAATAATTAAAGATACTCCTTTGTATATTGAAATCCTTAATCATTATCGAACTAATGGAATTCAAAGTCCAATTAATTCCATTGTACTAGTATCTATTTCATCTATTTCTGCAGTTACTTCTCCACTTTATGATTTGGGTAAAACTGAAGAAGAAATAAAATTAAAATGGAAAAAATATTTTAATGATTTTTAATCTATTGATTTAATTTTCATTAATTCTTCTCGTGTTTTTTTATGTGCTTTTCTTTCTTCTTCTAAAATTCCTTGTATTTTCTCTAATTCTTTTTGTGTTGTAGTTAATTTTGATTTTAATGATCCTACAACTACACTTGCAGCCTCAATTATACCTGCATTAGTTTTCTCACTAGAATTTTTTCCTTTTATGTCTTTATTTTCTTTTGGAGTTAAGACGTTTGTATCTTGAAATTGATCTTTTTTATCTAATTTTTCTTTTGCGTTGTATAATCTAGAATTTGCTTTATCTAATTCTTTTCCTACTTCTACTTTTTGTTTTCTTATTCCATGTAATGATAATTGTCCTTTTACAATTTGTTCTTTAATTTCACCATGTTCTTTTGTCATTTTATCTAATTCTTCTTTTATTTTTTTGAATTCTTTTTCAGTTTTATTGAATTCATTAATTGATTTTGTATCTTTAATTTGTTGAGAATCTTTAATTTGTTGAGAATCTTTAATTTGTTGAGAATTTTTAATTTTCTCTCTTATTTCTCTATATTCTCTTTGTACTATGTCTAACTCCATCTTTTTTTGGTTAAACTCTTTTTTTATTAACATTAAATTACTAACTGTTGTATCGTATTCTTCTTTGACTGTTTTAATTTTTTCTGTAATCTTTGAATCTCGTCTTGCTTTGTTCTAAATTCATTTTGATGATTCTCTACTTCTGTTTCTAATTCTTCTTTTAGTACGGATTCATTATTTTCCTCTACTTTTGCTTTCTTTTTACCAAAAAATCCCATGGTCTTCCCTCTTCTTTTCCAAAAGATGAACCTTTCTTTATTGGCGTTTTACCCTGTTTTTGATAAATTTTAGATAAAATCCAATTCCTCCAATAGCAATACCTCCAATCCATACTATGACGCTCAAACTTTTTGGAACAATTGCTTCTTGTGGTCCTATTATTAGCATTAATGCACCTAAAATTATTAATGCAAATCCTCCACTGTTTCTACTTTTGTTATGTTCTCCGTGAACCATGATTAAAGATACTCTGATAGTGTTTTAGCAACTTGCTTTCTACCGATATCTATGATGAATGGGCCTATTTTGGGTCCTCTGGAGGTTCCAAGAATTATTTGATATAATATTTTAAAGAAATCTTTTGGTTGTACTCCATTTGCTTTTGCAATTTGATATATTGTATTTTGTATATCTTCTGGTTCTTCTTCTTCTTGTAATGCCGTAACCAATATTCCTAGTGCTTTTTTAGATATGTCGTTTAAATTTATTTCTGTTTTTTCTTGTTCATCAAATTCATCTGAATAATTTCCAGCAATTTCAATTAATTTTTCAATTTCTGGTTCTGGTTTTTTTATTACTCCATAATCCATTAGTTTTTTCATTACCCTTTCATTTCTATCTTCTTTGAAAATTTTTGTTAGTTCGATTAAAAGTCTGTAATTAATATGAATGCTTGATTGTTTTGGTGGATTAAGCAAATTAACATATTCGTATAGTCCTTTTAATTTAGTTAATTTTGCTTGATTATCCACTTTGATTCTACCAAAGTAAGTATCTTCAAGTTCATTATACTCATTCATTAATCCTGGAATGTCATCAAATCCTAATTCTCTAGCTCCTGTAATTCTTTTGTATAGCAATAATAGAATTGATTTTGAATTACCAAATTCCAACCATTTTTGTGCTGTGATCACATTACCTAATGATTTTGAAATCTTTTTTCCACTTTTATCTAAAAACATTTCATATTTTACATGATGTGGATGTGGTACTCTTAAAATTTCATCTGCCACCCAGTCATTTACTTTCACTGAATCCATGATATCCTTTCCATATGCTTCAAATCTAATGTCAAATGCAGACCAGCGTGCTGCAAATTCCACTTTCCAGGCTAATTTTCCTAAATCTTTTGTGATGTCCGCCTCACCTTCATGACCACACCCTTTGATCATCTTTGAGCCAATTTCTGTATCATGACATTTGTATTTGACTTTCTTTTCATTACTAATGTATTCTGTAGCTTCTGCAGTGTAGAGTCGATTACATTCTGCACATACTGGAAAATACGGTAAGTATTTTTGATATTTTTCTTGTCCTACTAATTCTGAAATTGCATCTCCAATTTTTACACTATTTTGTAATATTGTATGAATATGATCTTTTAGTAATCCTTGCTTGTATGTGTCTATAGCTCTTCTGAATTCATATTTTATTCCAACTTTATCTAATCCATCTAGAAGAATACTGCTCATATGCATACCGTATGAATCGTGACATCCATAAGGGTCTGGAATTAATGATACTGGTTTTCCAATATGCTCTTCTAAACCAAATTCTTGCATTCCTTCTGGAACTTTTCTTAATCCATCTAGATCATCTGAGTATGCAATTAATTCTGATTTGTACCCTTGATTTTCTAATGCTAATTTTACTCCGTATGCTCTAACTGCGTCTCCTAAACTTCCAATGTGTGGGATTCCTGAAGCTCCCAAACCGCTTTCTACTCTAATTAGATCTAATTTTCTTCCTAGTATTTTTTCACGTTCAATTAATTCTGATGCTAGTTTATCTATCCATGTTCCTTTACCAATAATTTTTTCTTCTGACATATCTTTTAACTAATTTAATATTTTGGACATGTATGGCCCATATAACGAATACCCTAATTTTTGATAATACTCCCTTGTACCTACTGCACTAATTACTAGTATTTTTTTTGCATCAAATTCTTCTTTAGATATTTTTTCAGCTTCCTTCATCAAATTTTTCCCCAACCCTGAATGTTGAATTTCACCTGTTTCCTTTTCTCCTAATTTTAACGATTTTCCATATACATGAATTTCTCTAACTATGCATGTGTCATCATTAATTTCATCTCTATGTGCTTCAGTACTTGGTTTTCTTAATCTCAAAAATCCGTAAATTGATTCATTTTTGTCTTCATATGATAAGAAAACCTCTTTTCCTCCTGAGGAGTCATAATCTATTCTGGTTAATTTTACGTCTCCATTGTCTGTTTTTTTATTTGTTAATCCTGCCTCTCTACATCTAATACATTTACATGATAATCCTTGTTTTGCAAGATTTTGATGTACAATTTGTCTCAAGTTTCCTGATTTTGGTCCTGCTATGATTTCTTTTGGTGAAATTTCCCTTTGTACTCTCATGATTCTAACCCATTTTGGAACATTCTTTTTTGCTTCTGTTAACACTCTGATCATTTCATCATCTGAATATGGTGTGTATTTCCCTTGCTTGTATTCTTCATACAATGGTGTGTTTTCAATTACTAATGAGGGATAAATCTTCAACATATCTGGGCGTAATTGCGAATCTGAAAATAATTTCTTAAAATCTGCAATGTCTCCCTCTGGTGTCATTGTAGGTAATCCTGGCATCATATGTGCAACAATTTTGTATCCTGCATCTTTTGAAATTTGAAATGATTCTATTACATCATTATAATCATGTCCTCTATTGATAATTTTGTAAACTCTTTCTTGTAATGTTTGAACTCCTATCTCTACTCTTGTAACTCCATAACTCAACATTAAATCAACGTGATCTTTTTTACAATAATCTGGTTTTGTTTCAATTGTAAATCCTACATTTCTTATTTCTGCATGTTCATTATTTAATTTGGCTTCTTCCAAATTTTTTGAATCTATTCCATTTTGTGCATCATAACATGATTTGATAAAATTTTCTTGATAGTCTTTTGGCATAAATAGAAAAGTTCCACCTACAATCACAATTTCCATTTTTGATGGATCATGTCCAAATGCAATTAATTTTTCAATTTTTGATGTGATTTGTAATTTAGGATCAAATTCATTTTCAATTGCATTTAATGATGATGGTTCTTTTCCTGTATAGCTGTTTGGAGAATTAAATTCAATTCCCCCTGGGCAATAAGTACATCTTCCATGTGGACATGCATATGGTTTTGGCATTAATGCTACAACTGATACTCCTGATGCTGTTTTTGCAGGCTTTCTTATCAGTACTTTTTTTAATTTATCAAAATCATAATTACTTGCCATTGATAATATTTCATAATTTCTTGGAATTCTATCTAATGCATATTTTGTACAAATTTTAATAATTTCTTCTTTGACTTGTTTTTTACTTGGTTCATTAATTGTTAAAAGATTCTTTGTAATCTCAGTACATGCTTTAGATAATACTGGATCTAATTTATTCATGAATATTGCTGATCTGACACCGTTAAAATTTATTCTGATTTTTGTTTTACTGTTTTATTTGATTCATTTTTGTCATTTTTTTGCTCTTTTCTATATTCAATTTTTAACCAAATTGGAGTGATGATGGTTGTTACTACTACCATGATTATGATTGTAGAGTATACTTCAGATGTAAGAATTCCAGCTGTTATTCCAACACCTGCTACAATTAATCCCACTTCCCCTCTTGAAATCATTCCAATCCCTACACGCAGTCCTTTTTCCTTGCTTTTTAAAAAATACATTGCAGGAAGACCACATCCAAATAATTTTGTTGTAACTGCAACTACGACTATGACTGCACTTAATAACAAAATATTCAAATCTACTGCTCTTAGATCTACTTGTGCGCCGATGATTGCAAAAAATAATGGTGCAAAAATTAAACCAATTTTCCCAACATAATTTTCTATTTTATCAAAGACTTTGCTTGTTGATAATGCCATGCCTACCGCAAATGCCCCTACAATCGGCGACAAACCTATGGACCCTGCAAGAGCTGCTGCACCAAAGAACGCCGCAGTAGCTATTCCTTCAACACTTCCTTTTGCTTTCCATATTCTTGGTGTGATTACCTTTGGAATCACAACTACTGATACAATGAGCATTATTCCAAAGAATCCTAATACTTGTAAAATTGTAATTGTTACTTCTGTAATGTCTATGTTGTCTACTCCTCCATCTGTTCCTGCAATGGATGTTACTACTGATAAAACTGCAATTGCTAGAATATCATCTATAATTGCGGCACCTATGATGAGTCTAGCTTCGGGTGTTTTGAGTTTTCCAAATTCACTCAGAACTTGAATTGAAATTGCAATACTTGTTGCTGTAAGCGCGGTTGCAATGAGCATTGATTGTAATGCATCAAATCCAAATAATTGGAAAACTGTGAGTCCTACAAAGAATGGAATGACTACTCCTAATGTCCCAACTACTAATGCTGCTTTTCCACCTTTGAGAAATTCTTTTGGTGTCATTTCAAGCCCTGCCATGAATAAAATTACAATTGCACCCATCTCTCCTAATATTTTGATCTCATCATTGATTTGCAACAATTGTTTTCCATCAATTATTTGCAATCCACCTAATGCAAATGGTCCCACAATCATACCTGCAATTAATTCTCCTAACACAATTGGAAGTTTTAATCTGAGGAAAAGTTCTGCCATTAATTTAGCTGCAAAAAGAAGTATTCCTACTCCGATTATTGTTTCAATAAAATGGGCTTCACTCATTGTTATCTGATAAAATCAAAGAAATCTGTCATATAAGGTGATGTTGAGTTAAAAATTATTTTTTTGTTGTTAAATTAAGTAATTTTTATTGAGTTTACTGATACTCCTTTTTTAGAAATTACTTGTCCTATTTGCTGGCTTTTGATCTTATGTTTTTTAAATATTGATTTAATTTTACTAACTTGATCTTTTGGTGCCATTATACAGAACCCAACTCCCATGTTGAAAGTTTTGTACATTTCTTCTGCCTTCACCCCTTGATCTTGTATTAATCCCATAATTGGAGGTATTTTTGGAAGTGAGTCTATCTCATAACCTATGTTTTTGAGGCGTAATAGTTTGGTAAATGAGCCTCCTGTAATGTGGGCTAATCCATTTATCTTACATTTTTGATTAACTTCTAGAACTGGATTTGTATAGATTTCTGTAGGTGTTAGTAATGCATCGCCTATGGTTCCCACTCCTTTAACTTTATCTTTAACTGAATATTTTGTTAGCAAAGCTTTTCTTGCAAGTGAATATCCGTTTGAATGAATTCCTGAACTATTTACTCCAATAATTGCATCACCTGCTTTAATTTTATTTCCTAAAACCATGTCTTTTTTATCTAATAATCCTACAACCATTCCTGCTAAATCAAACGCAAATCCTTTTCCTTCAATTACATCTGGCATGATTGCAGTTTCTCCACCGACAATTGGCATTGCCGATTTTTTTGCACCTTTTACTAATCCTTCTACAATTTTTTTAAATATACCTACATCATTTTTGTTTGAAGCAATATAATCTACAAATGATATTGGTGTTGCACCGATACAAATTATGTCATTTACATTCATTGCAACACAATCAATTCCTATTGTATTGTATTTTTTCATCATATTTGCAATTACCACTTTAGTTCCAACCCCATCTGTATGTGTGGCTAAAAGTTTTCCACCTGGTATTTCAACTATCCCTGCATAATGTCCAAACCCATGTGTTATCTTTGCTTTTTTCTGAAGTTTGTGTGTCGATGCAATTAATTTCCCAATTGCTTTTTGGCTTTGTTTAATTTTTGAAATATCTACTCCTGCTTTTTTGTATGTTAAAGCCATAGTTTGTTGCGCATTTATTATGAATAAAAGAATTTGCTTGTTATTTCGATCACATATACATTCCAGATGTTTCTTCTCTGTGCTCTACATATTTTTGAGATAATTCACTGAATTCTGATTGTATTCTATCTTTTTCCTTGTGGAGTTCTGATGTATTAATCTCCATTTCATAAAATCTGTTTAATGCTTCAATTAGGGTTGCAGCAGCACCCGCATCAGGCTCTGTTTTGTTTGCTTTTGCTAATAGTGTTAATCCTTGAATTTCTCTTACTAGACATTCATTTAGTATCCCTCCTGGAATTCCTGTGATGAACCCCTGAGGAATTAAACTGATGTCTTTATCTGCCATTGTTCTAACCAAATCTTCTTCTGCAGCACAGTATGCTTTATCATCATGTTCGGTACTTGCAACTCCATCTAAAATCACAATTTCTTTAGATCCATTATTTTCTGCCCAATCTAAAATTGATGATACTAATGTATACAGTCCTTCCATTCGTAATGTTATTTCACAAATTATTGCACAAATTGTTCCTTCTGGATTTGCATAGAATCTAAAAGGATGACGTAACCTTCCTTTCATGAAAACCGTTGATGGTGGAAGATATTTTGATCTCATAACTGCAATTTCTGTCATTTTTAATTCTGTAATTATGTGATTAATTGAAAGAGGACCTACAAGTCCTGCTCCAACAAATCCTGCAAAAATTATTGGATTTTTTAATTCCATTTTTTTAATTGGAAATACTTCTGCTTCTGGAAATTTTTTTTCCACAGTTTGCCTCGATATACTCTATCTAATTACTTTTCTGCATGAATAAATTTAGCATTACTCTTCCTTTGTCTGTAATTGTATAGATTACATTTGGTCCTACTGCTTCTTTTTCAATGAAATTATAATTCACACACAGATGCAAATAATTCAAAAATGATCTTTTCATTCTAATTTTTGATTTTGAATATAGATTTGTAAATGTCATTGGATTTCCTTTAAGTTGGTATAACAACTTTAACAAAGATAACGTGCTGAAATCTCTGGTTCTTGCTTTCACTGCATCTAAAACTTGTTCTTCTCTCTTTATGATAAAGTCTTCAAATTGATCTGCAACTTCTAGTGGTACATATGTTAGTCTTGCTTTCATTATACAGTACAGTACGGTACATTACCTTATTAGTCTTTGACTTGTTTATTTCTAATCCTTATGAGTGGTTTTTTTACACCTAATTTTGTATTTTAGAACGAATTATTGAGCCTATATTTTTCATATTTGTGATTTTACTGAACTTAACTTGAATTGGTAAACTTGTAAAATTATGATGAATCATCTCCTTTAAACAACCATTATCTAAAATTTGATTATGGAAGTAATACTAAGCGCAGTATTATTGTTAATTGGATTAGTAATGTTATGTTTTGGTGGAAATTGGTTAGTTAGTGGCGGTATTGCTATTGCTAAAAAATTTCGTATTGGTAATCTTATAATTGGTATGACCATTGTTGCATTTGGTACATCTACCCCTGAACTTGCTGCAAGTATTGTTGCTGCTGGAGATCATAGTGCAATAATTTTAGGAAATATTGTTGGAAGTAATATTGCTAATGTTGGAATGGTTATAGGGGTTGCTGCAATTCTTGCTCCTCTTGCAATTCAAAAATCTGTACTACGAAAAGAAATTCCAATAATGTTGGGTGTTACTGCATTACTTGTTTTGTTATCTATAGATGGTGAAATTTCACAATATGATGGTCTTTTACTCCTTATTGGATTTGGTATTTTTGTAGTTTACACATTTAGAAATATATTAAAACAAAGAGAAAAAAGTAAAGCCGATCCTGATTCTGGTAAAAATAATATTTATCTAAAATCTATTGGATATATTGGAATTGGTATTATTGTTTTGTATATTGGAGCTATACTTACAGTTGATAATGCTGTAGTTATTGCATCTGAATTTGGTTTATCTGAAAAAATCATCGGTCTTACTGTAATTGCAGTTGGAACGTCTCTTCCAGAATTAATTACTTCTATAATTGCAATTCGTAAAGGACATACTGATATAGGAATTGGAAATATTATTGGAAGTAACATCTACAACATTTTAATGATCATGGGAGTTGGTGCAGCTCTTGGCGGTGTTTTGATTACTGCTGATGTTTATGTAGATTATGCGATAATGATTATCTTTAGTATTTCGTTGTTAATTGGTTTGAAAACTCACATAATTAAGAAACCAATGGGCATAATTTTGGCCACAGGTTATGTTTTGTATCTCATAACCACATTTTTTAAATAATTTGTGCCTAGATTTGATATTTTAAATTGAATTCACTGCTATACCTTCAACTTTGATTGATGGAGTAATTGATGGCAATGATGCCCATTGCATAACTCTTCTTTGATCATTTCCAATATCTGAAATATTCTTTAACAATGTTGGAAGATTATGTACTATTCTTACTGATTTTCCTGGTCCTTTTATTTTTCCATTTTCAATTATTCTAATTCCGCTTCTTGCAGTACATGAAAAATCACCTTTGATTGGATTTACTGCATATGTGTACCATAATCTTCCCACTAACAACCCATGTTTTGTATCTTTAATCATATCTTCTTGTGAGCTACTCCCTTGTGTAATTGTTAGATTATGTGGTGCTGAAATTGGAATTGGTTCTGCACTTCTTCCCATAGGTGAACCCATTCGTATCGCATTACCTGATGATTCTTTTTCTCCTTCTTTGTAACTATCATAAAGGTTTGAAAAACTATTTTTAAAAATACCATTTTCAATTAATTTTATTTTCTCTGTTTTTATTCCTTCATCGTCTATTGATTTTGTTCCAATGCCTTCTGGTATGTGCGGGTCATCTGTTAAATTGAATTCCTCTGTTGATATTTTATTTTTAAAATTATTTGAAAAACAACTTTTTCTTTCTTTGAATGTTTTAAAATTAAAATTTGATGCTACAACAAATGCTAACAATTCCCCTACTGAATAGGGATCAAAAATTATAGAATATTTCTCTGAATTAATTTTTTGGGGATTAATTGAATCTATACACATATTTTTTGCATCTAATCCTATTTGTTCTGGCGAAAATTTTGATAATGTTCTCCCGCATGCATGACCAATTCCTGAAACTGGTAATGTACTGTGTTCTGATTCTGCATTGATAATTCCTGAAATGTATGTAGATTCATTATTGAAATTTAGTTCGTTAGAATTACTTAATTCAAAATTTTCATAAACTATGTTTAATGAGCCTGTAATTGTGTCTATTTTTTTATTTTCAGATGAATTAATCATATTTTGAGCGATATCAGTTGCTTTTGAACCTGAAATTTGCTTTAATTTTTTATCAAAAGTCCCTTCTAATTGTGTAAATTCTTTCTTTTCTGGTAAACCTTTCCAAAATTCTCTAGGTTTTAGTTTTAGAGTTGTTTTTAATCCCTTTTCAATTGAATCTAATATGTTTTCTTTATTGGTTGTTTGTATTGATGTAATTTTTTTTTGATGGATAATTCTTACTCCATAATTTTTATCAAAATTTTGTTTAATCTCTACAATTTCTGAATCTGTGATTCTTACTGTTGTGATATTTTTTTTAACAACGACAACTTCACATTCATCAATGCCGATATTCTTTGAATGTATTATTGCCTTTTCTAAGGCTGACAATTATTCTTCTCTTGGATTTTTGTATTTGAATTTATTAATTTTAATTAATTCTGCATATGATCCAAATTGAGAATAATCTGTAATCTTATCTAGCCCATCTTCAACTTCATTTTCTGTTTCAAACTTTTTTAACATTTTGTATTGTGTATTTCTCTCAGCTGGAATTCTTCCTATCTCTCTTACCATTCGTCTTATTTCTTTTGGTCTTAACAACTGCCCGTATTTTGAACCTGCTGATGTCGATATACTTTCATTGATTAATGTTCCTCCAAAATCATTTGCTCCCCACATCAATAGTAGTTGTGACATTTTTTGACCTTCTTTTACCCAAGACATTTGGATGTTATCAATTGAATTGTTGAACATAATTCTAGCAATGGCATGTGTAAGTAAAACATCATTTCCACTTCCTCCTTGTTGGATTCCCTCGTGGAGTTGATGTTTATACATTGGTGCTTCTGTATGAACAAAATTCAGTGGAACAAATTCAGTAAATCCTCCTGTTTCTTTTTGAATTTCTCTTAATTTTACAATATGATTTACTCTTTCTTCTAGTGTTTCTAAATGACCAAACATCATAGTTGATGTGGTGTTTATTCCTATTTTGTGGGCTGTTTTGATTACTTCTTCCCATTGCCTTACTGTAATTCTTCCTGGAGAAATTTTATCTCTTAATTTTTGATCTAATATTTCTGCAGATGTTCCTGGAAGTGTATTTACTCCTGCATCTTTCATCCTTTTTAGAAATTCTTCAATTGAAACGTTTGATCTAGTTGCTCCGTAAAGAATTTCTTCAGGTGAAAATCCATGAATGTGAATATTTGGAATTTCTTTTTTGATCTCTCTGCATATTTTTTCATACAAATCTCCTTCCATGTCTGGAGGCAATCCTGCTTGAATACAAACTTCTGTTGCACCTAAATCATGAGCTTCTTTTGCTCTACGTACAATTTCTTCTGTTGGTAAGAAATAACCTTCTTCTTCTCTAAAATCTCTACTAAATGCACAAAAACCACATTGCTTAATACACACATTTGTAAAATTGATATTTCTATTAACTACATATGATACAATATTCCCTACTCTTCTTTTTCGTAACTCATCTGCTACCAATCCCACAAGGTGGAAATCAATTCCTTTTGTTTTGTATAATGCCAATCCATCTTTAGATGATATCTCTTTTTCAGATAATGCATTGTTCAAAATTTCAGATACTATTGGATCTGCATTTCTAAATAGTGAATCTATGTTAAGTGTCATCGCCAATATTCCTCTTTTACGTACCCTTCTTCATTTTCAATCACTGCTATTTTATCTCTTAACTTTTTATTAATAAAAGAAAGGAATTCTGGATATATTGGAAATCTACATTTTAAATCAAATCCTGCTTTCTTTGAATTTTCTTCCACTTTGTTAATTTCTGGCCAAGAAAATTCTGGATTTACAAAATCTGGCGTTAGTGGTGATATTCCTCCCCAATCGTTGATTCCTACTTGTAAGAAACTTTGATATGATCTTGGAGATAGATTTGGTGGAATCTGTATGTTCATTTCTGGCATTATGATTCTTGATAATGCTATAATTTTTTTAAAATATTCTTCATTAGCTGATGGGACATCTCTCATCATTGTATCTGGTTTTGGTTGAAAATTTTGTAAAATAACTTCTTGAATATTCCCATATTTTTCATGCAGCTCTTTAATTGCTAATATTGAATCTATGATTTCTTCTATTGTTTCACCAATCCCAACAAGAATCCCTGTAGTCATTGGAATTCTTAACTTGCCTGAATTCTCTAAAATTTTCAATCTAGTTTGTGGATTTTTACTTGCAGCTAAGTAGTGAGGCATTCCTTTTTTTGTTAATCTTTCACTAACATTTTCAAGCATAATTCCCATTGACACATTTGTTTTTTTGAGTTCTTTCATTTCATCAAAATTTAGATTTCCTGCATTTGTATGTGGAAATAATCCTAATTCTAATGCCATCTCTGATGAATGTATCAAATATTCTGCTGTTGATTTGAATCCATTTTCTTTAAGCCAGTTACGAGCTTCTGGATATTTTTTTTCTGGTTGCTCCCCTGTCACAAAAAGTGCTTCTATACATTTGTATTTTTTTGCTAATTGTAATACATCCTTAATTTGTTGTTTTGACATTAAGGATACTTTTTCTTCTCCTGGCTCTGCCTTGTATGTGCAGTATGAACAAGTATCTTTACAAAGATTGATAATATTGAAAAATGCTTTTTTTGAAAATGTAACTGAATTGTTTTTGTTTTTAATTCTTAAATTTTGTGCAGTTAAAAATAGATCATTTGAGTTTTTTATTGAATTTTGATAAATATCTATAATTTCTTGACGATTGATTGGTTTATCTTCTAAGACATTGTTTAGGATCTCTGATTCTAATATCAAATTGGTCATCAGAAGAATTTTTTAGTGGATGTATTTATGCTTGTATCTATTTTTTTTAATTTGGTCTTTCTTGCAGGATAATTGTAACATTTGTAGTTCTATCACCTCTTAAAATCTCTAAATCCATTTCATCTCCAATTATTTTTACTCTTTGAAGATGTATCAAAATATCATCTATCTTTCTAACGTCTATTCCGTCCACTGCAAGAATTATGTCTCCTCCAACTGGATAATCTCTCCCTTCAACTTCTATTGTTTTATCCGATCCAATTAACCCTGCATCTGATGCTGGACTGTCTTCTACTACTGTGATGATTAGGAATCCTAATGCATCTTTCAATCCTAATGCATTTGCCATATCTAGATCAATATCTCTACCTGAAATCCCAATCCACGGATGCTTGTATTCTCCTTCACTGATCAAGGTTGGCACAATTTTTACAACTGTTTGTGATGGTATAGCAAACCCTACTCCAGTAAATTCACCTGTTGAAGATTGTATTGCAGTATTAATTCCTACAATCTCTCCTCGCATATTCAATAATGGTCCTCCTGAATTTCCTGGATTGATAGCTGCATCTGTTTGAATTACATCTGGAATTGAGAACCCTGCATTTGATGGAAGTAATCTTCCCATTTGACTGATGATTCCTGATGTCATAGAACCTGATAATCCAAATGGATTACCAATTGCAGTTACTGGTTCTCCAACTTGCAAATTAGATGAATCCCCAAGTGATAATGGATGTAATAATTTTAAATCTGCATTAACTTTGATTACGCCAATATCTGTATGTTTATCAATTCCAATAATTTTTGCATTATATGATCTACCGTCTAAAAATGTAACAACTGTTTTTGTTGCATCTTCTATTACATGTGCATTTGTAATTATGTGTCCTTTTTTATCAAATACAAAACCTGAACCTACGCCACCAACTTCATTTTCTGTTTGATTTTTGTGTGTGTTAATTCTAACAACTCCGGGTTCTGTTTTTTCGAAAATTTCAATTAATGATAATGTTTTCGATTTTGTTAAAACTAAATTGTTAATTTCATCTATTTGACTTTGCATTGCGGTTTCATCTGATTGTGATGGTATGATAAATAATACTGTAAATATGATAAATACACTGATACTTCCTACAGTTGCACCTACAAATATGCCTGATTTATCCATGAGATCGTTATTTTCTTATGTACATCTAAAAGTATTACTGCTTTTTCTATATACTAAGTGAACTTTGTGTGTGGTCTTTCATTGAATAATTTCTGCCTCTCCATGAAACTGTTGATGAACCTTTAGCTTGAATCAACCCTGTGAAAAATCCTAAAGTAACTACTAGTCCTCCTAGTGGTGCACACAATGCATGAATTAATTTCAATTTTAATCCCATTTTTACTTCAATTACTGCTCCGGTGTAAATTAATGCAGATGCAACTGCTGCTGAACAATACAGGAGTTTTGTAGACATTGATTCTATTGGAATAAAATTTGTAATTACAAAAATTGGGAATGGAATAAATAATAAAAATAATACTGCAAGAAAACTTCCAATTGCAATTTTTTCACTTTGCAAATAAAGTGGAATTATTAATCTTTTTAGTGCATGCCATAATGTACTTGCATCTCTGGCCCAAACCGCATCTATTAGATGATCTCCTCGAACAATTCTCATTTTATGACCTGTTTCCTTTACTTTTCTCCCTAGTGCACCATCCTCAATTATTTCATGTTTGACTCCCTCATGCATTCCTACTTGTTCATATGTTTTTTTTGTAATTATGAAAAAACTTCCAAAAAAGTATGCTGCCTTTTTCTTTGGATTGTTTA
>Ga0209090_10001469_pt1 | contig 15198 bp, 14 predicted proteins | sample ArcticOcean_MG_C_9_FD_187432 | JGI IMG/M metagenome (GOLD analysis project Ga0209090, IMG submission 187432) | Marine microbial communities from western Arctic Ocean - ArcticOcean_MG_CB2_152 (SPAdes) (version 2) | ecosystem: Environmental > Aquatic > Marine > Oceanic | place: Arctic Ocean... | reverse complement strand
CTTCTACAACGGTTGCCCCTGTACTTGTAAATAATATCATTAAAGTCAAATTTGAATCTGATATAGAACTTAGTGATGATGAATTTTACATCAATAAATTAGCAATTGAAACGGAATTAATTAAGAAGATTATGACCGAATTAAATATAAGTCCAGCAGAATTTACACTGGAAGCTTATCAAGGTTCAATTATGGCAATTATAGAACTTCTTGACGCAGACGAAGAAAAGGTCGAACAAACAAAAATCGCCATAAACGCAAATGCGAATATGAATTTGGAAGTTTCTATTGTAAACGAAAATGGAATAACAGTAAAAAACATCAACGTATCCAAGGACCTTAAAACACCAGCAGAAGTATTAAGTGTTAAACAAAGGGAAGCCTTCATTAAAGATAAAGTCCCGAATATTCATTTATCTTTATTAACTAAATACGCAACAACATTAGCACCGTCCACAACAAGTTCACCAAACATGAATAATAATTTAACCAATACAGTAGTACCAGTCACTAATGTATTCAAAGCAGTAGCCAGTGAAGCAGTAAATGTATTTAATAATATAGCAACAAACGTTAATGATAGTATTAATACTAATAATAATACTAATAATATCTTAACGGCATCTATTAATGATTTGATTAATAATAATATTTCACTTGCTAATTCTCCGAGTACAACAACTATGGCTCCTACTACTACTACTATAGCCCCTGATAATACGGTTGTTAATAAAGTTATGAATACTATTTTAAATGATATGCCTGAAATGAATAATACAAACAATTTAGCAAGTGTAAATGATATAGGTAGTTTATTGAATAATGTAGCATCGAATAATTTAGCATCGAATAATGTAGCATCGAATAATGTAGCATCGAATAATGTAGCATCGAATAATGTAGCATCGAATAATGTAGCATCGAATAATGTAGCATCGAATAATGTAGCATCTTTTTCAGAAAATCAAGTATATGAAGTTCAAGATGGATTACCAAAGGGGTTATATATGAATTATTATCCACATAATCAAATTGATGCCAAGGCAACAAAGAGAAGATTAAAAGAAATTGAACAAAAAATGGGAACACAATATAATGTCCTACCATACGATGCTTCATCATTAGGTAAATCGTGCGAATAATTATTTAATAAATAATATTAAATATAGTTATATATGTTTGCTAATATTAATTTAAAAGGCTTTCCTTTAGTAAATGTCGATTTATATGATATAGAAAAACCTAGTGATTTTTATGATTTTCTTAATTTTTGGGAAAAACTCCACGACAAAAATCAAGAGTATATTTTCCTTTTTAATACGGAGAATATGAGTATGCCATCTCCAAGTTATGCTATGAAAATTTCGGAATTCATAAAAAAAATGAAACAAAAACCATATAATCCCCTAAGTTATTCAATTATATGTGTAAAAGGAGCATTCATTAGAAATCTAGTTTCATTGGTTTTTAAATTTACTAGCCCAATGTCACCCGTCTATTTAGTAAAAACTAAGGAAGAAGGTCTTCAAGTATATGATGACCTATCAAAAGGTAAAGCAGTCACTTGTGCTAAAGTAATGCCATCACCCCCGAAAAAGGAATTGAGTCAATCTGGATTGTAATCAAATATTTTTCGTGATTGTAATCAAATATTTTTCGTGATTGTAATCAAATATTTTTATTACTATATTTTAATGAACCTATACTTCAATCTTGTTTTAGTTTGTTTGACAATACTAATTATTGTATTGTGCAATACCGAATATTTTTTAGTAGATGAAAATGACAAATCCAAAAATTTAAGAAAAATGGTTGGTAAAGAACAAGCAAGACAAAAATGTGACACATTGAAAGATGATCCCCAGTTTCCATCAACTCGCGATGATATTTATGATTCAAATATACTTTATAAATATTTTACCAATGGTATGTTTTCCAATTTACAAGCCATATACAAAACACCACAGGAAATTAAAAAAAATCCTAGATTTAAAAATAAGCCAATTATTAATAATCCGACTTATTTAGTTGGTGCTTCGAATGAAGGAACTACGGCTTTAAAGACTTGTGAGCCATGTACATATCAAAAACCATCACAAGCTTGTTTAGATAATGTTCAAATAATGGAAGACGATTATTGTCCCAAAATTTCACACTGTAATGGAATGCCTGAAATACCATATTCTAAATCATTCAAGAATCCGACCTTATTGAATGACAATATTCAATCTATCACTAAACAATTAGAACGTTTATCCAAAAAAAAGATTAATAATATGGATGAAAAGAATATATGTAATAAAAAAATGTGTTATATTAAAAATAATCCCGAATTTCAAGAAAGATATAGTGAATTTAATAGTATTTATAAAAAAGTTAATAGTAAAATTAGTAGTAATGAAAAACAAACTGGTTCAATAAGCCTCGACTTTCTTAATGATAGTGATGAAAATGTTTCCAATATGAAACAATTTTTAATAAATCCCATGAACATTTATTATTTCGATTTACCAGGCGTTATATATGAAGTTAAAAATAATGGATTAACATTAACATCTAAAACCAAAGAAGAAATTATAAACCGCACGTTAATTCCGGATATTTTAGTTAAAAAGGCTTTTGAAAAAATGGGAACTTATGTGGATGGAAGCGACGGTAAATATAAAATTAAAATAAGTGGAAATCAAGACGATGATATACACGTGCCATCACATATACTAAATTTAGGACTGGAACAAATGATTCAATTTAGTAAGGAAATATATTCTTGTTCTAGATACAGAAATGAAATAGAGTGTTAAATAATATTCATATATAAGAATATATAAGAATATATAAGAATATATAAGAATATATAAGAATATTATGTCGCAATTATATGCTTATTACAGTTCAACCCAAGAACAAAAAACAAAAATAACTTTTAACTATCAAGATATCAATAACCCTTCTAAATGTATTCTCTGTACCGAAGTTTCACATGTGCCTCCGAATGAATTTCTGACGAATTCTATGTTTAAAGACATCGTGTATAAAGGAAAGGTAAACATGGTTATCAATTACACCGATTTGACTTCGTATTTACTATAAATCCAGTTTTTATCCGTTTCGTAAATTTTCTTCAATTTAGGAACATTTTTGGAATATACCATTAATATATTGACCTTTCTCATTACAACTAATGGACCCAGTTTTTTTATCGCTTTCGCTAAACCATTAGTTCTTTCTTCTTTTGATAGATTGGTAATATTTTTATAGCCAAATTGTCCTAAAGTTCCAGAACGCAATAGTATAGGCTTACGTGTTTTTAAGTATTCTATTTGTTCCGGTGTTTTCTTTGTTTTAACACAGCGTGATGGATATGCTTTCTCCTTTCTAAAATACGCATTACGCAATATAGAGCCGGATTGACACGATTTCGGTCCTATAGGTGCTAATTTATATGCTCGACGGGTTTTTCTCTTTTTAGATGCCAATATTATTTTGTTTTCATTAGCTCGTTTCATTGACTTATTATAACGTGTGGATTTTATACAATTCGGTTTTACCGACTTTCCTTTTTTTGTTTTATATCCAATACGAACAATATGATTTTTAGGACATTTCATGTTTATAATTATAATAATATAATAAAAATATCGTTTTTTATTTATTTTTTATTATTATGGCTTTGAGAAATATCATTAATAGTTTAGATAATTACATTATTCACCAGAACTTTAATCATATATTATTACGAAACTTCATTTGTAAATTATTAAAAAATAGTAACACTATTTCCAAGGACACAACCTTACAAGAATTTAAATATAATCATCTTGAAAATACATACTCGAAACAAATAGTTCATAGAAATAAACTATATTCAATGGAAGTTATTTCGTGGGGACCAAATACCAAATCGCCTATTCATAATCACGCAGAATATGGTTGTTTTACGAAAGTGCTAAATGGTTCATTAAAGGAGAATTTGTATACACACGAGTTAGAATTTATTAAAGAAACACGTTTAGAACAATATGATGTATCCTATATACACAATAATATAGGTATCCATTCAATAGAAAATATGAATAAACTAGATATGAGTTATAGTTTACATATTTATTTCCCAGGAAAATATAATACTAAATATTATATATTAAAATGACTTCTAATGGAGATGTAAGTAAAGGATTTGGGGCTTTAGCCGCATTGCCAGAAGAATTATTAGTAGACGTAACAAAAAAGGATTGTAAAGGGTGTTGTGACGGTGAACAATCTAATTCTTCGGATTCGGGAATAGGAACCGAAACAGAAAGCGAAAGCATAGAACGAAAAAAACGTGAGAAACGTGAGGAAAGTGATGAATCTTTTGTCGATACGCTTACATCTAGTAGCGGCAGTAGCAGCGGAAGAAGCGGAAGCAGCGGAAAAAGCGGAAAAAGCGGAAGCAGCGGAAAAAGCGGCAGCATCCGCACGGAATCGGGCAAAACAATAAAAGATTATAAATCTCTTACTATTGGGTCACTGGATTTAGGTACATCAGGAAACGATTGTCCGGATCAAGATAAAATAGAAGAAAAAATTAGAAATAATATGCCTAAACCAGATATTTTCTTTATACAAAATAAAAAAGGTAACAAAAGAGTTTTTAAAGAAATATACACGAATGAATTTAATGCTAAAGATGATACCAGTTCAAAACAAGTTTCTGTTTATTCCAATAGATTTTTAGACGGTACAGGTAGAACAAAAACCGCAAGTGCTTCTGCTCCGCCTCAACCCGGAATTCTTTATTTTACTAATGATAAATATACGATTGCCAATATACAATTAAATTCAGAAGTTTATAAAACGGAAATTAAGGAAATTTTGAAAAATAGTACAAAAGACAATCTTACTAAATATAATGATAAATTTAAAACATACGAAACTGAGCTTAACAAACTAACTCAGGATATAAAGAACTATATTAGCACGAATGGAAACCAAGTAGCCGACAATAGATACAAGTCTGAACTTGCTAAAAAAAATGACGATAAAAATAAATTTCTTTTGAAGAATTTACCTGGAAACCATAACAAGTCATTATTTACTGAAATTAAAAAAACAAATCCTGATGTAATTATAGGTAATTTTCAGGATATTATTAAAGATAACGGACATTTTATAAAAAGAATCAATCCGGAAATCGCTCAAAAGGTTTTCGATTCTTTAAAAAAAACTAAAACCGTCGATGATGTAAAACATTTATTTAGTGGAATATCTAATGCTAGAATAAAAAAAGCATTCGTGGGTGGATCGGCGATACTTGACTTGTTCCCAATGGGTACGAATCTTGGTATCTCTAAGGCTTCTGGAGGTAAACAAAGGTCTACCAAGGCTTCTGATCACAAGAAGACGGCTTCCACGGATTCCACGACTGTCAAGCAGACGACTTCTGCTTCCACGGCTTCCACGGCTGCTTCCACGACTCCCACGGCTGCTTCCACGACTCCCACGACTGCTTCCACGCCTTCCACGGCTGCTTCCACGCCTTCCACGGCTGCTGCCACGGCTTCCACGCCTTCCACGCCTTCCACGGCTGCTGCCACGGCTCCCACGGAAGCTGCTGCCACGGCTCCCACGGCTGCTACCCCGGCTCCCACGAAGTCTGTCAAGAAGCATTCCGAAATACAAGCATTGGAAAGGACCGGGTTACAATCAGACGGGGACCCACAATTAACAGACGAGGCTAAAAAGGTTATTAATAATTACTATACATATATAAAAAATTTCTTTGATAAACAAGGTTATAATGTTATTGAAAATACATTTTTTTTAAAACCGAATATAGGTATAGTTAATCCACAAGTATCTAGTCACCCTTTCGGTAAACTAGACGATAAAGATTGTTATGGTAAAATAGCACACAATAATCCGGTTTTTATTACACTACCATATGATGTACGTGATAAAAAAGGAAAACAATTAGGATTAGGTAACCCACAACAAACTAAAACACAAGTACCAAACCAATTAGTACCAGTGCAACCGACAGTGCCAAAGCCATTGCCCGTGCCAAGGACAAAGCCAAAGCCATATAATTTAGTGGAATTCATATTTAAATTATTGAAAAAAATGCCTGAAAATCAAAAACCCAAAACTGATTTAATTAGTTTCTTATTTCAATTATTAAATCCACCCATAAAAATATGTCACGAAGAATACTTGAATAAAATCGCGGCGATCCCACAAGTGAACCAAACAGTGAACAAAGTGAACCAAGAAGGGAACCAAACAGGTAACAAAGAAGGGAACCAAGGGAACACAGGGAAAAAAGATAACCTGAAAATTCTTGGTTATGGTGGTTCCGTTGCAACACCAAAACAAGCTCTTCAGGTAATGTCAACTAAAACTAATACTAACAATAATTTCATTGTTTTTAAAAATATTTATAACACCGAAGAATATTTTTTAGTAATAAATAATAAATTAGAACAAAGTGTTATAAAAAACTCTAACAAAATTTCCCCCATATGTGTAAGAATATCAATAAAAAATAAAAAGAATATACAAATAATCACAAATTTAAATGAAAAAAATGTTGAAACTAATGATGTAATAATATATGGCTTCAAACCTGAAACTGAAACTGAAACTGAAACTGAAACTGAAACTGAAACTGAAAAAATAATAGGAAAATTTATAAATTATTTACAAGGGGATGATGTTGTAATTTACACAAAAAATGATAATAATAATAATAACCGCATAAATTCAATAAACTGGTTGCCATTAGGAGAACCTGAAAAAATAGAACCACGTGTTGAATTAAAAGATAAAGCTATGAAAGAGCATTTAGATTTTGAGGAAATAAACCGCCCTCCTCCTCTTTGGTATGGAGGTTCTATAGTTTTAACTAAACAAAATTTAGAAATAAACGCTAATAAATTATCAGACTTAGTAAAAAAAGATAATGAAACCACCTCTTTACTAATATTTAAAATTTATAATATAAAAGATACGGGTGATTATATTTTGATTGCAAAAATCATGAATGGTTCTTTGATTTATTACATAAAATTTAATGAAGATAATACAGCTAGTATCGAAAATATAAATATAACAAACATTGAAGATATTAATGAGTTAACAATTAATTCTAATAATGATAATACTATTACGAATGCTAATAATATCTATGATTTAGTGAGAATGGGAATGAATAAAACGGGTATACCAATGGGTAATGGTAATTCTCCATTAATACTTACCCACACAACGAATAAAGAAAATAAAATAATTGAGCTCCCTTCTCCAATCATGTTAGACGTTTCAAACGAAACAGATGATATGAAGAAAATAAATCAAATAAATTATATTCTAAAAAACATCAAAGTAGTAGTTTTAGATTTTGATTTGACTATTTCAGATAATCATACAGGAGGACATCCTTTTATAGACAAGGTTTACTTAATAAATCAATTATGGAAAACTATATTTAAAAATTTAAAAGAAAGGAAGATAGATATAGTAATTAACACACGAGGAATACAATCACAGGTAAAAGAGGTTATGAATACTCATTTCGGGGAATTTGGAATAGAAGTTTATGGGGCAACAGATGAAAAAGATATAGGTGACGGTAATAATAAAAAAGATAATGAAAGATGGGCTAAGCTAAAAACAGAATATATTGATACCTACATAAAAGAAAAAAATATAGAAAAAAATATAGAAAAAAATCAAGTATTATTTCTTGATGATACCCCCCAGAATATTCAACGCGCATTCAAAGAAGGGTATATATATAGTTTTTATCATAATCCAATACCAAAAACAAACTCAAAAGAAGCACAATTAGCAACAAAATTAGCTAAAACCATTGCTACTATTTTAGGAATAGATATACCCCAAAGTGATGAATATTTTACGAAAGAAATTGGACAACTAGCAATAGAAGGTTCGACACATAACCAAGAGACCACAACAGGGACACTAGTTCCAAAGAGCAATGATCCACCATCAACAAATTTAGTTAAATATATATATGATTTATTGAAAAAAAAAACCACAGTGACCACATCAGGGACATCGAACCAAAACGTGAACACATCAGGGAACCAACCAGCAAGACAATCTAACATGGCAATAAGACCAACACTAGATTTTAAAGAGCAAGATTTGGTTAACTTTATATTTGAATTATTGGAAAAAAAATCTATAATTGACGAACCATTATATGATAATCTGGAATACGGTTCAACACCAGATTTAGTTGGATTTATAATGTCTTTATTAGGAAAAAAAACCGACCGTCCAATAATTAAAACAGATGAAATTAAATATTGCGAAGGAGAAGAAGATAATACAACTGGTTCAGGAACTAGTCCATCTAAGGGGATTTATGTAACAGCTGTACAATCATATCCAAATAATTTAGTTGGTTTTATATTTTCATTATTGGAAAATAACTCAAAATTAGTAGAACCAGATTCTACATATGTAGAGGATGTACATTCTGACGTTAATCAAAACTACTCACAAGGAGAAAATAATACATATGCACCTGTTGAGTATGCTAGTGAAAATGATATATTGAACCATGCATTAGACCCTGAATTGCCAGCCAATGATAATATTTTATATCAACTTAACCCTAATAGTTTGGAGGATATTTTTCCTAATTAAAATTAATAATAGTAATCCCTAATTCCTTCGCTTTCTTCATTTTACTCGATAATTTGCTAGTATCTTTGACTACCAAATAATCGGTATTTTTAGTTAGTGTGTCTTGAACACTATGTCCTTGTGATTCAAGTTTTTCTTTATATGTTTTGTCGCGGAATCCACTAAATACATATATTTTACCGGTTTTAGCAGGTTCCTCCATATTTTTGATTTTTAAATAAGGGTGATTTTCCAGAAAAACGCGGAAATCATCCAATCCATTCAATATTTTCTGTGAAGTCAAATCGGAATATCCACTAAGTTTATTCAGTTTTTCCAGTGAAAGATTGTGTACGGGTTCGTGAAACAAAGGATATTCTTTTTCAATTACATTCAATTTCCGGAGACCCATACTTTCACCAAAACACAATGACGCATGTGCTAATTCCGGAACACTATATGCTTTATTAATCAATTCGATTAGGCTTTTCAGCAAATTTTCGGAACTCCTCTTTTGAAACCCTGGAATTTTCATTAGATCATCATAGGACAAATGATATATACTATTAATAGTATTAAACCCGTGATTATACAGTCGTTCAATAATACCCGGTCCAGTTCCGTTGATACCTAGACTCTTAAAGAAATGGGTTAATATTAAAGTCGAATTCGCCTCTTTTGCGTAAATGTTGATTCGGGATTCATTCCATGCGTAATCTATACTTGGCATTAGTGGTGCCGAACTTGGCTGTATAATGTCCACAATACATGGAATAACTTCACCGCTTAATACTACACGAATGATGGATCCTTTATTAATTTTATTGTCTTTGATATATTTGGCGTGTGTTCCAGTGGCAAAATTCACGGTACTTTGATTGAGTTTCACGGGTTTAAATTTAACACGAGGAACTATTTTATTGTGTTTGGAAACGTTCCAAATTACATCGAGGACTTCGGTAACTTGACCGAGACCATTGGATTTAAATGCGAAACTATAATCGGGATTTTTATCATTATTGCGTGGTTGAATTTTATTACTACTAATAATAATTCCATCTATATCATATTCGGATTCATTACGGTATTCTAACAATAGGTCTTTCAATTGTGTCATTGCTATTTTTCTAGACACTATTTTATGTTTCACGGTTTTCATGGCGAGTTTCTGCGAATACATTAGTTGTTGTTCTATGTTTAAATTGGGGTCAATGACTTCAAATACTACGAAATCTAGTTTCACATTGTAGTTATTATGTTTAGATGCTACAAGGGCATTCACGAGACTTCGCGATGAAGCGTATTTGTCGCTATGAACCTCAAAGTTTTCTTTACTAATAATTAATTCTCCTCTAAAAACAATATCTTCATTTATATTTGGTAATTCCATGTATTTTAGAAGACTGTTGATATACTGTCCAACGATTCCATTACCCCTTGAATATAGTTCTAATTTCCCAGTTTTATGACAAATAAGGAGGCCAGAAATTCCGTCTAATTTGTCGCTTATAATGTACTGGCTTTCTGTGCTATATTTCTTGAACCAATGATTAATTTTTTCTGGTGTTTTGAATTTATTCATACTTCCCATGTAATAGGGTAAGGTGACCTTTTCGTGTGCGGCATTTTGACCGACTTGTTTAAGCAAACTATTATTGGGGTCGGTTTGTTCCAATAGTTCAATAGCCATATCGTAATAATGGTCATTCATAAATTCTAGGGTTCCGTTGAAGTAAGCTTCGTTGGCTTTTTTTATCCATGTTTCCAATGTTTCCAGTGGGATTTCGTTGGGTGCTTCGTGTAGGCGTTTGAAATCCATGGTCTAAATACTATATATATATGTTTACTTTTAATTTATTTAAATCAATACTTTTGATTTATTTGAATCAATACTTTTGATTTATTTAAATCTATTTTGATTAACTAAACATAAGATAACAAGATGAAAACTTTAACTTTATTAATACTATTGTTAGGGGGGTTCCATGCTTCGCGTTCGAGTTCGCGTTCGAGTCCAACAATCTTAATACATGGTATTGCAAGTTCCCGAGAACAATTAGAGCCTTTTGCGGAACGGCTTAGGGACAATAATCATATTGTATATAATGTTGAAATCGGAAAAAATGGGTTTCTAGATAGTATTTTTATGAATATGAATAAGCAATGTGAATTATTCAACCTAGAAATAGAAAAATTAAACATTAGTAATGAAAAAATAAATATAATTGGTTTCAGTCAAGGCGGGCTAACAAGTCGGTGTTACGTTGAAAAATATTCACATATAACTAAAAACGTTAGCAAATTAATAACAATTGGAACGCCCCACGACGGTATCTATTATGAAACATGGCCATATGATGGATTAATAAAAGAAGAATATACCAAAGATCCATTTTTATATGAAAAGTATCTCGAAAAAAACGATTACTTAGTTTATCTAAATAATGAAAAAAATCACGAAAATAGTCAAGTATATAAAAACAATATGAAAACCTTGGATTTATTTGTAAATATTTATTCAAAAAGCGACGAAGTGATTGTTCCGTACCAATCGTCTTTTTTTGAATTCTATAATATTGAAAAAGCCGAAACCTTGGGTATTTTGGAAATACAATGTTTCAATGAATCCCAACAATATACCCGTGATTTATTGGGATTGAAATACTTAATAAACCATAATAAATACACAAAACATAATATTGATTGTAGTCACGATAAGTTTAAGGAAAGCGAAGAATTAATTGAATTTATCTATGGAATTCTCTAGAAGCACGGGCTATTTTATTGGATAATTCAAGAATACGGTTTTAGTTTCGTTGGAATATCCACATTTATAATCATCTAACCCAACTGAATAATTGTCTAAATTATTCAATCATAATCGAGACGGATTGTGTAATAATTGTTATTATATGATGAATTAAAAGGACTTGACGGTTTGTTTTTTAATGTTACAACATTTCCATCTGTTGTAATATCAAATAAATCATTATTTTCAGGTTGCCAATTTGAATATGTTGATGATATAATTCTTAGATTTTTATAAGAAGATCTATATGGTGTAATAGTTGTGGTTGAACCAATTACTTGATTATCTAATTTTATTGTTACATCTTCATAATTAGTGTTTGATGCTGGATTTGTAGGCGCTGGATTTGTAGGCGCTGGATTTGTAGGCGCTGGTGGTGAAATATTAATGGGCTTATCATTAATAGTAAATTCATTATTTTCTAATTTTAATCCATTGAAAAAACTAAGGGCTAATTCTAATTGATCATCACTTATTGAACTTGCTTGAAAGTGCTGAAAATTAAAACGTAAATAACTTAATACATAAATTATTATAATTAATAAAAAAAGAATTAATGCTATTTTGCTCATTTAAATATATTGTATATATTTTTATCATTAAACGACTGTTAAACGACTGTTAAACGACTGTATCTTCATCTGTATTATTTGTTCCATTTACATTACAATTTATCTCCACTCCATCTAAATAATATTTATCATCTTCGAAGGTTAATTTTTGAAAAAAACTTTTTATTGTATTCGTTTTTTCTATGTCGGTTTTTAGGGTTGAATATCCCGTTTCTGGAACAAACCTTTCTTGTTTTTTTTGATACAGTGTATAAACTATTAATAAAATGAATACTATTAATAAACCAATTTCAATATTCATATTATAATATAATTATAAAAATTAATCACAACCGAATTGTTGTGTGCCTATAATAAACTTCCCGTTTTCAAATTTGAGATTTTTTATAAAATTATCAATGAGTTCCTTTTTAGCGGTTGTTATTTCGGGTGTCGAATCGGTTCCTGGCTCACCTTTAAGACCAGTATTTCCTTTTATAGAAGCGTCTTCAGGGTCGCAAGATTGATATTTTTCTTTGTAGTCTTTTATTACTAAAAAAATTACAATAAAAATAATAATTATTAATATACATTGTAAACCTTGATTCATATAATATATTATGTATATAAATATTTATTAAGGTATATGAATTTTTATTTATTAAGGTATATGAATTTTTATTAAGGTATATGAATTTTTATTTATTAAGGTATATGAATATTTATGTCCCATACTGAGTTAAATGTATGATAATCACTCCCACAACTATAGCGTTGCTTACAATCGGGATTACTGAAACATGAATAATGTAGTGTTTTCTTTAATTTTATTGGTATCCGTCCCCATATAAATACAAGTGGGTTTTTTATGCTGGTGCTGCTGCTGCTGCTGATATTTCTGCTGCTATTTCTGCTGCTGCTTTTTGTAGGTCAATCGCAACTTGTTTTTCTTCTTCGGCGGTTTGCTTAATTCCCTCGGCAGTTGCTATTATTTCGTCTTCTGTTGCTATATTGTCTTCATAGTTATTCTTAATACTAGTTTGTGTTTCTATTATTACATTTTGTTCGTCTATTATTCCATTTTGTGTGGTTATAATTCCATTTTGAGCGGTTATTATTGCGTCTTGTGTGGCTATTTTTGCTATGTAATCGAGTTTTTTTACATTTTCAGCATTCATCTTTGTAGTCCATGAGCCCGTGGCCCGATACATATTGGACCAATTCCTATTATTCGATCGTATGGTCACCTGTTCATCAATGAGTTTGTCTATATGCAATTGACCAAAGTAATCTGGACCCCCTGCCCAATCAGGTACATTCCTTTGTTTATCTAAATCGTTGATCTTGTTGTTTGCTGTGGTAGCTACACCTGCGTAGTGCATGTACATATTATAATTACTATCCTTAACAGCTTTGTGACTGGCGTAGTCCTTAATCGCTTTGTCTCTTCCTGCTATTGCTGCTGTTTTCGCTGTTAGTGCGGTGGCGCTTGTTGCTTCGGCTTCGGCTTTTGCTATTTCAGCTGTTTGTTTGATAGCATTTGCTTCATATAGTTTGGCAACCGCGCCGTCCAGTCCACTTACTGATACGGTTTTTCTGGCATTAGCCTCGTCTATTATTCCATTTTGTTCTTCTATTATTCTATTTTGTTCGTCTATTGTATTTGCTAGTACTTCCGTAGCCGTCAATGGTTCTTGGTAATTATATAAGCTGTCTAAATAACTAACTATATGTTGGTCTCCAGGATTTTTTCCTGGGTCTCCTTTGGGTCCAGTGGCTCCTTTGATATATGTATAATCTATATTTTGTATTCCGCTACTTATTTCATTTTCATATGAAATAAACGGAGCATAATCATTATTTTGGAAATGTTCTTTATCTGGTTTATTGAACAGTATAAACAATGTAATTAAACTAAATAGAATTATAACTACTATTGATTTGATATTCATATTATAATATATTTATAAAAAATATATTTATAAAAAATATATTTTATTTACAAGACTTTACCAGGATTTCCTTGTGGTCCCTTTTCTCCAGGATTTCCCTCACACACGACTTCTTCGTAACTTATTAAGTCTTCTAAGGGAATCAGTTCTTGGAACCGTTCATATTTAAAAACACTTATCATTAAAATTAGAAGTACTATTATTAATAAAACTATATTAATCATACTATAAATTAAATAAATAAATAAATTTAATAAATTTAATAAATTAGAATTTGTAAACATACGGTAAACTGTTTGGATATTTCCGGTTTTCATTATAGTAAATATCACTGGCACTCAAAGGATTCGATAACTCTTTTTCTAATTGTTTATCATAATCTAAGTTGTATGAATCATCATTTATATTTAGATCCTTCACATTATCGCTACATTGAGCATATGGTTTTTCTACTGGACCATTATATTTTAATACATATGGTTCGCCAGCATATTCTTTCATTGTGTCATAATCAATTAAACTGGCACTGGTTAGTTTATCACTCGTATATTTAAAAACATTTTCAGGGGTAAATAACAAATCGCGACAAGTGAATCCCTCGAAATTTCCGAGGATTACTAAAAATATCAATAATATAACTAGTAGTAAATTATTAATCATAGTTAATATAATCATATAAAAAAAATTAATTAAAATCTAAAGTGACATTATGTTCCATTTTATTAACATATTTAGTGGCACAGGCTGATAATTCACGACGTTTTCTTTTTGATTTAACTTTGTTAGATGTCGGTGTCATTTTCTTGGTATTCTTTCTAATATTTTTATTCATATCTTTTTCTATTTCTTTAAGATGAACATCGATATAATCAATGATTTCATTTTCTAGGGCCCACTTGAAAAAGTTCAATTGTCCTATGGTTGTCGTTAAATATTTATCTTTGTCGTAAATATATTCTATACGCGACCGTCTACAAAAAGGGTCAAATTGTTTTTTAGAAAATGCTTTCAATTGATTTTTATATGACAAATAAACAATAAACTGTGATTGTTTACTACTCAAATAATAACTAATATTGTTTTTTTTTGAATAATTTGTTACAAACCAATCAATAATACGTAGTGATATTTTGTTTTCACCATTTAATATTGGTATAATCCGTTTTATATTTTTTTTAGTTGAAAAAAAATCATTTATCGGTTTCATTAGTAGTCCTTGTTTTCCTGTTAAAGACATATGCGAATTAATTAA
>Ga0209090_10001467_pt1 | contig 15200 bp, 16 predicted proteins | sample ArcticOcean_MG_C_9_FD_187432 | JGI IMG/M metagenome (GOLD analysis project Ga0209090, IMG submission 187432) | Marine microbial communities from western Arctic Ocean - ArcticOcean_MG_CB2_152 (SPAdes) (version 2) | ecosystem: Environmental > Aquatic > Marine > Oceanic | place: Arctic Ocean... | reverse complement strand
GTGTAATTCCTAATTTTCTAAAAATACTAGGCATTTGTCCTAAGTATTCCCATCGTACATTTTTTATCGTAATTTCACTTTGTGTCATTGCAGCTAAACCTACCCAGCTACCAATTTCAATCATGTCGGGAAGTATTGTGTGGATGGTACCTTTAAGATTTGTTACCCCTTCAACAACTAATAGGTTGGATCTTATTCCGCTAATTTTTGCCCCCATCCTGTTAAGCATATTACAAAGTTGTTGCAGATAGGGTTCGCAAGCAGCATTATATATAGTAGTTGTACCTTCTGCTAAAACGGCTGCCATAACAATATTTGCAGTTCCGGTGACAGAAGCTTCATCGAGTAGCATATCAGTTCCAATCAATTTTTTAGCCTCAACACTATAAAAATAATCTTCACGGTTATAGTTGAAGGTTGCTCCAAGTTTAATCAGACCTTTAAAGTGGGTATCTAATCGACGTCGTCCAATTTTATCTCCTCCAGGCCTAGGGATGCTTCCTTTTCCAAATCTAGCAAGAAGAGGTCCTACGAGCATTATAGAGCCACGAAGTCCTTTTCCATCGTTTTTAAATTTATCAGAGCTTAGGTAGTCAAGATCAATATTATTTGCTTGAAAGCTAAAATGACCTTTGGAAATTTTCTTAACCAATACTCCAAAATTTTCAAGGAGTTTGATGAGTTTATTGACATCTACAATGTCAGGTATATTATGAATGTTTACGACTTCTGGCGTGAGTAACACTGCACACAAAATTTGTAAAGCTTCGTTTTTTGCTCCTTGGGGAGTTATTGATCCTTTTAGAGGTTGTCCCCCTTCAATGATAAATGATTCCATCTACTTTTAGTAACGTTTTCTTATGTTTCTTTTTTTTGCTTTATGCATGTTACTTTTTGGGCCATTTCCATTTTTTGATTTCAACTTTAATAAATCATTAGAATCTGTTAAAGGTAGTTGTGATGCTACAACTTTTAATTTTCCGCCAGAGAGTTCATCTAAGTGTCCCATAATAACATCATCATCAACGGTATCTTTATTCCAACCAAGGAAACATTTTTTCATATGGTTGGCAATTGTATAAACCAAGACCTCTTTCATTTCATTCTCTTCCCAGTTCATAGCCACATCAATCATACGTTTTATATTATTTCCATAAAATCGGTATTTAGGATAGTTCTGAGGATAAGGAAGTTTCGCAGGTTTTGCATTGAGAATTTCTTTTTCCGGCATTTCAAAAGGACTTTCAACATCGATGTCAAAATTAGCCATTATGAAAAATTGATCCCATAATTTGTGTTGAAAATCTGGAACATCCCTCAGGTGGGGATTAAGATTTCCCATCACTCCAATAATAGCTTTCGCTTTTTTATTGCGTTCCAAGACATCCTCAGTTGCCATGGTTTGTTCAATCATTATGTGAATGTGCCTCCCATATTCAGGGATGATTAATTGCTTGCGCTTTGTATTGTACTGCAAGGTTTCCATAAAAAAAAGGTTACTAATTACTTAGTGAAGTAAAATTATATTGCAAATTAATAAATTCAATTGAATCGCCACTACTTTATTTCATAATTACAAGGCCATTATACCCTCTAGTTGACTTGCTTTTTTGTAAATCGAAATAACTGCATCCGCACTTTTCATTTTGACTTTAATGGTTAAGCTAGTAAAAGTCTTTTTTGAAGATAATTTTTGAAAGAATTCAGCCTGTTTTCCATTGAAATAAGATTTCAATGTTTCTAGATGAAGCGCCTCTGATTTTATGACAAATTTAAACATATATATTCCAGGCCAGGCTTGTGATTCAACGAGTTGCCCATGAAATCTTGAATAAAATTCGTCGGAGTTAGTATTGTTTTGCAACAAGGCGAGTATTTTTGTGTAAAGATACTGGTTTTTACAATTGATTAATAGTGCTTTATGAAAAACAAAAGAATCGTAATTACTGGATGTCCTGGCGCAGGAAAAACAAGTATAATTAAAGGTCTTGAGGATAAAGGATATTCTGTTTTTGAAGAGTATTCAAGAACCTTAATTGATGAAGGCAAGGCAACTGGAAAAGCTAATTTTTTTCTTTCGAACCCTGAAGAGTTTAGTGAACTCTTATTTTTAGGAAGGAAAGCACAGTTTAAAGCATTTTCCTCACTTTATGTTGATGCTGCAAAGCCTTTCGTTTTTTTTGATCGTGGTATTCTAGATATATACGCTTATTTACTTGCTGTTAAAGGAAGAGATGATTTTTGGGAAAAAAGAATAATACCTTTTAAGTATGATCTTGTTTTTTTGGTTGAGCCCTGGAAAGAAATCTATAAAAAAGACACTCAAAGAATGGAGACATTTATTGAAGCTAAACGTTACTTTCCTTATATCAAAAATCTATATAAGCAATCTCATTTTATTGTTACAGTTCCTAAAGACACGATAATAAATCGTGTTCTTTTTATTGAACATTATATAAAATTGCATGGATAAGGAAACACTCTTGAAAAAACATTGGGGCTTCAAAACCTTTAAGCCATTACAAGAAGACATTATTCTCTCTATAATGGCTGGACACGACACCTTTGCATTACTTCCAACAGGAGGCGGAAAGTCATTGTGTTATCAATTACCAGCACTACTTAAGGAAGGTTTTGTTTTGGTTGTTTCACCTTTAATAGCTCTTATGGAGGATCAAGTTCAAGACTTATTAAAACGTGATATTAAAGCCATGTATTTCGAATCGCATAAAAAAAGTATTTCTTTGACTCAGCAACTAGATAATTGCACCTTCGGTGGCTATAAGGTAGTATATGTTTCTCCAGAGAAATTAACTAATGCTTTATTTTTACAACAAATTGTTCGTGCGCCAATTTCTTTAATAGCGATAGATGAAGCACATTGCATTTCTGAATGGGGTCATGATTTTAGACCTGCATACCGAAAAATTAATCTATTACTTGAACTACTCCCTGAGATTCCAATATTAGCTCTCACAGCTTCAGCAACATCTGAAGTTGTTCGTGATATTCAGACTCAATTAATATTGAAATCACCTAAACTATTTCAGCAGTCGTTTGAACGCCCTAATTTATCCTATAACATATGGAAAACAGACGATAAGTTAAATGCTGTGATTCAAATTTTAACTCATCACAAAGGTAGTAGTATAATTTATTGTAATACACGTAAACAATCGGAGCAGTTGGCACGCAAAATGATTCGTCATGGTCTTGTTGCTGATTTCTTTCATGGAGGCCTTTTATTAAAAGAGAAAAAGTCGAAACTAAGTGAATGGCAAAAAGGAACATTACTCCATATGACTGCTACAAGTGCTTTTGGAATGGGAATAGATAAATCCAACGTTCGAACTGTAATTCATATGAACCTTCCTGAAAGTATAGAACATTATTATCAAGAAACAGGAAGAGCAGGTAGAGACGGTGATTTAGCCCATACTTTTTTAATATTTAGTGAATCTGATTCAGAGGAAACCAAACATCACCTTTTAAACCGACTACCTTCGACAAAAGACTTAAAAGAAATATATAAAGACTTATGTAATTTTTTACAAATTGCCTACGGAGAAGGAGAGGGTATCATACATGAGTTGGACTTTGAAAGTTTTTGTAATCAGTATAACCGAAACTTTAGAAAAACATTATATTGTTTAGAGCAATTCGATAGAGAAGGAATTATATCTCTTAATACGTCTAATAAAAAGCATATTGATATTAACACTAAATGTTCTGCCCACCAAGCTACTGAATTTATTATATCTCAAAATACTCCAGCTAAAGTATTGGAATATTTAATGCGGCAAAACCCTTATTTTTTTAAAGAAAAAACTCAAATAAGTCCAGAAAAAATAATTGCTGAATTACGTCTTTCTTCTGACCAATTTACGGAAGCTTTAGAAAGGCTTGAGCGAGACGGAATACTGGATTTTACTAAGCAAAAAGCCTATTTTTATTATATTCCTAAAACCCCTAGGGAAGATAGCTATACTCTACAAACTTTAATTAAAAATAATACCAACTTACATCAACAGAAGAAACTAAAAATTGATGCAATGATTGCATTTGTAGAAGATGAGACTAACTGTAAGCGCAATAAAATTTTATCATATTTCGGAACTTTATTCGAAGGGTTATGTCATCAATGCTCTTCTCGTTCTTGTGCTAGTTTATATATTACAGAAAATGATTTTGAAAAGAAATTAATTCTACTCCTAAAAGATCATCCTCAATCTATTCAAGACCTAAATGAAAAGTTGTATTTTGAACCAGCTGCTTTAAAAGAAGTTATAGAAAGATTACTAAAAACAAAAAAAATATATATTAATCACTTTCAACAATACCATTGGGTCAATGAATGAATCCCCCTTACTTCCAAGAGTAATTTTTTATGGTACTCCAGAATTTGCTCGTTATTGTTTAGATGCATTAATTGTAGCTGGATATCCTATAATTATGGTTATTACTGCTCCCGACAGAAGGTCGGGAAGAGGAAAAAAAATAAACTCCTCTGCGGTTAAAGAATATAGTGTCAAAAAAAAATTACCACTTTTACAACCAGAAAATTTAAAAGATTCAAATTTTGTTTCCCGTTTAAAGAATCTTCAACCTGAAATTCAAATAGTAGTTGCTTTTAGAATGTTACCTAAAGTAGTGTGGAAAGTACCTTCTTATGGGACTATCAACCTTCATGCCTCTCTTTTACCGAATTATCGGGGTGCTGCTCCTATTAATTGGGTGCTTATTAATGGTGAGAAAAAGACAGGGGTGAGCACTTTTTTAATTAATGAGCAAATTGATACAGGAGCTGTTTTGTTACAAAAAGAAGTTTCTATTGGTAAAGAATATAACGTGGGAATCCTTCATGATATTCTTTCGAAACTAGGAGCTCCATTAATTATAAAAACTATTGAAGGATTAGTTTCAAGATCTCTAAGCGCTATAAACCAACAAATTTCTGGGCAAGAAAAAGAAGCACCAAAGTTAACAACTGAGAATACCCGCTTGGATTGGACACTTCAAATTGAGCATATTCAAAATAAAATTAATGGGCTAAGTCCTAATCCTGGAGCATGGACATTTTTTAAGAATAAAGGTGAGAAGGGGAGAATGAAGATTTTTAAAGCTAAAGTAGTTACCTCTTTACCCAATGAGTCAATAAATAAAATTATCGTAAAACAAGGTGAAATTTTAATTGTAATTAAAGATGGCTATTTAAATTGCGTTGAATTACAGCTTCCAAATAAGAAACGAATGACCGCTAGTGCTCTATTAAATGGGTATTCTTTTGACGAGAATGCAACTGTTTTATAGCTTAACCCCATCTCATTATTAACAAAACCTCTTACTTATTAACAAAAGGGCTAATTTTAAAGCGTTTTTGATGTCTACTATCAAATTCCATATAAATTTGTTAAATAACCTTAATAAATATAAAATATTATGAACAAAACAGAATTAATTGACGCAATGTCAGCAGATGCTGGAATTTCTAAAGCAGCAGCAAAAAAAGCACTTGAATCATTTTTAGGAAGTGTAGGTGGAACTCTTAAAAAAGGGGGACGTGTTTCTCTAGTAGGTTTCGGATCTTGGTCAGTATCTAGAAGAGCAGCTCGTGATGGAAGAAATCCTCAAACAGGAGCTACTATCAAAATTAAAGCTAAAAATGTTGTAAAGTTCAAAGCAGGTGCTGAATTATCAGGTTCTGTAAACTAAATCTTTACATTGAATAATATAAAAAGCTCCCTTGTGGAGCTTTTTTTATATATTAGAATTTATGAAATCTGGAAAATTTCTTATAGCAACCCCATCTATTTTGGGAGACACTAACTTTCATCGCGCCGTTATTCTTTTAGTAGACCATAAAAACGATGGTACAGTTGGCTTTATTCTCAATAAGCAATTAGAATATACATTAAATGATGTAATGGATGGGATTAATTTTGAAATCCCTCTTTACTTTGGAGGCCCTGTAGAAGATGACAATCTTTTTTTTATTCATCGTTCTTCGCACTTAATTCCCAATAGTCTCTGTATAGAAAAAGATCTGTATTGGAGTGGTGATTTTAAGACGGTTGTCGCTCAAATCAATAAAGGGACACTTACTAAAAATGAAATCCGTTTCTTTTTAGGATACTCTGGTTGGACTGAAGATCAATTAGAAAATGAAATATCTTTAAAATCCTGGAGAGTTGTAGATGATATAACAAATAACACCTGGCTCAAAAAAAATCCTGTTAATTTATGGAGAGAGCATATGAAAGCAATGGGTGGTAACTATTTAATCTGGTCAAATACACCAAAAAACCCAAATTGGAATTAACCTAAGCTTTTTTTGAATTTTTCAAACAATGAGGCTGTCTTTCCTTTTGTGTAGTTTGTTTTTCGGTATTTTGTAATATTTTGAACACCTTGATTAAGAGATAGTACCATTAGTTCATCTGATTTTTGTAATTCAAATGGATTGATGGCTTGTTCTTTAAGCACATAAATAGTTTTCCCCTCTAAAATCCATTCATTAAAAGCTGATCTTAAAGATAAATCTTGACAACCAGACTCTAGATTTGGAGTATAAATAGTATTACCGTGAAATAAGTAGAGCGTTCCTTTAATTGATTCTGCTAGATTTTTTTGATCATTTAATAAAATACAATCGTCCAAACCATTTTCTATTGAATAACTAGTTGAAATAATTCGAAGTGAGTTGTTTGTGTATGTTAAATTTGAAAAAAAACCACTAGAAATCAACTCTTCTTTATAAAGGTCAACAGAATAGTAATCTAAGGGATTTACTGAAAATGGTAAAACTTTAGTTGCTGATATAATGAAATCAATATTTTCTTGATGTTTAATAAACGTAATATTTAAAAGAAAATCAGCTTCAATGGAGTCTTTGGATTTAATAGTTTTAATTAATTCATTTTCTAAATAGATAAGCGTATATTCAACAGGAATATTAAAACGATGTCTTCTAAGGGCAGCCATCATTCTGAAATAATGTAATTCCCAAAAAAGGAGATTATTTTTTTGATAACGAAGCGTTTCTTTTACGGAAAATCCAGTCAACAGGCTTTGTAAAATAGATTCTGAAGCTTCTGTAATACTGGAAATTAAGTTGCCATTACAATTAATCATTGAAAGGAATTAACTAGCACCTAGCACTTGTTTTAAATCTGAAATAAGATTGTCCCATAACATTTTAGATTCTTCAATTTCATCTTCATCTGAAAAGTCTGATATAATTAATGAAACATCTTTTGTGATCTCATCTACTTGAATTTTAAATTCGAAGTAGTATTTGTCTTGATCAGCATCGTTATTTTGCCATTGAAAACGAACTTTATCATTATTTTTTTTTTGTATCATTTTCGCATGCTCTTCTGAGTCATCCCAGATGAAAGTGAACATTTCTCCCCTAGAGTTTACATTATCTGCAAACCATTCTGAAAGTCCAGAAGGGGTTGATAGGTATTGAAATAATAACTGAGGTGATGAATGGAAATCATATTCTATGGAGTAGCTTTTTTTATCGCTCATGTTTAATTTTTCAAGTTCCCAATATATTGAAAAAACATTAAGAAGCATATTTATTTTTTAATATTTTATTGATTTTATTTTAAAATTTATTATTGGGACAATTAATAATTAGGCTATTATTTTAAAGTTCATCAATAATGAATTATTCATAATATATTTAGCTTTAAATAAAATGTTTGAAATTTAATATTCTTCAATACTTTCTGCTATTGTAACAAAAAAATTTATAAATCTTTCATTAATAAATCATCATTAATTTTTGTCTACTAAAAATTTAAGTGATTAAATTCGTCAAGAATGTTTAATTAAAAACATTAAAATTAGACTATTTATCACTTAAAATTAAACATAATAGTTTTTTATATGATTATATATGCATATCTTAAACATATATTTAATATAGAATTCACAAAAAATAATAATTATGAATGAATTTTTAATAACGATTGTATTTATAATAGTACTAGTTTTCGGTGTATATTCTTATGCCACGTATTTAACAAAATCCGGAAAAGCAGAAGATGCTGATGGAAATTTTATACCAGATGCTTGGGAAGAAAAATTTGGGTGGTTCTTTTCGTCTAAGGGAATCATAATGTTAATATTAGGAATTATTTTAGGATATGTCCTTGGTATTACATTCCCATATATGTAACGATAATTCTTTAAGAAAGAGTATAATTGTAAATGTATGCAATGTTTGAATGGTTGGGTAAAAGTTGCACATGTGATTATTGTGATTGCTTAGGTTGTGATTGTTCAAATAATACATTCACGTCTAGTAAGGTTTCTAGTTAAAAAAACCCCCTCAATCTAGAGCTTTTATAGATCTTTAATTTTTTATTCTATTGTAGACATTATCATTCCAGTAGCATCAAAATAATCACCTGATTCAAAAACTTTTAATTTTAAAATAGTCAAGATTATGCTTAATTATTGATTTTTATTTTATTTCCATGTTCATCAATTGCAACAAAAACAATAAAACATTCACAATTTTTCTTCAAACTATTTTCTATTAAATTTTCACTATTAACTATAATTTTAATTCTTAATGATGAAACGCCAACCTTAATTATTTCAGCATCTAATTTCACTAAATCTCCAATATTTATTGGTTTTAAAAATTCAATATCATCTACAAACTTTGTAACACAATACTTCTTTGTGTATTTTACAGATAATGCATATCCAATTTCATCAATCCATTTCATAACCTTACCACCATGAACATTTCCTCTGTAATTCGCATCATTTGGTTCGGCTAAAAATGACATTTCCATTTTTTTTTCTGACATAATTAATGATTTTTATTGATTAAAAGATATTTGAAATGCACTATAACTTCTTGATAACATTCGTATTTGTATAGTTATTTTAGAGAATATTATTTTGGTTATAATTTGTTAAGAATCAAATCTAAAAATAATTAATTAAATCATGAATATCATTTTTTTCAGCAAAAGTTTTCTTTAAAACCGAATTGATTTTTTTATAATTTTAATGTATTCAATTTTTTGAAATTTAAATTATCATGTTTAAAAAATATTTAAAGGACCCTTTGTCAACTATCGCTATTAATACAACTGTTTTTATAATGGGAAGTCTTTTTTTCGGTTCTATTGCTTTATTTGGAATTGCTTCTGAATTAATCAGAGACAGTAATAATGCGCCTATAAATTATAGAATTCAACACAGTTGGGGGGGGAGATTAATTTTAGTTTAAAGTGAAGAGATATTATTTTTTTAAGTTTTAAAATAAAAAAAACATTAATTAATCTCCTTTTTTAAAACCATAAATTAGTTGACCTATAAAATTATTAGACATTTTCTGATCACCTTTATAACCAAGTTTTAAATATTCATTTGCATTGGGAATATAATTTGTTTTAAATAGATAATCCCAAATACTTAAACTGATAGCGAAATTAACTCCTGTTTTAAATTTACTTGGAAATGAATAAGCATGATGATGAAGATGCATAATAGGATTATTGAAAACATATTTCATAGGACCATAACTAAGCTTTATGTTAGCATGGTTTAGATGTCCAATAACAATACTGAGGTAGTGAATTATATAGGCTTGCTCTGGCTCAAACCCACCAATCATCATAATAACAAAAACCTTAGAAGGTTTATACAAAATATTTTCTATCCAATGATAACGAAAATGAGCTGCAAAGCCCATTTCTTTGACCGAATGGTGAACTTTATGAAATTTCCATAAAAATGGAAAGCGATGCATTAATATATGAGTGAACCATTGAACGAAATCTAAAGTCACAAAAAATATAAGTAATTGAATTGCAGGAGAAAAATTTGATAGTTCAAAAAATGCAAAAGAATCTGTCCTTAAATTGAATAAATCATTCATTAGTTTATTGAAAATTTCATAAAATCCATCAATAACTATTGAAAAAACAAAAAAGTTGAAAAACATATAAAATACATCTAACCAAAAATCTACTCTAATTTTTTTTTGTTTTTTTCGCCATGGAAAAATTAATTCAAGAGTCCAAATTAAAATTGAAATGATGATTAAACCCCAAAAATAATTTTCATGAATAGGTACTTCGAAAAAAATCTGTTTAAAGGTCCAGTGTAAGACACCTAAAAAAGATTTTGTAAGTAATTTTAAATATTCCATTTGTTATTTCAAATTTAGGAACATTTTTCTCTAAAATTTAATTTATATCCAACTATTAGATAGAATTTGAGAATCATATGTAGATAAAAAACTTATAAAACTCTGTGTTGATGATCGATTGTTAATTTCCAATATTTCATACTGTCAGTTTTTACTGTCATTAATATATTATATATTTGCCACCTCAAATGGCGAGGTAGCTCAGCTGGTTAGAGCGTCGGATTCATAACCCGGAGGTCGGGGGATCGTGCCCCCCTCTCGCTACATTTTTTATAAACCTTTCAATTATTTGAAAGGTTTATTTGTTAAAATTCTATTTTCTACAAGACCTTTTTTTTATCAATTAAAATTTAATTAATCATTTAAATAAAAAGGAAAACTTATTTAAGACTTAAATTTTAGCATTAATAAATTATGTTTTTAATTGTCCTGCAACAAAACCGGTAGTCCAAGCAGATTGAAAATTATATCCGCCTGTAATACCATCAATATTTAGCACTTCACCTGCAAAGTAAAGTCCTGCTGAGGTTTTGCTTTCCATTGTTTTTAGATTAATACTTGAAAGCGATACCCCTCCACAAGTAACAAATTCATCTTTAAAAGTTGTTTTTCCAGAAACGAGATACTTATCATTAACTAAACATTCAACAAATCTACGACCTTCTTTTTTACTTAAATCAATCCATTTTTTAGTTTGAGGTATGTTATTTTTTTGAACTAGAAATTGCCATAATCGTTGGGGGAGTGAAAATGCTTTCTGACTAAAGAGTGTCTTTTGAGGATTTTGATTTGCACAGGCTTGTAGTTGATTGAAAAGTATTGTCGTGTTTTTTTCTCCAACCCAATTTATTAGCAGTTCAAATTGATATTCACATTTAGCAAGTTTCTGGGCGCCAAAAGCAGATCCTTTTAAAATTGTAGGTCCGCTCATTCCCCAATGAGTAATTAGTAATGGACCACTGACTTCTATGCCATGTTTTTTAATTTTCATATAAACATTTTCAACCGTTACTCCCATGAGTTCTGTGATCTTTTCATTGGGCATATTAAAGGTGAAAAGTGATGGTACCGGTGCAATAATTTTATGATTTAGAGTTTTTATCCAGTCAAATCCAGAGATCTTAGGATTACCTCCGGTTGCGATAACTACAGCATTAAAATTTTTGGTTGCTGCTTCATCTTTAATAGATAGATTCCACAGTATACCATCTTTTTTTAATGATGTAATCGTTTTATTATAATAAAGATCAATACCTAAATCTTCAGCCTCTTGCATTAAGCAATCAATAATACTTTGTGACTTATTAGAGACGGGAAATACCCTTCCATCAGCTTCTGATTTTAAAGGTATCCCTCGAGATTCAAACCACTCTTGTGTGTCTGTTGTATTAAAACGATAAAACAGATTTCTTAATTGCTTTCCTCCCCTTGGATATGCCATACATAAGGCATCAATGTCACTGTCTGAATTTGTCACATTACAACGTCCACCACCAGATATTTTAACTTTAGCAAGTACCTTTGTTGTTTTTTCATAAAGTATAACCTTTGCCTGTGGATGGTGTTTTTTTACTGAAAGTGCTGCAAAAAAACCTGCAGCTCCACCCCCTAATACTGCTACATTATTAATTTCTTTCATACCTTTCTATTGTATTGACTTTTCTGTTCCTTAGCCTAAGCATTAAACTGTCTTAAGTGATGATATAAATGATAGTTTGAAGTTTCATTCCATTGTGCTCGTGTTAAAAGGCCAAAATAAAAATTAGGAGGAAATTCTACTTTTTTAGGTGAATTAAAAAATAAAGTCATTTTTTCTTTTAAAAGGCGAATGTCATTTTGAAAGTTATTAGGTTTAGTTCCTTTTCCAGCGACTTGATTTATGTCTTTTGGGGCTGGAACTGTTTTTCGTTCTTTTGCTAATATTAGCACTTCTTCTTTTGAAAGCTTAGGAGTTTCTGTTAGGGTAAGCTCTTCTGAAGCCATACGATAAAAATCTGTGCAATGACATACCATTTGATGTACATTCATTTTATCATATTTTGCTTTAAGCTATCTATACGGTTCAAAAAGTGTAATAATTTTTCATTCATTTTTAGTAAAAAGTGTTATTTGTAAAAAAAGTGCAAAAACAACTGTAAGTATAGCCCCAATTAAATTAAGCCATAAAAAGCTAACCAAGTCATTTGAAAAAAGCAATAAAACAATTCCTTCTGAAATAATTGCTGCCCAAAAAACAGCATTTCCTTTCACATACTTTATGAAAATTGCTATTAGAAAAATTCCTAAAATTGTTCCATAAAAAACAGAGCCAATTATGTTTACCAATTGAATAAGGTTTTCAAATAAATTTCCAATACTTGCAAATAATATGGCAATTATACCCCATAACAATGTAAATCCTTTGGAGACAGTTACATAATGTGCTGGTGATTTTTCAACAACATTTCTTTGATATAAATCAATTGTTGTTGTTGCTGCCAATGCATTAAGCTCTGAAGCAGTGGAACTCATTGCAGCAGAAAAGATAACAGCCAGTAATAAGCCAATGAGACCTGTTGGGAGATGACCTAAAATAAATGAGATAAAGACATAATCTTTATCATTTGTTTCTAATGATGGATTCACTGACTTAATAAGGTTTTTAGCTTCTTGTCTTTGCGCTTTTTCAATTGTACTAAGTTGTGTTATTTCTTCCTGAAAAGAAACACTTAAAGTCTTATTCAAAAGCTTTGTTCTTATTTCCTTTTGGGTAGCTTTATTTTTAAGTTCTAATAAATGGAAAGCTTCAGCTACTTCAGATTTTTTAACGGCAGCAATAGCTTTGGGATTAAAGTTTATTGGCGAAGGCTCAAATTGATAGAATATAAATACCATGACCCCAACAAGGAGAATGAAAAATTGCATTGGAATTTTCAAAACACCGTTCATTACAAGTCCCATTTGACTTTCCTTTAAGGATTTTCCTGAAAGATAACGTTGTACTTGTGATTGATCTGTACCAAAATATGAAAGTGCCAAGAAAAATCCTCCCGTTAAGCCACTCCAAAAGGTATACCTACTGTTTAGATTAAAGCTAAAATCAAGTACATTTAATTTTCCAGCTTTTCCTGCAATTTTAATTGCTTCATGAAAACCGATGCCTTCAGGGAATTGTTTAATTATAAAACCGAAGGCAAGAAACATTCCTAGAAATATGATAAACATTTGCTGTTTTTGCGTCACATTTACAGCTTTTGTTCCTCCAATCATTGTGTAGGTAATTACTAAACTTCCTACAAGTAAAACCAATACTTTTAAATTCCACCCAAGCACTACACTTAAAATAATAGCGGGTGCATATATTGTAATTCCTGCAGCAAGTCCTCTTTGAATTAAAAACAATAAGGCGGTAAGGGTTCTCACTTTGAGGTCAAAACGTTTTTCTAAAAACTCATAAGCAGTGTAGACATTTAGACGGTGATATACTGGAATAAAAAACAAGCATATAATTAGCATCGCGAAAGGCAATCCAAAATAAAATTGAACAAAACCCATTCCATCATGGAAAGCTTGTCCAGGAGTTGATAAAAAAGTGATGGCACTAGCTTGGGTAGCCATTACTGATAGACCTACGGTCCACCAACGAGCTTCATTACCACCCTTTAAATATTCTTTAATGTTTTCATGACTATTATTTTTCCATATACCATAGAGTACAATAAAAGCTAAGGTTACGCCTAAAATGATCCAATCGAATATCTGCATTAGTTATACATATTCATAAATTGATAAAACACTACCCAATACAGTAAGTTTATTACGATTAATAAAATATATGTAGATTTCTTCATTGTCCATAAGAAATTATATTGGCAAACAATCTGTATGCCCCAGGAACTCCAGCAGGAAGTTGTCTAAAAAAACTAAGTCCTGTAAAAATAAATTTACCTTTTCCGTGATCTGCTACTAAAAGGCTTCCCTTTTTGGGAGTTTCTCCTTTGTCATTCATTGATAAAAGAGGTTCATACTTAGCATCCCATTTATTAGAGAAATATAAGCCACGTTCTTGAACCCAGCCATCAAAATCATTATCAGTAATTTTATTAGGTTTGTTTAAAAGTGGGTGCAAAGAGTTTAATAGGGTAACCTTTGAATTTTCATTTGTAACACGATCTCTATTGAAACTTATTGGATATGGACCAGCTAAATCACTGTTAAATCCTCTACTGGTATTGTATTGTACAACCACTGTTCCACCTTGCTTAACATAATCCCAAAGTATTTGATTTTTAAATGTAAGGTCTTTATGAACATTAAAAGCACGAATCCCTACCACTAGAGTTGGAAAGTTTATTAGACGTTCCAAACGAAGGTTGTTTATATTAAATTCTGTTACTTCTATCCCAATATTTCGCAGATTTTCTGCTATTTTATCTCCTGCTCCTCTAAGGTATGCAATGTGATTTACATTTGTTTTAAGATCTATTTTAACAACTTTTGTTTCATTGGGAGTTAATAAATATTGTTTTGAAATATGGGGGTAGGATATTTCGTTTAATTGCATATTATAATTCTGATCTCCTTGCGTTACAAGTGATGTAAATAGCCCAGTAGTATTTCCTTCTGGAGGGGTAACTTCAAAGATAAATTCTTGTGAAACCTCTGCCATGGGAATATAAAAGTCCTGTGATGAAGGACTGATTTTCCAGTATTTTGGGGTTGAAAGAGTCACACTTCCTTTTAAATTTTCAGTATGTGATGTGACAATTAAACTAACCTTTTTTGGAGTGTTTTCTTTAAAGAGGATTACCCGTTCATTAATTTGTGTGGTTATTTTAGGAACCAATTGAAAGTTTTCTACAACTTCACCCTTTACTCGATCCGTGGATCGGAAGGTGAGGGGAACATTAACTAAAATCAGATTACCATCTATATTTAATTTAAAAATAGCTTGAATAGGGTTAGGTGTTTCTGCTAATCCTTTTAAATCAGGATTACTAACTTTATAGTTTCCTATATCTCCTTTTTCTATTAACCA
>Ga0209090_10001457_pt1 | contig 15225 bp, 8 predicted proteins | sample ArcticOcean_MG_C_9_FD_187432 | JGI IMG/M metagenome (GOLD analysis project Ga0209090, IMG submission 187432) | Marine microbial communities from western Arctic Ocean - ArcticOcean_MG_CB2_152 (SPAdes) (version 2) | ecosystem: Environmental > Aquatic > Marine > Oceanic | place: Arctic Ocean... | reverse complement strand
ATATTCGCTCGAAAAGCTTTGCGCGTGGGACTGTTACGGTGCGGGTTACGTCGTCTCGCGGATATGATTGTTCCGGATACGCAAGGCACCATGAAAGAATTCGACGTGAAAATGAAAGACGTCGAGGATTAATTCGTTCAAACGGGTCGGTCTGTTTGTGCGATTTAAATTTTGACGACCACAAAAACAATAATGAGAACGAAAAATAAGGGGGGGACGATCGAGTAAAAACAAAAAGAGTAGCTACTCGTAGGTAATTAAATTCGTGGGGGTGTGCCTTTTTTTTTCTTTCTCTTTCTCTTTCTCTTTTTTTCGTAGATTTCCCCTCGTGATGAGATGAAGAACGTAATAAAACAATAATAGAAACAACTTCAACCTTTCCTAAAGTAAGAACTGCATCATGTGTAATAAATAAACTTTAATCGAAACCTTTATTCGACCGTAACTTTTTCTTCTGACTGGCGCTTTTCTTCTGTTCTAATCGCTTGGCGTTTGCCTTTTTCGCGCTCTTCTCCATCTTTTTCCTCGCTTGAGCGTTTTCCACGTCTTTCAACACCGACGCGCTTTGGATGATATCGTCCATCTTCTCTAAAGCGTCGTCTATGTTTTTACTCTGCGTTCGATGTTTCGTACTATTCACGACTAGGCAGTCTTCGCTATTGATTCTATTCTTTTCCAATATCCGCAGACGAGCGGCGACCCATTTGGGTAGGAATCCAGATGCCACGGCGCCGTTGAGAGATAAGCGCATGTCCACTTTCGTGTTTACTTTGTTCACGTTTTGCCCGCCGGCGCCTCCCGAGCGCGAGAAGGATATCTCTACATCGCTTTTCTCCAACGGTCGAGGCGACGAGCTATCTTCGCCTTCTCCAGGTTTCGGTAAGTCGTCTTCCCTCGAAATACCAATAGACGACGATGACGACGATGAAGAAGAAAACGCGCGAACCCCGTCCGGCGAAGAAGTCGGCAAAGTCAAGCTACTGCCTCGCTTTGGCGGACTCTTTTGGTTCTTCTTAGTCCCGGGCGTTGGCTTTTTCGCGCCTATAACTATGCCAGCTCCCTCGTCGTCGTCAAAGTCTTCGGAACTTTCCTTCCACGGGTCGTCCAAATCCTCCTCGTCGTCGTCGTCGTAATAATAGTCTTCGACTCGTCCAGAAGCAGTTGCAACGTCGTTCTTGAATACCCTTTTTTTGTTCGGCGTGATACTACTACTACTACTACTACTGCTTCTGCCATTCATCACACTAAAGCTACTCATAAACCTACTGCTGATGCTACTACATCCACACCAAGCCTTTTTCGAAAGCATCGTCATCGTCGCTCGACTCGGTTCTTTGTCGCCGAAGATGCTGTTTTTGCTGCTGCTGCTGCTGCAAAACGTCGATGAAGGAACACATACAGATAAAGAAGACAAAGAAGACAAAGAAGAAGAAGAAGAAGCACGAGCTGAACGACAGTGACGACGACGACGAAGTAGCACTGGCAGTACTCTTTGCGTTGCCGCTGCTGCTGCTGCTGCTGCTGCTGCTCCTGCCATCATCATAATCGCTCTTCTTTTCCTCTCCTCTTTTGTTGTTCTACGACGATGAGGAGAAAAAGACTGTGGAAAGAAATGAGAAAAAATTTGGAGAAAAATTCAAAAAAAACTGACAATTTTGGGGGGTCACACTACCACTGTTAAACGTCTCTTCAAAAATTTCTTTAACGACTCTCACTACTAAATACTAACACTAACACTAACACTAACACACACACTAATTGTGCTTTTGTGACGGAAGTTGTTGTTGTTGTTTTTGTTTTTGTTGTTGTTATCGTCGCTGATATATACGCAAAAACGCGATAAAAAAGAGAGAGAGAAAGAGAGAAATTTGTTCCGTTACTCTTCGTAGTAATTTGATGATGATGATGATGATGACGAAGAATTCGAAGCTCTTCTTCTTCTTCTTCCTCAAAGTAGTTTTCTTCTTTTCTCTCGGGGCATCGGCGGAAAGATTCACCGGGACGTTAAAACTAAACTCCGCGAACACGGAGCAAACGGTCGGTAAATTTGCGGTGAGAAGAACGGGAGATATAAGCGTGAAATTATCAACCGCGAAAACCGGTTGGGAACGTGGCAGACACAAGTTGAGAGTTTTATTGTTTGAAGATAAATCGTACGAAGAGTACGACCGACAGGTGAAGAAAGGAAGCTTGTGCGACAGTCGATGTAACATGGCAAATTTAGAGCACGACGTGGATTTACCGCACCCGAAAGCGACGCACAAGGCGGAAGGGTACGAGTTTTTTGAAGATCCAGAATCGGGAGACTCCTATCGAGTGGATTTGGACAGCGGGAACGTCAGTTGGGTACATCCCGAGAATCACATGTTGGACGAAGAAGCCGTTCGAAAAGCCGCGGATAACAAGAAGAAAAAAGCACCGCCGTCGTCCAAAGGGTGGGGGCTTAAAGGAACAGGAGGGGCACCCCCCACGGATTCGTTGACGCCGCAGAAGATTGTGCACAGGGAGACGTATTTCGAATCGAGCTTACGAGCGATGCGACAGGTGAAAGGAAGAAGAGGCGTGACGTATAACGCGTCAAGAGCTGCGTTTTGGTATATCGTCGTCGCGGATTGCGCGTTGGAGTTTTACGACGCGAAGCCTCCGCCTTTGCATTTCGATATCACGATAAAGAATAATGGACAACACTTACCGTCCGATTTGAGCGGCATCGGATGGGTGTACGTGACGAATTTTTTATTCATGTTCTTTTTAGGTTTGGTATTCGTCTCCATGGCCGTTCGCATGCACAGAAAGAACGAAAAGACGACGCATTTAGTCGTTCTTTTAGTCATGTTGGCGTACTTTTTACAAATGATGAGCTTATTACTTGAACTATTACACTTGAGAAGATTCGTCAAAGACGGGAAAGGCTTGCGATGGCGGTACTCCTACTTACCCGCAGATTTTATGGCAGAAGTCTCGCAAGGAACGTCTGAGTTTATAACGACGATGACATTGCTATTTCTTGTCTGTGGATGGACGACGACGGCGGAGGCGGAGAGTTTGAAGAGTTCCGCGGCGAAAGTATTTAGTGGTGATTCGAGTTTAGAAAGCGGTTCGGCGGCGAGAAGACGAACGGGGGCGAATTTTGGAGCCGTCGCAGGCGCGGACGGCGTCGCAGACGATGGGGAACGAAAGAGAGGACGTTCGAACACCTTTAGTAGCGATGGTGATTACGACGACGATGCGAAGAAGAAGAATGCGCCGCCAACGCCGAAAACAATCGCTAAAGGTGCGGCAGCCATCGCGAAAGGTTTGCTCGGTAAAAAAGCGTTGGAAAATCCAGAGACGAAACGAATTTTAGTGAACATCACCGCAGCGTTGCGCTCGCCGGGGTATTTGTTCAAAAAGCTACCCAATGGTGTCAGCGCAAGCACTCGCCGCTTATCTGCTGGTGGGATGATTATCGCAGGGAACGCCGTGTTACATTTTATTTTAGAAGCGTGGGGGCGACGATACGAGGCGATGTTCAACTCGTTCCACGATCACGAACATTTACCTGGTTTCCTCCTCGTATTTATTCGTTTAGTCCATGCCGCAGTTTTTGTCGTCGGTGGTCGAACGGCTATTGCCGCCGCCGATGTCGACAGGCGAGCGAAGAATTTCATTCGAAACTTTCGAGTGGTTGGCTTGTTGTGGTTGATTTCGTTCCCGGCGGTTGTTTTCATGGCGAGGTTTATGAAAAAATTATGGCAAAGGCGTTTCGTCGCCGCTGGATGCGTGACGTTACAAACGCTCGGGTTGTGCGGACTCGCGAGTTTAGTTTTGTTGGATGATAGTTTCATGAAGTTGAGCTCAATTAGTGGGAAAGGAAATGCGTCGTTCTATCGCGGGGGCGTCTCCAAGTTTGGCGTCGGTAAGCTGCGAACGAAAGTGAGTATGGATTAAAAAATTGTCAAAAATACGACGCGCCTTTGAACAGAGTGGGGATTCAACTTTCCTTCTCGTGGTACAACAGAAATTATTATTATCGTTATTATATATACACTTTACTTTGCCGCTAAATCTATCACTTCCTCTTTCTCCGTCCAAGCACCGACGTTTTCGAAAGCCGTCGCTCTTTGGTGTCTATAATCCGCGTCCGAGCACCAACGCTCGTAGTCTCTCGCTAACCCGCGTAAAAAAGCTTTCTCGATTTCCCTCAGAGTGAACCCAAGAACGGCGTCGCCGACGCTCTGAGTAACACTTCGCGGAAACTTTTTGAACGGTCCAGGCGGATCGACACCGACGCCGATTTCTGTCCAACCTTCGATGTACGCGTATTTATTTTCCTCTTCTTCCGCCTCTTCTTCTTCCTCTTTTTTACTACTCGAAACATCATCCGCGTCGGCGTGTTCTGCCGAGCCAATGCCGTAGTGCAACAAATCACCGTAGTCCCACGATTCATCTCCTCTGCTTTTCCAGCGAAACGCCGTGCTCCCTCGATTAACGAACATCTCGTTTATGCCTAGACTTTCGACTTCCTTCCCTTCCAATCGACAACTCGCGACTTCAATCAAAACGCACGGTCCTCTCATATCCGCATCCTCGCGTTCCGGTCGGTACATTTTATTCATCTTCTTTCTTCTCTTCTCTTCTTCCTCTGCTTTTACATCGTTCGCTTTCGTTTTGCCACTCCACACAAATCTTTGTTCGTTATCCGTCGTCAACACGCTCACTTTCACTCTAACGATTGGTTTTACCTCCAACGTGAAGAACTTCAATCCCGGGATGGCGAGCTCGAAGAAGCCTTCGTCTTCTCTAATAGTCTCGTCGAAATATTTCGTCATCTTCGCGCCTAACGGCAACGGCACGTCCACGTACTGTTCCACAGGCAGTCGCATGTAGCTCGCCAACGATAACTCTGGCGTGACATCGTCCGCCTCGTTCACTTTCACGATCGCTTCGCACGTCGCTCGAAGGTTCGTGTTCCACTCTTTGCCAGCCTCGTTGCTGTTGAACACATTTTTGCTGCTGCTGTTCGCTGATGGTTGTTCGTTCGCCAGCGACGACGACGATGAAGAAACAACGACGCGATTTCGACGACAGTAAGAATGCCGACGACGAAGACTACACATCCTCGCTCTTATATCATCAGTACTGTTGTTGTTATTGTTGTTATTGTTGTCTTTACCATTACTAAAACTTCTTCCCCGAGAGGGAAAATGTTGTTGATGTTTAGATATGATTTTAGAAGATGACTTTGACGAAGATGACGACGCGCGAATGATGGTGAAAGGGTGGTTTGATTGCGCGTTGCGGAGAGGGTCGGTGCGAGCACACACATCACCAATACCACCGGTTTGACAGTGCATAGATGCTGATGCAAACATCATCATCATCACTCTTTTTATATGTCGAATGAATTATAAATGTAAGGAAGAAGAGCAGTTTTTGGATATTCGAAGAAATTCGTGGTGGAGGTTGGTCGTTCGCGCAAGCGTTTTTTTTGGGCGAACTCACACAAAAAAGGAGAAGAAGGAGAGCAAAAGGACGTATTGAAGAAGGGAGAGAGACTAAATGAATTGAGGGCAACAAAAACACATCATCATCATAATAATCATCATGAACATTTCAAACGCCTTTCTCTGCTAACAACTCTTTATCAGCTAATTCTGCTGCTTGGATTTCATCGATCCGATCGGCTCTGGAGACGCTCGGATTGACCAAGCGGTCTTCTCCCGCCGTGACTGAAGCTTTAACAATCACGTCTCCTTTGCGTAAGTCTCTCACGTAGTCTAATCCTGTCGTGACGTACCCAAAGGTTGAAAACTCTCCTTCTTCGAACGCTACACCGCCTAAACCGGCTTGTCTGCGATCGAAATTAAAGAGAAAAAACTGGGAGGAAGAGGAAGCGCCGTCGTCCGTGGCTGAGCGCATGGCGCTGACGCTCCCGTTCACTGAGAGAGGGATGGAAGGTAACGCATCGATGCCGCTCGCAACATCTAAAGGCGACCGGTATCTCGGCTCGAATTCATTCGACGCCTTGACTTCCAAAGGGATCGATGTCGACGCTGAATTATCGCTGTTGCCAAAAATAACAGCCGTTTCGGATAAATTTAATTTACTCCCATCGAATTCGCCTCTTTTCACCGCGTCAACGAAGTTTCCCGCCGTAATTGGCGCGTTAAAACCGTCGCAGGTTATCTCGAGATCCACGGTTTTCAAAGGCTCGCCGTTCAAATTCCCAAACGAACTCCCATCGCCGTGTTTAATCGTAAACTTTAACTCCGCCCGTCCCGTCATTCTTGGCAACTCTTGGTATCGCTTCGGTAACAAAAATGGCAAGTCGTTCACTTGGTTCACCATGATATTTCCGTTCGCTTCTATGGCTTTGGCGATCCACTTATCAAAATTCTCCACGTCTTGGTTTTCGCACGCTAAGATTAATCTGTCCAAGGCGATGACTAAATTCTCAATCTCAACTTCCGCGCTGGCTTGGGTTTCCTTCACGATCGGTTGGAAAATCTCACCTCTTTTCTCCTTGACAATCTCTTTCGCTTTCTTGATTTCGTTCAACATCGAGTTCCACGGTTTTCGCTGCGGGATGCGAAACTGATACGCCGCGTCGTCCAAATTATACTGAATGTCTGAAGACTCCGCATTCACTCTCGGCGTGGCTCGTCGTAACGCCGCGGTCGGCGTTCGCGGCAAGCCCGAGTTTGGGTTCGATAGCAACGCGCTCGCTTCCCGGGGAAACGCAAAACCGGATGAAAGGAGGAAAACTTCGGTCGAGAGACACAAGGAAGCGCACAGCGCGGAAACTGCTGTTTTCAAATTCTTCTTCTTCTTCACTTTACCGCTATCAATGTCTTCATTGTAGTCGTTATCGATGTCAGTTGTGTTCACATCGTTTCTCGATGATGAAGAGGAAGAGAGCGAAGAAAGAGCGCGCTCGAACGCATCGAAATCGCTTCTGTTTGCGCAATAATCAATCGCCTCCTCCTCCTCCTCTTCCTCGCCGCTTCTTCTGTGCGCGCTTCTCTTGGTTCTCCTCTTCGTCGTCGATGATGTCTTCTTCTCCTTCTTCACCTGAAAGGTATTATTACTCACCACCACCAGCGACGTGGAGGATGCAGACCCAGCGAACATATCTATTTATTAAATACGAGTAAAAGAAATACGAGAAGGAAATTTATTGTGATGTTGTACGAGAATGGAACAAATTTTGTGTTTTAGTATGTCTCTCTCTCTCTGTTCTCTGCTACTGCTGATTACTAACTACGGACATTATAGTATCACTTCTTCGCACTTTTCTTTTGCTCCATGACCCACTCTTCGATTCTTCTCTTCAACTCGACGTCACTTTTCAAATCCTCTACTTTCAACGGTTGACGACTGAAAGGACAGGTTTCGTTAGAAAGCAAGTGGCGCTCGATGGTGGCCCGGTCGCAGACGTTTTTCGTGATCGGTACGATGACTGGATCTTTCATCAAAGTACACATGAGAGGGTCTTGGAACTCGTCTGGAATCTCGCCTAAATCGGCTTCGAGGTCGACGGCATCGTCCGCAGCTTTTTTCGCGGCTTTTTGTAGCTTTTGGAAAATCTCAATTTCCGTCGGCGAAAGAAGAAAGTGTTTGGAGAGAACGTCGATGGCCATGGTAAAGACTTCGTCCTTGTAACTTCGCCCATCTTCCGAAATCGCCTCGGCTAACGTCTTTTCCGAGCCCGTATCCATCTTATCCGCGCCTTCATTGATAATGCTTTCGTTTTTATAAAGATTGAGATACACGGTGACGATTTTTGTCAGCAACTCTTTCGGATCAAACTTATACTTCTCTGGGTTTTTCACTTTCAACTTTCGTCTCTCCGGGCCGGCGAGGTGACTGAGGAAGTAGTTCAACATGTCCGCGACTCTTTTGATAATCTCGGGCCTTAGGAACGGCGAGGCGATCTCTTTACTCGTATACGCCATCATTTCTATGTTTTGCTTCGCGAAAAACAAATCCGATCTCAGTTCTTGTTTGCTGCGTTCGTAACGCGACTCGTGATCGTCGCGTTGTTCGTCCGTCAGCTGATTCCACTGCGCTTCGTCCCCCATCAATGCCTCCCTTTCTCGAATTTGCGGAAGTTTCTCCATAGCCTCGCCGAGAGAGTGCACGGCATCGTTGATGAGCATGTCAACAAACTTCGCGTAAAATCGCCACTTGGTTTCTGAAAAAATCTTCCAACCATTTCGGTACTCCGGGATTGCCCAAAGATACTCGCAAATGTCGCCGATTTCTTTGCGGACGTTGAATTTTTCGTAAGGACCAACAGCTTGCTCGGCATCGGCGAAGAGTTTGAGCAAGTTCGGGATGAGAAACTGAAATGCGCTCGCGTTTGTTTCGAACATCACTCGACCTAATTTATCCGAGCCAGAATAGTCTGGTAAGAACGAGTGTATAACCGAGACAAACTTACATCGAAGATATGGATTTTTGATGTGCTCAGACGCCCCGGAGAAGAGAACGAGAAAGTCTACGACTTCAGTCAAAATTTCATTCTCAATCAACGAATGCGAAGAACTTTTCGTGCACATGACGTACACCAAGTAGTCCAAAGTATCTTCCAAAATTTCTTCCGGTATCGCTCGGAAAGCTTTCGAGGCTTCATCCGGGAGTTGCGTCGTCGTCGTCGTCGGAATTGCTGGTGATGTCTGATCTCCACCACCACTTCTTGCTTCGTTCAATAACCACACGCACGTTAAACGATAGAATGCAAAACTATCCGATACTACGCGCGGATCCATCAAAGTCGCATCGCAAAGCATCGTCTGTTGAATGTAGGCATCTTTCTTCATGCGAAGTTGTTCGAGTTGAACAACAAACTCGTGTCTTCGCGGATCGTTCCCGGGTAAAGATTGTATCTCCTCCTCCAATTCATTCACTCTCTCGGCATAACGGCGTATGGTATGTCGCTGCCTCTCTTCTTGCGCGTTGATACACGCGATGGTGCCAAGATGCATAGCGCGATGAGTCGCGAAAAAGCATTCGCAGACGAATCCCCACGACGACGCGTTCGCATCGCCACCTTCTTCCAACTCAAACTCCCCGCTGTTATAGCATTGTTCCGCTTCGCTCTCGGTCATGCCAAGTCTCGTGCAATCTTTGTATTCCGTTATACCGCACGATTTAGAAAGCGTGTATTCCGCTTTAATTTTCGGCAAATGCTTTCCTTTTCCGTTGAGAACGTCCGTGAATGGCAAACTCAAACGTAACATCGTCTCGCAAAAGTTTACAAAGTAGCCGTCTGAGCAATTCTCAAACCAAGATAATTGTTGCTCTTGTTGACTTCTTTTCTTATTCACGTGCAAGTTTAAGAAGATCCACTTCAAAACGCCATCACGAGTTGGCCCGCCGTGTTTAAGCAAAGTCTTTAAGATTGCGTGCAAGCCTTCGTAAACGCGAGCCATGTGCATCCAAATCGTCGCGTGCGCGTTGTCTCTTTCGCGCACACTCACTTTCAAGTCTTTCGATCCTAAATCAACGCTTGGAAATAAAGCTGGAAATACGTTTGGTTCTCGTCTTTGCGACAACATGTTCATCACTGGAACCCTCGAATACATCGGCGAAAGCGCAAACAGCGGCCCTAGTATTGAACACTCCTCAAAATCTTTACCCAACACGTATCCATCGGGAGTTCGCGCGTTTGCGTTGAAGTTTGGTATCATCATTACGTGCGGCGGTAAAGTAGGAAAGATTTGAGCGTTGCGGTTTTTGGGCATCCAGAGCGGATGCTTTATCAATCTCGCCGCGGCGATTGGATTCGCCGCGAGCATAAACATTGCCCTAAAAAATGGATCGAAATCCGCGAGAATGGACATTCCGTGGACGAGAAAAGGTTCGGTCGGTAAAGATTTCTCTCTCGTAAACGTCCATTGCCTTTCGTGCAAGAATATCGCATCCAGCAGGTCAGGTTCTTCCTCGCCAAACTTTTTGCAAAACGCGTCCAAATACATCTGGCTCATTTCGCCCGTGTATAATCGATACGAAAACTCATTCACACCGTATTCTTCCTCCCACTCTGATATTGGAAACATCCCTGGCTCTTCTCGGGTGCCTCGAATTTCCTCGTCCGGATTCAACACCAATCCACCGTAAGAGACGCACAATTTCTTCACCTCTTGCATCAACAGGTCGAACTTATCTTTCGCGTCCCTTTCGTTTGCAAACTGCGCGAGAGTGGACTTTCGCAACTCGTCGTCCGCTCTGTGAAACGTTTCTAAAAGGTACCTGAACTTTGACTTTTGATTCAGTTGGTGTTCGTTTCTTCTTTGTTCACCACCACCACCACCACCACCTGCTCCTCCTAACGATGATGACGAGGATAGCGATAACGATAATCGCGAGATCAGCACTCTGTCCGCAAACTCCTCGTTTATTTCATCCGCCTCGTCGTTTTCTTCTTCTTTTTCTCCTCCTCTTTCTTTCTTTTCGTTCGCGATCTCCTTTTCCAACGCGTCTAAAAACACGATCGATGACGACGCATTCTCGCCATTACCACCGTCGCTCGTCGTCGTCTTACTACCATTACTACTATTGCTACCACTCTTCGTCCACGCGCAGTTGGTTACCAGCTCGAGCTTGGATTTGAAATACAGCCGGTGCCCCATTTTTCTTTTTCTCACGTTTTTGTAGGACGACCCGAACTTTCCTTCAAAAAGAAGAGGTCATTTGTATTTAGGGAGTTCGCAAAAAACGAAAAGAAAATAACGCGATTTTGTAACGCTTTTTTTTTTCACGAAAAAGAGAAAAAGCCGTCCCGAAACAGATCTATGGATATATATTTTGTTTCCAAAAAACCTCAAAAACTTTTCTCATCGCCCTCCCCTCTCTTTGTGGATTTGATCGACTGCACATCCATCCTTTGCGAACACTTTATAGAGGAAGAACGCGCTCGTTCCACTCATTTGCGCGATATCTTTTTCCTCTTTGTGCGCGACAACACCCGCGCGCTTGTTTACACAAAGTTTGTTGACACTTTTGCTCGTATAGGTGATTTGGAAAAAAAGGGGAATTGGCTGCGTCACACTTCTTTTTTGTAAAAAAAAGATGCATGTTAAAAAGGAAGAAGAAGAAGAACAAGAGCAACGATCGCGCCGGGCGATCAAAGTGGCTTTGAATCTCCTCGTGAAGTCACCTCGATCGACGCTTGAAAGATATAACAAATCGATCAGTTCAGATGACGGGAGTAGCGTCATATCTTCTTCCGCTTCTTCCTCTGATTTAGGTAAATTGGAAGAAGAAAAAGAGGGGGTCATTTTTAACAAAAGAGAAAAATTTCCGTTTTTGGCGGTAAATCAAAAGGAGCAGCCCGATAACAGGTTTGTTTTAGGGGAAACGCTCCCACTTCCTCGAGCGGAAAAGAGCATCCTCGTCTCTAAAATAGACGACGAAAATGACGACGACGAGACTTATCCGATCGTCTACCAAGTTTGCGAAGCGATTTTGGAGAAGGATGTGAAGAAATGCGAGAGATCGTGCACCGCGGCTGTGGGCGTGTTGAAACGCGCGACGGTGTTTCCTTCTTCTCTCGTTCGTCCCGGGTTGTCGAAAAAAAGAGAAGAAAAAAATCTCGAGCGTGTTGTCGCCGAGAAAGAACGGGATGAAAGCAATAACGGAGAATCTTGTGAAGTGAACAAAGAAGGCGCGTTGGAAGAAAACTACTCGTATCTTTACGTCGTTAAGAAAGAAGAGGAAGACAATCTGAGTCCCATTGAACGGATTTTTGGACCGGTCTCGGAGGATGTTCTCGCAGTCGCTCGTGTGAAATTTATTTCTCGTGATGATGATGATGATGATGATGACATTGATGTCAAAACTGCAAGTGCTAATCCAATGGCGCACATTGCAGCGGCATGCGATCGTTTCTTCATCGCAAACGAAGCTTTGTTTGTAACGAGCAGGGGAGCAAACGCGGCGATATCTTTCTTCTCGCAACTTCTTCTCGATGGAGTCCATCGGGTCGTCTTAAATCGAACGGCTGCGCAAAAAGATGCGCATAGCGAGAAAGATGTTTATTTTTCACTCCAATGCGTGCCATCAATGCTTCCAGAGAATGCGAGTCTCATATCTTGCGATAAAACTGTCGTGAGAGACAGCGACGATGAAATTGTGTTCTCGTCGATGAAAACCTTCACCCTTCGCGCGACGCTAGAGCGCGATCCGCCTCTCGAGACGGCTACGGAGACAAATTTGGAAGTCGCCGCGCACTCGAGCAAAGGTGACTATGGAAAGAGCAACTCTGTGAGCGCCGATAATTACGTGCGTCTTCAACCATGTTCAGCAGATAAAGCGAATGCTTCTCTCGTCGCATCGTTGTACGATGCGCTCTTCGCCTCGGCGAGCGAGGATGAACAAAGAAGAAGCAAAATCGAAGAAGATGTTTTCGTTCACGATATCGTGTCCGAAGCATTCACTTCGTCTATTTTTGATGCAAAAAGTGAAGTTGCATCGGCAAGCAACAAGACGTGTCTGAAGACTGTTCTGCCGGAAACGAGCGTGATTACGCCATGTTTAGGCGTTTCCCCGGAACACGGGCGGGCGGTTTCGAAAGCCTTGGACGAGTGGTCAAAAGCTCGATCTTTCTCTCAGTCGTCGCTTCTTCGCGACGTCTCTGACGATGATAAACTTCCACAAAACTCTTCGATTATCGCTAAAGTGAAGAGACAAAAAGTTATTTTGTTGGAAAGCGATGTGATGAGCTCACTTTCGCTCGATGCTGTGGTGACGGAGATCTGTCGCGAGATGGATTCTGAAGAAGCTGCTTTCGCTGGTGAGAAGACACTCGCAACTGCGACATTCTTGGCGTCTACATCTCGAGGTGGGAAAAGTACAGGCAACTATGGTGGAATATTCTTCGATACCATCGCTAAGCACGAAAATTCTGCGCATTTGCTCTTGCTCAAGCTCGCTTCGTTCGGAATTTATCCTTTGCGAGGTACTTACGACGTCTCCTTGTTCGATTTTTGTGATGAACCAGCCGCGCGGCCGTCATCGTCTCCAGTTTCGCCATCCTCTGATGCAAATGTTCTCTTCATTGCAACCTTCCGAAAGAGAAATTTCAAAATCATCAACACCTTATCGATCTCTAACGTCGATAAGTTGGTTGAGATCGAGCGCGAGGCTTGGATTTCGTGTCCGGAGATGCGCACGTCTGAAGATACGATTCGCGATCGCGTGTTGAATAATCGAGTGATGAACTTCGCGATATTTGATATGGACGGTGAATATCTCGAGGAGTCAAATGACTCGTTGAAAGGAATGATGTATACGCAGTTTGTCAAAAGCACGAAAGACGTGTCCAATAGAAACTGTTGGGCAACGAAAGAGTCTGCTCGAGTTGACCCGTTCTCGTCGCAAACGATACAACTTTTGGATGTTTTTGCCGATCAACGCTACTCGCTCGAAAACGGTGGCGACGTGGGCATGCAGCTCAGAGATTTTGTGCTTCACTTCGCAGAAAGAGTTCCCATGGTACAAACAGTTTGCGCCGTAACTCGAACGAGAGGCTTCCGCGAAGTGCAACAAAAAGCCATCAAGGAAATTGAGGAAGTATCCGAGCGAACGCAAGCGAGCATCTCGGGACATCTCAAAGCCTCTCTCGCGATTCCCACGTACGAACAACACGTTATGTCAAAAGAAGGCGGATATAACGACCGCGGCCTATTCTTACACGTCGGTGCGGGAGCTAAAATTCTCAAGGTTCAGTACGGTTGGAGACCGAAAGATTACGAAAATGACGGAAACGGGACGCTCATCGAATACAAACTCGAACGACTTTCGTGGAGAAGATACTCAAACGTCAAAACGTTCAAGAGCTTACACAGCTCATCATCATCATCGTCTATGGCAGAAGCTGTTGCTTCTGCTATCGATACTGTCCAAGATGAAAAAATGGGAAGGGTCTCCGCCACGTAAATGTATGCCAGGAACCTCCTTCGAGAAGGCCATGAAGTTATGTATCACCCACCCCTTCTTTCTTCAATCAATTCCATTTTTATGATTATGATTATTATTACATTTTAAGTTTTAATTGAACTACAGTACCTATTCTACTTTATATCATACGAATATTCCTTTACAACATGGCTCACATCTCTCCGCATTGTGAGATTATAACCGCTAGTTTTGGCGCGTTCGCACCCCCCGAGACTGGAACCGCTTCAATCTTACGCAAAGTTAACATGCCATCACCGATAACTCTTCCAAAAACTACGTGCTTATCATCTAACCATTCACATTTTGCGCACGTGATGAAGAATTGACATCCATTTCCGTCCTTACCGGCGTTCGCCATCGACAACAATCCTGGGCCGGTATGTTTCGCGACGAAGTTCTCATCCTTGAACTTGCTGCCGTAAATTGACTTACAACCCGTCCCGTCTCCTTTCACAAAGTCGCCGCCTTGTATCATAAAGTCTTTGATTATTCTGTGAAAAGGAACATTTTTATACCCCAGCGGTTCCTTCGTTCTCGGATCTACGGTTTCCCCGGTGCAAAACTGACGAAAGTTCTCCGCCGTTTTCGGCACGACGTCTGCAAACAGTTCCATTTTTATTCGTCCAACTTCTGTGCCTCCGATGGAGATATCGAAGAAAACGATCGGGTTTTGTTTGCTAATCGGACGATCGTGCCAAGATGACGTCGTCGATATTGGTGCGTCTTTCGCGGCGGCCATATCGGATTCTTTTGCCGCCGCGTCGGATATGAATTCTATAGTATTATTACTTTATTATTATATGATGATGATGATGATGCGTTCGCTCGTCGTCTTGTCTCTCTTTTTTGACGACGAAGAACAGAACCAAACACACAACTCTAAAAAACAAGGGTCTCTCTCTATCTCCTTTTCTCTCCTTTTCTCTCTCTCCTAATCGGCACAAATTTGCACACAAACCTTCTTTTTTATTCTTTTCTTCTCTTTAAGAAACGATATATTAAAAGTATTCGCGAGCAACAAGCGCATTAAAAACACACACACACGCAGTCACACGCACACGCATTCAAAACCCAACCTTTCCGTTTTTTTATGGAAGAGCTCGAGCCATCCTTCGGTACGTTTTTGTTTTGAAGAACGAGAAGATGAATTTATTACTTCTTTTCTTTCCCTTCCGTTGTTGTTGTTGTTCTTCTTCTTCTTCTTCTTCTTCTTCTTCGTCTTCGTACCACCATGGAATAGTAAACTAACTCTCACTCGTGCTATTCTCCTTCTCTTTACGA
>Ga0209090_10001456_pt1 | contig 15229 bp, 30 predicted proteins | sample ArcticOcean_MG_C_9_FD_187432 | JGI IMG/M metagenome (GOLD analysis project Ga0209090, IMG submission 187432) | Marine microbial communities from western Arctic Ocean - ArcticOcean_MG_CB2_152 (SPAdes) (version 2) | ecosystem: Environmental > Aquatic > Marine > Oceanic | place: Arctic Ocean... | reverse complement strand
CATTTATTCTCTTTGTGAAATTTGAGTTATTCCATATAATGATTCCACCTCTCGGTCCTCTAAGAGTTTTGTGAGTTGTTGAAGTTACTACATCAGCAAACTCAATTGGATTAGGATATACACCACCTGCAATAAGACCAGAGTAATGAGCCATATCTACCAATAGAATTGCTCCTACTTCATCAGCTATCTCTCTAAACTTATTCCAATCTATTATTCTTGAATATGCACTTGCTCCAGCTATCAACATCTTCGGCATAACTTCCAATGCCTTGGTTCTTATCTCATTATAATCTAAGTATCCATCTATATCCACTCCATAAGAATGTGCATCATAAACTTTACCTGAGATGTTTGGTTTACTACCATGAGATAAATGTCCACCACTTGCTAAATCCATTCCAAGGATTGTATCACCAGGTTTTAGAAATGCTTGAAATACTGCTGTATTAGCATTTGCACCACAATGTGGTTGTACATTGGCAAAGTTACAATTGTATAACTTTTTGAGTTCCTCTATTGCAAGAGTTTCTATCTCATCCATATGCTCACATCCATTATAATATCGTTTATTAGGATATCCTTCAGCATATTTGTTAGTGAATACTGAACCAGCTAGTTCCATTACAGCAGAAGATGCAAAGTTTTCACTTGCAATTAGTTCAATAGTGTTTGATTGTCTAACCTCTTCTCTGATTAGTATTTCTTCTATTCTTTTATCCATATTTTAATAATTGATTAAACACCTTATATCGTGGTCTTCTACAATACCAATATCAAGTAAACAAATCTTACCAATAGTATCATATCCACATATCTTAGATAATTCCTCAGATGCTTTCATAGTTCCACCTGTTGCGTAGATATCATCTACCAATACAACAGAACCACTACCACTTTTCATTTCAATAGTATCTATTCCATATTCTAAAGAATAGTTTACTCTCTTTAGATTTTTATTTGGTAGTTTACCTGATTTTCTGATTAACTTAACTCCTCCACCATAAAAGAATGAAAGTGCAGATGCAAATATAAAACCTCTTGATTCTATTCCTACCCAATATTCAGGTACTTTATCAATAAGTTTCCCCATTTCAGCAATTGCCATTGAAAATGCTGCATTATCTTCTAATAATGGTTGTATATCTCTGTAAAGAATTCCTTCTTTTGGAAAATCTTGAATACTTTCTATGTAGTCTTTATAATTCATGCCTTCCAATAGATAAATATTCTTCAATCTTTTCTGAGAATAACATATCATATACTTCTTTACCTATCTCACTTGGTTCAAGTGTAATCTGTTGTGATGCATATCTTGTTGCACTCATGATATCGTGTTCTGAATATATTGGTCTTGATGAATCAATTTCCCCATTTACATATTCTGCAAATTCAGGTGATTCTATCCACTTTTGATATTGGTAATCCTCATCACCTCGTGAATATAATTCTGCGTTTAATTCCTCTTCAGTCAAATCAAGACTACCGAGAAAATCTTTAGTTCTTCCCATTTTTTAAATTGTTTAATTGTGCTTCGTTCAACACTCCTCTTTTTTCGTTAGTTTCTTCGGTAGGAATGGAGTATTTTTTTACTAATTCTTCCAACCAATCTTCTGTACTATTTGCCATATAAATCTTTGTTTACTATTTCAATTGCTTTATCTACGTTATCTAATGATGCCTCAATTTCAGTTCCATCTGAGTATTGTAAACTCCAACTACCATCTTGTAACATCGTAAAATCTTCTTTAATCGTGTTTAGGATTTTAAGTAAATCCTTTCTCGGTGTTTTATTTTCCATAATTTCTTTTTCTTCACAAGCACCACAGATGGTTCTCCATCCTGCATTTAATCCTCCACACCCACACGTCCAAAGTGAGTCTACATTATCTCCCATTTATCTTACTATACTTAAAGATTCAACTTCATCACACTTAACACAAACTGTTGTATCTATTCTACCTCTTACACAAGAATCATGCTCCCATAGTTCAACTAATTTTGGTGAACTACAATCACAATTTGAGTCTGTTGATTTTTTGTTTCTGAATTGTTTTAGATGTGGATGATTTATCCAATCTTGTTTTAAGAAGGCAATACCTGGTTTCCACCACATTGGTACTCCACTTTTTGCATTCATTATTTCTCTATCACTCATAAGTTATATTTTATATTTAATCTAATATACGAAAAATATTTGTAACTACCAAACATTTGTTCAATATTTTTATAATTTAAATAATTCGTTTGTTTCAGGATTCCAATCTACTGTTAATGGTTTATTTACTTGCTCATATCTTTCGTTTAATACCGATGCATTAATGAAATGTGTACCATTATGAAATTTATAACCATAACTCCCATGTATATGTCCAAATACATGAATCTTTGGTGGTTGATTATCTACTTTTTCTCTAAGTAATGCACATCCTAAGTGTGGTTCATTATATGGAGGTCCACTAATATCTAAATGATCCTGTGGAGGTCCATGAGTAATAAGAATATCGGTATCTTTTGGAATTGCTTCCCATTTTGAATATAAACCAGGACCACCTTTTGGTAAGTTAAATGCCCAATCATAAAACCAAGGTTGCCATGGTGAACCATAGATTTTAGCCATTGATTCATCATTACCAACTTCAATCCAATCATCTTGCAGGTAATCTATACTTTTATATGAGTTAACAATTTCCATTGCTTTTCTTGGATTATCCTCAAACATTCTATCATGATTACCTGCTATGAATATCTTATGGTCATAATTATCTATATCATCAAACCATTTACAAAAATCAGATATATCATTTGAGTTTCTACCAGAATTCATTATATCACCCGCATGAATCAATAAATCACCACCTGGTAATTGACCATTAAGTTCAGTATGTTTTGTGTGTGTATCTGATATAAATGTTATATCCATTGTTCTTTATCGGTATATATTTCTCTAATTTTATTTAATCTCACTTGCATTTTATCATCATAGGTGGTTACTCCATTATTCCAAAGTTTATAAAGAAATTCATAATCTTCTTTTGATATTAAGTTGCGAGCATTTCCCACACGCCAATACCATTCCATTATTGATTTCAATCCATCTCTATGTTCGTTTGTCATTTCCATTAGTTTATTTTATTTTAAATCGTTTTGCTACTTTCATTTTATCAATCTGGAATCCCATATCCTCTAATGATTTTGTGTCAAATATAACTCCACCAATTTCATCTACCATTACTCTATCGTATTCTCCTGTTTCTTTACATCTAGTAACAAAACATTTAATATCTTTTAAGGCATCGTTTTGAGTTCCAGAACCCCATAACACACTTTTCTTGTGAGCATACTGAGTACTTATATTATCATTAAACCATTCATGTGATTCTGATTGCCAATATAAACCATCCGATTCTAAGTATTGATTTCTTTCCATTATTTTAGTTTTCATTGTTACGATTATTCCAAGCTTGGAAAATTCCTATTAAAAATGCAATTAGTGTAAATGGCCATAGAAAAAGATATCTAATTCGTGTTCCATTATTCGGCATTTTTTGTATAAAGACATCCCATAAGGAAAGCCATAGGAATCCAATTATTAAATAAGTTATTATTATATCAAACATAATTTTAATTTTAATTTAAAAAAAGAGTAGGTTTCCCTACCCTTTTTTAGTGTAAATATTGATAACATTAAAACATTGGAATTTCATCACCTTTACTTTCAGTATCCACTTCGGTAAAAAGTGGTTCACCATTTTCATCTTGTTGGTATTTCTGTACCAACTGTTTGATGTAAGTTCTTTCTGAATCAACTCCACCATCTTGTGAAAAGAATGGAAAGATTGATATTTCAGCTGATTCGAATAAATTAAAACCATCGTAGATTAATCCAGCCATCTCAACAGATGCTCTGGTAGAAATCATTGAAGTTAACTTACCATTTTCACTCATTGATTGAGTTCTAGTATGGTGGGCTATTTCAGCAATTGCTTTCAAATCATCTTCTTTTACTTCTGGAAACATGAATTTCAATAATCCAAATTCTTTTTCATCAGTTAACACATCCATTTCGATTGTTACAAATCTATCTAAGATTGCTCTATCGATAACTCGTGTTGATGTATATTCATTACCAATGTTAGCAGTAGCGATGAAAGTAACACCTTCAGCTACATTCACAATTGGTGAACCATCTGCTTCATCTAATCTTAGGTATCTTTGTCCACCATCTAAAACGGTCATTAAGATATTCCATGCATCTGGATGTGCTCTTGATAACTCATCTAATAGAATTACAGCATTTGGTGTTTTGATTGCCGTTACAAAGGCTGATTCAGCGAAGAATGTACCTTTATCTTTAGCGAAGTGAGTATTACCGATTAAGGTTGCTCTCGGGTCTTGAGTAGCCCCAAGGTTGAAATAGAAATCTGGTCTATCCAATGCAGTTACTAATGCTTTTGCCGCCATGGTTTTACCACAACCAGCTGGTCCAGTCATCATAATATTTTTTGCTCTTACGGCTGAACGGATAAGATATTTCCATTTTAAATCTTCCATAACCAATTCTTGTGGTTTCAATTGAACCGAACCTTTATGGATGAAATCCTTAATAGCCATATGGTCTCCCTTATCTTCAAATTGAACAGAACCATTATCTGTATTCATGGGGATAACCAAGGAGTTGTAAACATTCATATCAACTCTTCGGTATGTTTTCTTACCATTCTTATTGATGAAGGCTTGAACAGCTTCACCATTTTGGTATGCTTTTTTTCTAGTTCCAGTCGTGATACCCATAGTACCAACTTTAGTACCACTAGAATCTATTAATTTAAAGGAATTACCAAATGCTTCTACTTTGTAAACTTCGTTTGATACTAATCCGATTTTAAAATCTTTGTTACTCATAATTTAATTGTTTTAAGGTTTATATTTTGTGGGAACTCCCACACATTTACTTTGTAAATATACGAAAAATAATTGGAATATCCAAGCTTTTTCGTGTTTATTTTATTTATTTTGATATCCGATTAATCTTTTTATTTCTTCTAAGGCTAATTCGATATCATCTCCACTCTGATATGCATCACCTTTCCAAGCTTCTATCTTATCTATTTCTTTGATTATCAGTTGGCTCTTAACCAATCCGTTCACATCGTTATTAAATCCGTTTCCTACGTTCTTCTTTTTCATATTACTTAGATAATTTAGTTAATGAAACTAATGAACCATTACTCCACTTATGAGGAACTCCTCCTACCATCACATACTTTGCTGATGTTGGTTTGAACTTCACATTATTCTGTGGATTAGTCATTGCTCTTGATACTGATTGTTGATACTCTGTTGAAGAAATTGTTTTTGTAATAGTCATAATTTAAGGTTTTTTAAGGTTTAATGTAGTTGGGGTGGTTTCTCTCCCTCTCTCCAAACTACATAGTAAATATACGATTTTTAATTGGATTACGCAAGCTTTTTATTGTTTATTTTTGTAAAAATAATTCGTTCATTGTTTTACTAATTTGTGATACTGATGTTACATCAATAATTTTGGCTCCCTTACCATACATTTGTTTAAAATCTCGTTCACCATAAGTATCATAACTTCCATCAGATACGAAATATGAAAGTGTTTTAATTCCCATACCTTCAATCATCTTAACCATTTTTCTAGTATGTTTTACTGCTCCATCTCCACTATAATAAAATCCTTGGCCAGGAAAGTAAGGTTGTCCATCTGATATGTTTAAGAAATACGAATCCATATCATTGTTAGATGGTAGAAATTCTTTTTGTATAGCTTCAAAACATAATCCTTCTGGAGTTGTTCCGTTTGGTCTTAATCCACCGAACATTTGTTTTACTTTAGAAAACTTATCTTTAGTAGAATCATACGCCATTACAATATAAGGTTTGTTGTTTTCTGATGTTAATCTGAATGTAACTTGAATTGATAGATTTTGAATCATATCAACTGCCTTACATAGTGAAACTGCGTTTGTAAGAGTTTTATTCCATTTCCCACCATTCATTGAAGAACTAGCATCTATGGATATGTGTAAGTTAGCTTTTTTGTAAGAATCTAATTCTGAGAATTTGAATACGTTTTCATTACCAAATCCTAAAGAAGAAATCATTCTCTTGTCAATTCTACCAACTTTCTGTCTGTTGAAAACTGTTGTTCTATCTTCACCCCTCACTTGAAGTTTCTTTCCTAATATTGTACCAAGTTTGATACCATCTTGAACTTCTTTTTCGTATGGTTGAGAAATTACGTTTTCAATATCATCATATGACCAATTTTTTCTTGTCATTGGAAACATATCAGATTCATATAATGATTTAGTTAGTTTTTTAACTACAATACATTGAATAGTTTTATTACCATAATAACTATCGTTTGCACCATTACCAACTTCTTTTAATTCAGAACCACTTTCTTCAATAGCGTTTAGGTTTTTTGAATCAGTTTTGGTGATTGTTGTTTTTTGAATATCCCCATCTAAGAATTTCTTTTGTTTTTCTATTTTCTTTTTAAGTAATTCTTTTTGTTTATCTGAAAGTGTAACTTCGTTTTTAGATGGTTCATTGGAATCCATTGGAGTTCCTTCCATCCCATCAGGTGTATTATTGATATCCATTCCACTACCACCTTGTGGTTGTTCTGAACTATCCCCACCCATTGGAGATTCACCAATTGATTCTAATAAATCATTGAAATCATCATCACTCATTCCATCATCAGAACCACCTTGTCCATTATCAGAACCCTGGTCATCATTGGAGTTGTCTTCTGATTTTTCATCACTATCTTGATTTTCATCAGTTAGGACTTCCAAATTAGATAAGATAACTTGATACATTTTTAAAGCCACATCAAACGATTCTTTTGAATCGGTTAATCTACCAATTGTATTTAATCCAACTAACTTATAAATTTCTCTCAAACCTTTAAGAGAATCTAATTGAGTATTTTTATTATGTAAGTTTATAATTCTGAACATATAAGAATCAAGTGTCTCATCCCTATATTCATCAGATAAGAGTCCCTTATCGATTATTTTATCATTGAAGTACTTATCGTACATACTTCTATAATAACCTCGGTAACCAGGTGCTGATTTAAATACGAAGTTATCTATTCTCCTATCTTCTACGTAATTCCAAATATTTTTAATAGTTTGAATAGAATTATTAATACCTTTTTTAATAGAACCATCCGTTATATGAGTTGGAACTAATGTGTAGATATCAGTAAGTAAATTAAAATCGGAAAGTTTAATGTGAGAACCTTCATGTAGTGCTAATCCAACAGCAACATCAAAATCCTTTGGTTCGGTAATCTTACTTCCTATAACAACAGATTTACCATCGGTATAAGAATCACCACGTTCTTTAAATTTTACAGGGATTGATTGATTTGTTACAATGTTAACGAAGTTTGAAATTGCTCTTTTAGAAGAAGCCAATTTATAAAGGTCTAAGGATTTCTTTTCAACATCAGTCATGTTGTTGATGATGGTATCATCATCTTCCCAATCATTTAACCAATAAGAAGAGTTGTTGTATTTATTCATTTTGTTTTAAGTTTTAAGGTTTATTATCTCACTCACTATTACATATGTAATATACGACTTATTATTGGATTAAACAAGTCTTTTTGTGTTTATTTTTAATTTATCTGTAAAGTGTTACGAAATCTCCGAAATGAGTATCAAACACATTTAGTAAATTTTCATAATCACCACTTTTCATATCATCTAAAACTGGTTTAGAATCATATCCAAGTTGTTTACATAGATTTGTAGCAGTACCCAATAGGAAAAATGCATTTCCTTTAGGACCTGTTAAATCAATTTCAATTCCGGTAGTTTGTGGTTTTTGTTTAATCATATCTTATTTCTTATTACATACGTAATATACGAAAAAAAATTGAGAAAACCTAATAAAAAGTGAATTATTTTTAGTACTTTATGTATTCAAAGATAGGGTTATCTTTATTCATTCCTTTGTACTTCCATCCCTGCTCTAGAAGATTTAACTTCATGGCAGCTGCATTATACTTTCTAGGAAATTCTTTAGTAAATTTAATTGGTTTTTTTTCTTTGTACATTATAATAAATCATTAGGTGTTCCTCTATATATTCTGTATGAATCTTCATCGAAGTGTTCAGTAGATACTTCAAAAACGATAGAGTTCTCTTCTAACGATACTAATTGGTGTGGCTGTCCTCTTTCTATCAATACAGTATCCCCCACCGTTAGAACCCTACTATCGTGTAGGCCTGCTTCAACATCTATCCAGTTGAATTGGAACGATCCTGATTGGATATACCAAGTTTCTTTTTTCAGTAAATGGTAATGCATTGAGAAATGACTACCCTCTTTTGGAAATACTAAAGATTTACCACAATATTCTTCATCATTGTGAATCCACAATTCATATCCCCAAAGTTTTTCTACTCTCTTAGGTGACTTTACATCTATTGGTATAATCATATTATTTAGTCATAATCAAAGTTAAATCCATTTTCTTGCCTATCTAATTCGATATAGATGATTTCTAAATCAGTAATACTATTATTTACCATTTCCCAATCTTTTTCATCTCTTGCATCTTCAAGAACTATCAATATTCGTTGTATTTCTTCCGATAAATTTTGCATATATATTTTCCTGTTATATTCAAACACATATAATCCTATATAATAATAGATGTGTTATATGGTATTACATATACTGATTTGTTAAAAAGATTATTTTTTAATAAGATTACTGTTTTTGAGAGCTCTTGCAGTTTTTACCCATTTCTTACCGATTGGGTTGTAGATTTTAGCTTTAACGAATTTGTTAACTGCTTTTTGAACTTGACCTGATATAGGTTTATAAACCGTGTTATCTACAATTCTAAAGTTTCCACCGAATAAGTTTTGGAACTTACCAAGATTCGCTTGTACATCTTTCCAAGATGTAGCTAACCTTTCATCAGATAAAACTCTATCTCTATTTTTGTTACGTTCTTGTGCAACTTCTAATGAAGTGTTAACAAAAACCATGTAAGTATCATAACCCAATGATTCAGCGTATTTCTTATTCTTTTGAATCTTGCCATACTGATGACCAGTTCCATCGATAATCATACCTAATCTACCAGCTTCGTAAAATTTCTTCTGAAGTTGAGTTACTGCTTTGGCTTTATTTCTGATTGAATCATCGTTATTAGCGATTTTATCCCAAAGGTCTTTATCTTCTTTTTCTATTTGTCCTAATTTCTTAGCATCTATACCATTATCCTTTAATCCTTTTTCAAAAGCTGAATCTGAATTTACAGTTTTTAATCCTGTGTGAGAAAATGATGTTTTGAGTTTTTTATCAATGCCGAAAATCTCCATGGCAGTAAAGGATTTACCTGAACCAGGTCCTCCTGCCATGAAAATACATTTAAGTATACCAGGGTCATCTACACCCTCTATAATCATTTGTTCTAAAAGTGATTCTTTGATAGTCATTAATTCTTGTTCTATATCGAACATAGAATCAACTACGGCTACTTCTGTTATTAGTTTTTTTAAACTCATTCTGATTATCTCTCTCTACTTCTTTTTCTTAGTAGCTCTTGGTTTTCTACCAGCTCTTGGTTTTCCTTTTGCTGCTTTTACAACATCTTTAGATTGTTTACCAACCTCTTTGATTGCATCTACAACATCACCAAGTTCTTCTTTTACTCTTTTAGCTCTTTTCTTTACAGTTTTTGCTACTTTCTTTACATCTTCTACTGCATCTTCGATTTCATCAGGGATAAAATCCCCATCTCTATCGTTGATTTTACCTTGTTTGTAGAATCCGAAATAATAAACTGCTGCACTTACTGCAAGAATTGATAAAATAATTAAAATTGTTTGCATAATGTATTGTTTTGTTAATTAATTGATTTGTATATAAATATAACTATTTTAGATAAACCTTATTTCATTACATATTGATTATAAAGTTTAGCAAATCTGAATGTTTCCATTTACTTATATCTTTAATAATTTCTCTATTATTAATAAATCTATTTTTGTTAGTTTTAAAATATAAAGGAAGTTTATTTTTAAGTGATGAAACTCTTAAAATTTCACTATGAAGTTTCCTCATTCTAATTACATCATCTATTTCGTTGTCATAAGAATGGTCAATAAAATCATCAAACATATCAAAATTATATAACTCTCTCATATATTTAATGTGATGTGGAACTCCAACAATTATAGGAAGTTGCAACATTGAAAATGGTTTTAATGACTTTTCTGATATATGTATAAACTTACCACTGTCTCCCATTGGAGATTTAGAAAAATTATAGTTACTTTCGGTTGTTATATTAATGTAAGATGATTCGTAATCTCTTAAATCATGAGCTCCTGCATAGTTTATACTTTCTATATCTTCTATGTTATATTTTCCTTTTTCATATTTTGTTTCAACTACATCTTCTTCTAAAATTTCAGGTAGATATTTTTGAAACTCGTTTAAAATATTAGTATCAAATAGATACTGTATTTTTTCATATGAATTGGTTCTATACATTGATTCTTTTACCAAAGCAGAATAGTTTGATACTTTAAGTAAATCGTGTTTTTTTAAAAATGCAAGAATAAGAAGTCTATGAGGTTTTAAAATTTTATTTTTTGTTAAAAAAACAAACTCTCTATCTTTTTTGAATTCTAAATCAATACTATGTTCAATATAACCATTAGAAGTATTACTAAAAAGGAAATGCCATTTTTTTCCTATAAAATTTAAGTTTTCAGATAAAGATGGTAATAGTGCATCATTGTTAATATATAGTATTCTTTTTTTAGGTATTTTTAGTTTTTTAAGAGAATTAGAAAATTCTTCTATAAAACCATGATGAACTCCCTCTGCCTCATCCATGAAAATAATTCTAACATTTTTTTGTTTAAATAAATCTATTAATTCATGAAGTTCTTTTGAATTTTCATTTAATTTTATAGAAAGGTCACTTAGGTTAGTTTCAGATGAGTAATAAATAAAATAGTACTTTTTACTTGGATTTGATTTTACATCATTTAATGAACAAGAATTGTAAGTGATATCGTATTCGTTTCTGTGTCTTAGCCAGTCAAATGCGTAAAATGATTTTTGTTTTTTCTCATTATTCCAAAAATCCTGATGCTGGCCGTTGCTTTTTTTATATGATATATTATTTAACTGGTCAACTAAATTTATTTCATTTATCATTCATTAAAAATTAAATAAACATATTCTCTTCCTCTTCCATTTTATTCTCATCATTTTCTTTATGAGTAAGTGCTTGGTGACCAAGTAAGGATAAAAATCCTATCAATATAATGATTATGTATTTCTTAATTCTACTCTTCACCGTACAAGCTCCAGATTTTAGTTGGTTCTGGCTCTACTATTTTTTCTTCTGTGTCTATAACATAGACAAATCCTTCTCTAGCATCCATAAAGAACTGTGAATTACCTTGTTTTTGGTAAACATACTCCAATACATCTGTTAAAGATTCTAATAAGACTGTTGAATTGTCTAAGGGAGACCACCTATCTCCAGGTGGTACTCTCTTAGCAACTCTTGTCTTAACTTCTTCCTGTATTACTTTAGGTTCTTTACCCATTATTCTATTACTCTTAGTATTCTACTTTCTTTAGCCATTGATACTTTGTAATCTAGTTGTACTCCACTATCGTTAAAATCTTTTACAACTCTTGATTCTGCTTCTGTTACTGACATTGCATCTACTAAATAAGTTTCCTTATTCTTTTTGTCTTTACCATTTTTAAGTGTGGCAACTACCACTTCTACTGTAACCTCGAAAAATTTACTCATAACTTCTGTTTTATATTTATATATATTATTTATTTATGTAAAGATACGACTTTTATTTGGATTTACCAAACTTTTGTCCAAAAAAGTCATAATTTTTATTTACCGCCTCTAATTCACCGTTTTCTATGGCTGAATCTTCATCATCGTAGAACGCATCAACAGGACATTCAGGTAAACAAGCTCCACAATCAATACATTCCTCTGGATTAACATATAATTGTTTTCCTTTGAGTTCTTCTTTACTCATTCCCTCAACCTCTATACCACCACCGGTGATATCAATTGGTCCATGAATACAATCCACAGGACAAACTGTAACACATATCGTATCACAAACACCATCGCATGCTTTCCCAATTATATAACTCATATTTTATTTATTTGATACAAATATACAACAATTTATTGAGATATCCTAATTAATATTCATATTCTTTTCGGGGTCCGGTAAGATTACCATTGATTAGAAAAGAACAATTAAAACACAACATTCTTAAATTATCATATAAATGATTTTTTCTATCACCGTCTTCAAAATCCAATACTAATGGAACTTTACTATCTGTAATTCTTTTTTCTTCAAAACCACACTTATTACACTTCTCCAACATATAACCATTGTTAAGTAATCGTTGTTTAAGTTTCCAAATTGGATATGTAGGATACTTTCCTTTAAGAATATCATCTAAAGAATATTTACCTCGTTTTAGATTATATCCTTTTCTTATTCCTGTGCCATCTGGATTCTTTAAATCTTCAAATATACCATAACTTTTAGCATATTTTTTGTAAGTGTTGTAAGATACTCCAAGTAATCTTGCTGCTTCCATAGCGGAACGTGCTTTTTCTTGTACATCTTTTATTTCAGATTCCATTAAAGGCTTTGCTCCCAATCCTCGTTTCATTCTACGATTCGTACCTGCTTGGGAAAGGTCTGTTGTTGGGTCAAAGTTAGGGAATATTTTTTCGTTTTTATTTTCCATACTAATGTTCTTTTATATAAGTATAGTATATTAAAACTTTTTGATACACTTTCCTTTACTTTCTGAGTTTAAGGCCATAATTAGAGAACTTATACCAAGCTCTTTCGTGGAAGAAATATAGAACCATCTTGGTAATTACCTCTACTCCACCAATAGTTAAACCAGTTGTCCAACTACCTGTAATTAATCCTGAAAGAATTATTGTATCCAAAGTACCAATTATTCTCCAAGAGATTGTTTTTGCAATATGTCGTTTATAACTTACCATTATATTAAATTTGTTTGTTTAACTTGAAATTGTATATTTGCTTCTGTATTTCCTAATGCCGTGAATACATATCTATCTCCTATATTTGGAAGAACTCTATGTCTTTCATTGTTATTGAAATATACTAAACTTCCTTTTGATGGTTTAATAGATAATCCATTTTCAAATTCCAATTCCCCTCCTGTAAAATTATCATTTAAAAATATAATATAATTATGAATATTAGTGTGGCCGTGATAATGTTCTACTGTACCAAATGATTCATGATAATGTTGTATTCTTATTTTTTCAAAGTTTCTATTACAGAATGCTTCATTGTGCAGAGGAGATATATTTAATTTATGTTTTTTTATATCAACCCATTCCATTGCAAGAGCACGGTTTCCACCTGAGAATTGTTCATTACTTGTAATTAGATTAGTGTCCCAAAGATTAAGAAGATATTCTATCTCTATATCATTTATTAGATTTTCTTGAAATAAAATCATGTCTGTTATAACTTACCATCTTTTTTCATCTGATTTCTTATTGATGTTGCTGATATTTCACCAATTTCAGTTGGTGGTATATGTTCTATCACATCATACCCAACTCCTCTACCATAGTTAATAGATTCTATATCTGGTATGATTGAAGTAATAACTCTTCCATCTAATATAAGTTCTCTCAACTCTCCCTCGTGTACCATCTCTTGAATTTGTTCAGCCGTCCATGGGTTCTTTTCATCTGGTTCAACATCTCTAATTGCTAACCAAACGTTCTTACCTTCTTTTAATCTTTCGTTGATAAGCCATAAATGACCAGAATGTAAAGGTTGCCATCTTCCTACGAACATGGAATATTTTATTTCAGTTGATGAAGATTTGAATGCTGCTTGTGCTTTATATTGTGCCATTACAATTTATTTAAACCATTCAATTCATTTATGATTTTAGAAAATGTAATATCTGGTGAATTTTTTGTAGTATCTACATCTAAAAAATCTTTTGTAGGTGCAATATAATCTTTTGAATGAAAGTGGTCTCTTTCACGTTTTTCTGAAGTATGAACATAAAATTCTTGGAATTCATGTAAACCAATCTTTTCTTTGAATTCTTCTCTCAACCACTCATATGGTGCAACGAGTGATACAACAACATCACATCCATTGTTATGAAGATACTCAGTAATCATATGAGCATTTCGGATGTTAGTAATTCTACCTTCTTCGGTATAATCTTTGTTTACTGTAAGTTCTCGTAAATCATCTCCATCTAAATGGAACACATCTCTACGCCAATTTCTTTTTTCTGTTTTTAGGAAGTTGTGTAACTTTGTACCCAATACCGTTTTACCTGCACCAGGTTGGCCTGTAAACCAATATACCATAACTTATAACTATTTTTAATTATTATTTATTCTTTTTTACCGAAAATCTTACCAGCTTCAGCGATACCAAATGAACCCAATGTAATAATAACAAATGAATTATAAATAAATTCATTGATTACTAAATCTTTTCCAAAGTATCCAGTTAATAAGTCTGCAATTGCAAACAAAGTCATTATTGCAAATGATGCAAATCCAACTACTGATTTTTCGTTAATATCGTTTTTATCTTTAAACAAATCTTTAAATGCCATTTTATATTACCTCTCTTTAAAATGTGAGTTGTAACCTTTATTACTTATATATATTAAAATTTATGAAATATCTTTAGATTCAATCAAAGTATAAGTAAATGAGTTTCCCCATACATCACTTGCTTTTCTACACACATCCATAAATTCGTTGAAATCTGATTCCTTAGAGAATACTTGACAACCAGCAGACCATTTATCAATCTGAGTTGAACCATTTACAAATTTACCTGCTTTATGAATATTGATTCCAAATATACCTTCATGTACATTTTCTTCAATCATATCATACTGACCATCTTTATCATTATCTCTGTACACTTTAACAGGTGATTTCTGTCTTAATGCCTCATACTTACCTTGGTGTAATCCAAGTTGATGAGAACCTCTATATTGACCTGGTTTTAGAATTGCTACTCCATCTTTGTTCATTAGGTTCTTTTCCCAATGAGAACCAGGGTCAGTTGTTGCTTTATATTCATTATAAACCCATTTACCATTTAAATCT
>Ga0209090_10001450_pt1 | contig 15261 bp, 18 predicted proteins | sample ArcticOcean_MG_C_9_FD_187432 | JGI IMG/M metagenome (GOLD analysis project Ga0209090, IMG submission 187432) | Marine microbial communities from western Arctic Ocean - ArcticOcean_MG_CB2_152 (SPAdes) (version 2) | ecosystem: Environmental > Aquatic > Marine > Oceanic | place: Arctic Ocean... | reverse complement strand
CAATCATAATGTTTACCTCTATGTTGTTTATATGTCCCACTCCTTGAGTGCAACATGGCAAGATGTTGGGACATCATATCCCTCTCTACGCATCTTCTTGTACCAGTATATGAACTCTCTCTCAAGTCCCCATTCACGAGCCCATCCAAGAGCCCCTTTAAAGTAATCGTGGTTGTTCGTACCTCTACTACTAGTAATGTGCATAATGTTTACCTCTATGTGTTGTGATAAAGGGGACATCAGCTGTCCCCAATATCGGTTGTAATGGTTACGCTAATTGTTTCTTAGCAGTAGCCATAATGTCGGCATAAGATAACTTAGCGTTACCCTGCTTGTTGCCCTTAGTACCACCCTCGTTACCAAAGTGTATATATGCACTACCCCATCTGTTTAGAGTACAAGTGTACTCAGTAGGGTTGGTATCTTTAGGTGGTGTCCATACCATAAGCTCTCTTTGGGTAACTTGTGCCATAGCTAAGCCATGTGCCAAGATAGTTTTGATATCAGTGTTGATATAACTATCGGGTGTATCCTTACTGCACATCTCTACTTTAATACTAGGTGTGCCTTTGTGTGTAGTTTCTTTGAAGTACACATGGAATGTTTTATTGTCGCTCATAATGTTTTTCCTATCCCCCATAAGGGATGTTAGTTATGCCACAGAGACGGAAATGCCTTTGCGACTGGAAGTATCCTAGCAAACCCTGAAAATTTTGGAAAGTTTCACCCCTCATAGAGAGGGAGAGATATATAGATACTATGCGTGCTAACTTGACAACTAGATAGGTCAACTAGATAGTACATACCTATATAAATCAACATGATAGGGACAACTATCTAGATTATATAGTTTTCTTGAGGTAATAAGTCTACGCAATTTTAGTGTAATCATAAGATATTATTGATGGTGTGTGACATTATAGTAAAAAAACTAGATAGTCTAGATAGTTAAGATAGTTATAGCTACCTATGTATGGTTAAACCCCAACTGTACAGCCAAACTATACACATAACACTGTAAGGTATGCCTATACAAAACCTACAACAGCACGTAAGGTATCAATTAGATAGTATAGATAGGTGTTACCTTACACATACACTGCACGTACCTTACGTTTACCTTGTATATATCTATTAGGTGTAACCTTCATGTGGTCTATGTGTGCCGTAACCCCCCGACCTATGGGATTAAATAAATAAATAAAAAAATAAAGAGGGGGAGTGAACAGTTTATACACTTGTTCAGGTGTTGTTTGTTATTTGGAATGGTTCAGGACTAGGTATCTGTCATCGAGTGAGACTTTAAATACCCATTGCTTTCTATCTAAGTGGTTGTCGAATGTCTTCTTTAAGTATCTACGCTTGTATGTATACTCTATCCAACATTCTCTTTTATATATACTCATGGTTATGTTCCTTTGTGAATCTAAGAGGTAGGTTGCCTCAGATTTCTCCGAGACAACCCACAGCTGTTACTTGTTTTTACGTTGGGATTTTGGAATCCATGGCGTAAAGACTTTCACTTGTTGAGTAGACGAGCCTACTTTGCTGGATAGTCTAAGCTTGGGAGCATTCGACTTCGCATTTAAGTTCCTAACACTTCCGTAGCTAGGTCCTAGAATGAGAGTTCCAACAGCAAGTTCTTTCAGTGAACCATTATCATTTTCTAACAGATAGAAATGATTGTGATTCAAGGGACTGTCAGGAAATTCACTACAAATTTCTTTCAAGTCTTCAAGAACTCCCTTAGGGCTTGAAGTCAGTGAGTACAGACCATCAAGATTCCAGACAAACCCTATCGTAGAGATAGTATTTGACTTAGGAATTGACTCAGTTTTGGCAATGCCATAACTGTCAAGCTCTTCGGGTGATTTATTTTGTCTAGGGTATGCTCTCACATCCTCAAACAAACTAAATCTGCCTTTAGCTGATTCAAAATTATACTTTGACATATAACTTATCCTCCTCTTAAGATTATTCAGTTTACAATAGGCACTGATTAGCCTGTATTCACTCTAACAAAAGATTACAACATTGTCAAGTTTGAGGCAATAAGCCACGCCTTTACTAGCTCTTAGATATATTAGAGAATGATTATATAGATAGGGGCTTGGGGGGGTAGTCGGACTAACGCCCGAACCTAGGCACCCATATAAGTAAACCTCTCTCAACAAGAGCCAAAAAACAAAGATGTAAAGTTTGGGGGTACCCATGCTTGACACACGCCCATAAATATCTTAAGTTCAACTAATGGATACACTACCGCTAAAACATACCAAGTGGTCTGACCGGCTAGCTTTCGATATGGCACTGCTACTAGAAGGCTCGGGAGAAACTCTAGATGAAATTAGAACCCGACATAAAATTACTGTTGATGACATCGTTAAGTTCAACACGGACAAAGTCTATCTAAAGAAAGTAGAATCCTACAGAACTGAGATTGTAGACAAGGGTATGACGTTCAAGTTAAAAGCCCGGGCCCAAGCAGAAGAACTCCTGACAACAAGTTGGACAATGATACACAGCCCAGAAGTTTCTTCAGCTGTTAAAGCAGATTTAATAAAGTCTACTGTCAAATGGGGTGGGCTTGAAACAAACAATACAAACACGGAGGATGCCAGTGGAGGAGTCAAAATTACGATTAATCTCGGGGGGCAAGAGCACCCAACAACCGTCATCGACGCAGAAGACTATACCGAAGACAGACCTGTCGCTATTAAAAACGCTAAGTAAGTTTGACGAGAGTGGTGAGGCAAAGGTTGAGACATTGGTTGAGTACGAAGACATAACTTATGTATTACGAGAAAGCGGGATGTCGTTTAAGACAAGAATTATTAGGTATAAAAAATCGCCTACAAAATACTACGTAACTTTATTAGAGGAACTGTAATGGATATAGACTATACCCCATCTAAGATATGCAAAGAATTTATGATGTCTGATTCTAAGATGCGGACATTGATGGGCCCTGTAGGTTCTGGTAAGTCAGTAGCATCTACCTTTGAAATTATAAGGCGGGCTACTATGCAGAAACCGAACAAGCAAGGGATACGAAAATCCAGGGCAGCTATTGTTCGTGAGACTGCTAGGCAACTACAAGATACAACTATTAAAACATTTCACGATTGGTTTCCACCAGGTGTATGCGGTACGTACATGAGAACAACAAAGACTTACTTCTTTAAAGTAGGTGATGTTGAGTGTGAGATTATGTTCAGGGCATTAGATGATTCAGATGATGTAGCTAACTTGAACTCACTTGAGTTAACATTCGCATGGTTCAATGAGTGTCGGGATATAAACCCAGACATAGTTGACGCTATGTCAAAACGTATTGGGCGTTTCCCGTCAGCTAAAGATGGAGGACCGTCTTGGTTTGGGATGTGGGGAGATACTAACCCACCCACAATGGATACATGGTGGTATTACCAAATGGAAAAACTTGACCCCGTAGATGGAGTCTCACTTAATGATAATGGTTGGGATGTATTCAAACAACCATCAGGTAGAAGTCCGTATGCTGAGAATGTAGAGAACTTACCTGAAGGATATTATGATATACAAGGTAGGTCGGATGAATATGTACGTGTGTACATTGATGGAGAGTATGGGCTAAGTACAGCTGGGCAGCCAGTGTACAAGTACTTCAGACCTGATTACCATATGGCTCATCAAACTTTACAGCCCATAGTTAATGGAGTCAGACCTATTGTAATTGGAATGGACTTAGGTCTAACACCTGCTGCAGTTATAGCACAGCAAGACCCACGAGGTAGAGTCCTTATACTTGACGAAGCAGTAAGCTTTGATATGGGGATACAAAGATTCATACGTACAGTTTTAAAACCTTTGATTATAGAAAAGTATTCTGGGTCTCCTGTGATAATCATTACAGACCCTGCAGGTATACAGCGAGCTCAAACAGATGAGCGTTCAGCAGTGGATATAATAAAAGCCGAAGGCTTGAAAGTTATGTCGGCTAAGACTAATAACATCTCAGCTAGACTCTCGGCGGTAGATGATTTCCTTATGCGTCAAGTAGATGGAGACTCCGCATTCTTAGTAGACCCAAGATGTTCTAGGCTTAAAGCCGCAATGATGGGTGGGTATAGGTTTCATAAGAAGAATGGGAACATAGATAAGAACAAACATTCCCACGTTGCAGAAGCTCTACAGTATTTAATGCTACACATTAATACAACAGCAGAAGGATTTATGATTGAGAAGCGAAACGTGAAATCGGTTGCGTCAGGCGGATGGACTTGATAGCATTAATTAAAGCCACTTTTACTCATTTAGTGGCTGGGTAACTATTTCCCTCGAATGTATAGTTACTGTCTTACTGGTCCTCCCGTCTATTCATGGTTAGACAGGAGGACTTTTTTATAGTAGTGTTAAAATTATTTAGGGGTGGTTATTATGGGATACAAAATGAAGAACGGTTCAAAGAACTATACTATTAAAAGTTATAGGGATGGTGGACTAGTCAAAACTACATCATACAAAGATGGTGGTAAGGTTGAAAAAGAAGAAGCCCGAGACTCTTGGACCACTACAATGTCGGAAGGGTTAAAGAGTAACAAAAAATTACCAGGACCATTTAACTTTGGAATGACTACAAATGTAGTAAAAAGAATGTTGGGACTAGACTATATAAAAAGGGACAAAAATAAATCTCCGTACGAAAAATAAATTATGGTGTTACAAGTAATAGACAATGCGTCTCTTGTAAAGAAAGAGAAAGAAGAAGCTAACAAAGCTATGGAAGAGCGTCAGTCTGAAGCAGTCATTCTAGGGCTCGCTTCTTATATGCGTGAATGCTGGGATGCAGCTCAACGTGCAAAGAAACCTATAGAGAACATAATGCTTAAAGGTCTTCGTCAAAGAAACGGAGAGTACGATGCTGATAAGTTAGCACAGATACAAGCACAAGGCGGCTCTGATATCTACATGATGATAACAGAAGTTAAATGCAGAGCGGCTGAAAGCTGGCTCAGAGATATCTTGTTAGACACAGGCACACCTCCATGGGATATACAACCCACACCCATACCAGAATTATCGCCAGAACATTCAGCAGAATTACAAAATGCTTTTGCGGCTGAAGTAGTTAGGCTTGTTGAAGCAGAAGGTCAAGCACCTACCCCAGATAAAATGGCAGAGCTAAAAGAAATGATATCTCAGAATTACAGATTTAAATTACTACAAGCTGCTGATGATAGGGCTAAAAGAATGAAGCTAAAGATATCAGACCAGTTTGCACAAGGTGGCTGGGCAGAGTCATTCAATGATTTTATTACAGATTTAGTTACGTACCCAAGTGCTTTTATAAAAGGCCCTGTAGTTCGTAGGCAAAGAAAATTAGCTTATACTCAAAATGAAGAAGGCAAGACTGTTGTTACGGCTGATGAAGTAATAGCACCAGAATTTGAAAGAGTAGACCCATTTAGAATATACCCAGAGCCTGGGATTAGTAAGATAAATGATGGGTATATATTTGAACACCATCCTCTTACTCGTATGGACTTATCAGATTTGATAGGTGTACCCGGCTATGACGACGACGCAGTAAAAAAAGTTTTAGAAAATGATAATGGACAGTCATGGATTAATGAAGATGTAGAGTTAGCTAAAGATGAAGAGGAAAGAAAGTTCCATTCATTTGATAGACCTACTGAGATATATGATGCTCTAGAGTTCTGGGGTAAAGTAAGTGGTAAGATGCTGAGAGAGTGGGGCTTAGAAGACGAAGCAGAAGAACTAGAAGACTCTCGTGAATACGATGCCAATGTTTGGATTGTAGGCAACTATGTAATAAAAGCAGTTCTTAATTATGACCCATTAGGTGAAAAGCCTTATGCCAAAACATCTTTCATAAAACACCCAGGAGCATTCTGGGGTAAAGGAATACCAGAGATTATAGCTGATTTACAGGGTGTATGTAATGCAGCAGCTCGTGCGTTAGTTAACAACATGGGAATATCAAGTGGACCTCAAGTTGAAGTCAACCTTGAACGCATACCACCTAATGAAGATATAACACAAATGCATCCGTGGAAAATATGGCAAGTAACTAATGACCCACTAGGGTCTAGTGCTCCTGCTGTTAGATTTACACAACCTCAAGATAATGCTAATACACTAATGTCTGTGTATGATAGGTTTTCTAAATTAGCAGACGACCACTCAGGCATACCATCTTATCTACAAGGAGACTTAAATGTTAAAGGAGCTGGACGCACAGCGTCAGGTCTTTCAATGTTAATGGGCTCTGCAGGAAAAGGCATACGTCAAGTAGTTATGCATATTGACAGTGATGTCATGAAACCAATTATTCATAGACAGTTTGTTTATAACATGCGATATGATGAAGACGAATCAATTAAAGGCGACGTAGAGATACTACCTAAAGGTGCAATAAATCTTGCAGTTAAAGAGACTGTTAACGTTCGTCGAATAGAATTTCTTAACGCAACCGCCAATGAAATCGATATGGGTATCGTTGGTAAAGAAGGCCGTGCAGCGATACTTCGTGAAGTGGCTAAGAGTTTGCAAATGCCTGTAGATGAAATCGTTCCGTCTAGGGAAAAAGGTACTTATCTTCAAGAGTTGTCCGCAAGAAAAGAGATTGAGGCATCACAAGCCCCACAATCTCCAATGAAAAGTGGAACTCCAACTCAACCAGATGGTGCCCCAAAAGGTGGAATGGATGCAAATACAGTTAACAACCGCAGCATTGGGGGTAAATCTTGATTAGACCATCCCTTAAAGTTGTTAAATCTTTAGCAGTTGTTGAACGTCAACACTCTGACATATTAGAATGGTTAGAATCTTGGCGTAAACATGAGTTAGAGCAGCTACCAAATGTTGCAAACAATGTGACACTAGCCCAGGGGCGGTGTCAAATTTTAGGTGAGATAGTAAAGCTCATCAAAGAATCCCCTGACTACGCAGCAAAGTCATGAGACAGCTGTTAAATAACGCATACCAATAGGAGCGAAAACATTATGACATTACCAAAGCAAGTTCAAAAACAATCTGAGGATGTACAAGCGTTGTACAAGGAACTCAATGGAGAAACAGAGGAGAATGCTGGAGTAAAGACTACAGCTGAAACTACTACTGAAGTACCTACTGAGGAAACCACAACCGCACCTTCCGACAGTGTAGAAAAACAAGCACCTAAATCTGATGCTGATGAGCACAGTATTTCAGATGATAAACAGAATAAAGACTCATGGGAACAAAAATACAAAACGTTACAGGGTATGTATAATACTGATGTTCCACGCTTAAATGCAACGAATAGAAGTTTAGATAGCCGTGTAGCCCAATTAGAATCTTTGTTAGGACAAATTAACACAGAAGAAAAACCTGCTGTTTCAACTGAACCTGCTATTAATTTAATAACAGAAGATGATGAAAAAGAGTATGGGGATTCTATTGATGTTATGCGTCGAGCAGCACAAGATACTTTAGCACCAGGAATGGCTCGTGTTAATGAATTGGAAAAACAACTTAGACAGCTGCAAAATGTTGTGCCACAAGTACAACAAGTACAGCAATCACAAAAATCGTCTGAGGAGAAACAGTTTTGGAATACGTTAAACCAGGAAGTACCTAACTGGAATGAAATTAATAGTGACCAAGATTTTCAATCGTGGCTTCTTGAGATTGACCAGTTGACGGGACTAAGTCGCCAAACATATCTAGCAGATGCACAGCAAAAACTAGATGTAAATAGGGTGATTAAGTTTTTCTCTACTTATGAAAAGGCTAACGGTAAAGTTAATGATGCTCGTGAGACCCACAGCGAAAACTCAGAACTAGCAAAACAAGTTGCACCAGGGCGTGGACGCTCTGCAAAACCTGCTGTTGGTGAAGGCAAAACATATACTAGAAAAGACATTACAAAATTTTTTGAGGATGTAAGATTTGGTAAATATAAAGGCCGTGAAGCTGAGCGTGGAAAAAAAGAACGTGACATTTTTGCTGCACAGCAAGAAGGTCGCATTGCGTAATTTAACTAACTAGGAGGCTATTATGGCTTTTGGAGTATCACCTGGAAATCCAGGTTACACAGGTAATTTTATACCTGAGATATGGTCTGGTAAACTTATTGAGAATTTCTACGATGCATCAGTGCTCGCAGCTATTTCAAATACAGACTATCAAGGAGATATAAAATCAATGGGGGACACGGTTAATATCCGTACAACTCCAGAGATTACTATCAAAACATACGTTAAGGGACAAACACTTAGTGTTGAAAACCCTGACAAACCTAAACTACAACTTCTAATCGACAAAGGCGAATACTTCGCATGTGTTGAGGATGATGTTGACCAAGTACAAACAGACATTGCTCTTATGGATACATGGTCTAAAGACGCTTCAGAGCGTATGAAGATTAAAATCGATGCTAGAGTATTGACTGATATATTAACTGACGTAGCAGCTGCCAACAAAGGTGCTACTGCTGGTAGAATATCTGCTGACCTTAATATAGGTGTTGCGGGTACGCCAGTAGCAATTACTAAAACTAATGCTATTGACCAAATAGTTAATATGGGTACAGTACTTGATGAGGCTAACTGTCCAGAGAGCGATAGATTTATCGTTATCCCTGCAAAATTAGCTGGTCACATTAAGCTATCTGACCTTAAAGATGCGTCAATCACTGGTGATGGTTCATCTCCATTGAGAAATGGTCGTTTAGGTATGATAGATAGATTTACAATTTATGTAAGTCACAATCTATATAAGAGCGGAAGTGAGTTCAGCATTCTTGCTGGTCACAAATCGGGGTTTACATTTGCGTCACAAATGACAAATATGGAAACAATTCGTTCAGAAACTACATTTGGTAATATCATCAGAGGGTTACAAGTTTATGGCTATAAAGTCGTTAAACCTGAAGCTTTAGCTGTTGGTGTTATAACTGTATAACTTAGGAGGCTATTATGGCGGCATATACAGACTCGCATGGCTTTAATAAAGGTACTGTAGCAGCTCACCCTGCTACTGGACTTAACAAAGTCGGCTACTTAGAAGTTACTTTAGACTTCGCTACAATTACGGCAGATAGAGCTACAGCAGGTGTTACGGCACTTGCAACTGGAGATTCTATGCAAGTACTTAACTTACCAGCTAACACTTTAGTGCTAGCGGTAGGTGCAACTACTACAACCCTTGAGGGTGCAGCATCAACATTTGACATCGGTCTTACCGGTGGTGATGTGGATGGGTTTATTGATGGAGGGAATGCTAATGCAGCAGGAACTACTCAATCAACTGGTGCACTTTTAAACGGCGATAATCAAAGTCATTACTTTGCAGCGGCAGACACTATTGATATGCTTATTGGCGTATCAGGTGCTGTAACTGACTTGGCTAAAATTAAAGTCTGGGCAGTTATTGTTGATTGTTCATAAGTAAGTAAACAAGGTTGGGGGGTTGGCTAACGTTAACCCCCCGATTAAAACATAGGAGATAGAAATGGCGGGAAGGTGGTTAAGAAATACAGTTGATGGAACAATATATGGCTGGAATGAAATACTAGCTGAAAATTCTAAGACAGAAGAAGTTACTGAGGAACAAGCGTTCCCAGAAAAATTTATGACTAAAGACCAAAAAAGTCGTAAGCCAAAAGTTAATTTAAAAACTAAAGAGGTTATTAAACCAGACAATACACCTATCGAGTTAGCTGAAGAAGTTACAAGAAACATGGAAAAAAAGGGTAAAAGATGATTTTAAACGACGTTATTACTGAAGTTAGACGAATGTTGCAAGATGAGAATGCCCCTCAAAGGTATTCTGATATAGTGCTTTTAGGGTTTGCTAACCAATCTTTAAAGCGTATTGCAGTGCTCAGACCTGATTTATTTGCTAAAGTAGGGACTATGACTTGTGTTCAAAATGAAGTTATACAATCAGCACCTACTGACTCATTGCGTGTTATGGAAATTTTTTCGGTAAGCGGTGGTAACGGATGTATAGAAACTAATAGAGAAGCTTTAGACCAAGCGTACCCACAGTGGATGAATGATACTGCATCGGCGACAGTAAACTGGATGAGACATACAAGAAACGCCAACAAATTTTTTATATACCCTAAAGCTCCAGCCAACCAAGTATTAGATATTGAATACGCACAGACTCCACCGACTTATGACGGGACTACAGCAGTTGAATTATTATCAGATGCATATTTCCCAGTGGTAGTTGATGCAACTATATTTTTAGCTGAGTCAATAGATAATGAGCATGTTAATACAGGAAGAGCTGATGTGTTTTATAAGTCTTTTACTCAATCTCTTGCTGTAAATGCCCAAAGTAAAATTGTAACTGATACTGAAGCAGGTGGTATGCTAAAAGTTAATAATACAGCAACTAGCGTTACAGAGGACTTATCATAATGGTTATTAAAACATTTCTTAGTATTGTAAATAGATTATCACCCAGCGTTCCAGGATGTCCTACGCCAATCATAGAGCAATACGTTCGTGATGCAGCGATTGAAACGTGTGAACGTACTCTTGCGTGGAGGTACGAACAACCACGGATACGTTTGGTTGCGGGTGCACATGACTATGCATATGAAAGTCCTAGTGAATCTGAGGTACATGCGTTCATTACAGCCACTGTAAATGATGAGACTTTAGCCCCAGTTACATTGGATAAAATATATGACTTATATCCTAAATGGCCTAATCAACCTACTGAGTCTAGAGCAAAACCTAGACATATAACACAATTAGACCCAGACCATTTTTCAGTTGCCCCAGTACCAGACAATTCTGAGTCGTATGATGTACGAATGATTGTATGTCTGAAGCCTTTAAGAACGGCAACAGGTATGGATAAAACAGTTTTAGATGAGTTAGAAAATGTTATTATGCATGGAGCACTTCAACATTTATTAGTATTACCTGATAGAGCTTGGAGCGATAGGGAACTAGCTTCTTATCATGCAAAACAATTTATATTTAAATTGCAAGAACGTAGAGCTAGAGCTAATTTAGGTGCGGGAAGGGCTTCTATGAGAGTTCAAGCACAAAGATTTTAACGAGGTAGATTATGTCAGACGTAATAAAATTAGTTAAAGGAGATGAGTTACCGCTTATTTTGCTTACTTTAACGGACGATGTAGCTAATACAGCTTTAGATTTATCGGCTGGAACTACTGCAGTATCAGTAAAATTTAGAGCAACAGGAACAACTGCAACTTTAGCAACAATAAGTTGTGCTAAGACCACAAATGGAAGTGATGGTAAGATACAATTTAGTTTTTCAGGTGGTGTATTAGATGTTGCTGAAGGTTCATATGAAGGAGAAATTATAGTTAGCTATAATGGTAGTCTTCAAACAGTATACGATGTCTTAAAATTTAGAGTGAGAAGTAATTTCTAATGGCTAATATAAAGCTTACATCTGCTCTAGCAGCAACTGTAATATCTTTTACAGTAACCGTAAGTAGTATTAGCTCAACAATTACTGATGAGAATAAAATATCCGCAGTAGCATCAGCACAAAACCACATATCTTTTACTACTGAATTAATACCCACTCATACTATGGAAGGTGACACTGCAGCAGTAGCGGAGGCTATTAATTCTAAAGCAGTAACTACAGTTTATACTGAAACATCTGAAGTAACAGATATAGATACTAGAGCTGTTACACATCCACTAGCTGAAACACCTTCAGTATCAGATGTACCTGCGTTTAATGTTACACAAATTTTAACTGATACAGTAAATATATCAGCAGCTCCAAGTTTAATAATACATTCTAATATTGACTTTGATTTATCTGATGCTGACATAGACCCAGACCCAGTAACTATAAATGAAAGTATTGTTGTAAGCTTAGTTTATCCACAATCAGATTCACAGTCGATAGCAGATTCTCCTGCAATAACTACTACACCTGCAGGAAAAACAGATGGCTTTTCTGTTTCAGATTCACCAGTTTTACAACCAGGAAATGTTTCTACAGACAGCGTTACAGCAAGTGATAGTGGACTGGTTATCAATTACGTGTATACTGATGTAGACGACACTACATTAGGTGGACATATATTTAACGCAACTCCACTAAATGCGGGAGCTTATTAATGACAGGGGACAACTATGATTGAAGAACAAATTAAAGTTACTGGAAGTTTAAAACTTACTGTTACTAATCCAGAAGGAGATGTAAAGCAAGAGGTTGAAGTTCCAAATGTAGTCGTGACTGCGGGTAAAAATTATATTGCAGACCGTATGAAAAACAACACTACTGTTATGAGTCATATGGCTATAGGAACAAACACTGGTTCAGCAGCAGTTGGTAACACAACACTTGGAGCAGAGACAGGTAGAGTGTCTTTAACGTCTACGAATGTAACAAATAATGCAGTAGCTTATGTAGGCTCATTTCCTGCTGGGACAGGAACAGGAGCTATTACTGAAGCAGGAATATTAAGTGCAAGTTCAGGTGGTACACTATTATGTAGAACGGTATTTTCTGTAATAAACAAAGCATCTGGGGATACTTTAGGTATTACTTGGACAATAACTGTAAGTTAATAACTTAAGGGGTGTCTCAACATAATGGCTGTCTTATTTAAAAATAATGCACACTCTACATTAGCTTCAAGTATTACCGACTCAGCTACTAGTATTACTGTTGCATCAGGACATGGAAACGCTAGATTCCCAGCTACAGCAAGCCCTAACTATTTTTACGCAACACTCATTGATGGCTCAAACAACATAGAAGTTGTAAGGTGTACAGCAAGGTCTAGTGATGTTCTTACAGTAATTAGAGCTCAAGAAAGCACTTCAGCTAGAGCATTTTCAACTGGAGATAGAATAGAACTTAGAATTACTGCACAAGGCTTAGAAGATTTAAACAGAACAAGTTCTAACGAATTTAAATCAGGTTGGGGAAGTACATCTGCTCCAATAAACTATGCTGTTACAGTAGTTACCAAAACATCTGCACACCCGTATACAGGAGTAGGCTCTAGTAGTGCTTATTCTATTGACGGTGTTGAAGGTGCTGTATTAAACTTTGCTGGAGCTGACACAGGTAAAACTTATTTTTATAGATTTAACCAATCAGATTCTACTAACAACGGACATCCTTTAAGATTTTATTTAAACGCTGCAAAATCTACAGCGTACACAACTAATGTAACAACAAACGGAACCCCTGGTAATAGTGGTGCATACACACAATTACAGGTTGATGAGTACACCCCAAATCTTTTGTATTATCAATGTAGCAGTCATGCTCACATGGGTAATCATATACATCATATATCTAATATGTTTAACAGCAATGGTGTGTTGTTTAAACTGCCAACAGCAGATGGTTCATCTGGCCAGTTATTAAAAACTGATGGGTCTGGGGTACTGAGTTTTATAGCAGCAGCAACGGCTACATACCCCACATTAACTGGTATTAGCCCATCAACAATATCACCTTCAACAGCAACAACAGTTGTTATTACAGGTACAAACTATGTAATTACACCCAACGTAGAAATAATAAATTCAAGTGGTATTATTAGTTATCCCTTAACAATAGTAAGAAACAGTGCTACTCAGTTAACTATTACAGTAAACATATCAGGAAATGCTAGTTATTTTCTTAGGGTTGAAAACCCAGATGGGCTATCAGTAAGGTCAGGTTCAGCAATACTTTCAGTTTCAACTGGACCTACATTTAGTACAAATTCAGGTTCTTTGGGTGAGGGTGCTAAAGGAGCAGCATTAAGCTTTGATGTAGATGGTAGCAGTGATTCAACAGTAGCTTTCTCAAAAGTTTCAGGAGCTTTTCCAGGTGGGTTAAGTTTAAATACCTCAACAGGTGTAATCTCAGGAACTGAGAATGGTTCACAAACAGAAACAACAGTGTATAACTTTACCTTAAGATTAACTGACAACGAGTCTCAGACCGTTGACAGGGCATTTTCTATTAGTGTTTCAGTAGGTATGGCTAACTCAGGGCAATTTAACAATGAACAGTAGAGGTACTAATGGCAGCTTCATATTTAAGTAGAGCAGCATCAAATGGTAATCAAAAAACTTACACTATAAGTGTATGGGTTAAGTCTACTGTCAATTATGGTTACAGAGTAATTGTTGGTAGCGACATGAGTAATGATGCAGCAAACCATGCAACACTAGCTATTGATGGAGATAACTTAAAGTTTTATCAGCTAACAAGCAATGATTGGGGAACTCTTCAAGTCTCAACTAGAGCATTACGAGATAGTAATAGTTGGTATCACATAGTAGCTAGAGTAGACACGACTCAATCAACAGCCGCTGATAGAGTTAGATTATATGTTAACAACGAACAAGTGGTTAAATTTAGTTATAATTACATACCTGACCAAAACGAAGATACAGCAATGTTTAGGTATCCTACTGTTGTTGGTGCAAGAAGAATTACAAATCCTGATTATCGGTGGTCAGGATACATGGGTCATTTACATATATGCGAGGGACAATCTTATGCTCCAACAAAATTTGGAGAATATGACAGCACAACTGGTGAATGGAAACCAACATTAAGTCCAACTTCGGTAAGCTATGGAGATAATGGTGCATTCTTAAAATTTGAAAATGCTAGTGCATTAGGTACTGACTCAAGTGGACAAGGACATACCTTTACAGTTCATGGTGATATGAAACAATCCATATCAACAACTAGCAACAACTTTAACACTATAAATTATAATGAAGCATATACTGTAGCTTTAGCAAGTGCCACCAAATATGGTGGAACAAGCTGGAAAGATGCTTATCCAGGATATGATGGTATAAAAGGAGCTACTGGAAATTTAGGTATGGCAAAAGGCAAATGGTATTACGAAATGAAATACACCTCACCAGCTATGTATAGTAATTTTGGTATAGCCAAAGCAAACACTTTAGCTTCATCTAAATTGATTCAAGACACTCAACGCTCTCCATGGTATCAGGGTAACGAGGGAGATGGATTTGGATTTAGAGTTGGTAGTACAACACCAGTAATTTTTAGAGGAGATAATACAGAAGTTACTTGGCTTACCAATTCAAGTGATGCTAACTCAGCTATATCACCAGCGACCAATGGTCAGATATGTATGTGTGCCTTTGATTTAGATGCTGGTAAAATTTGGTGGGGAATTAATGGTACATGGAATACTGTTCCAGGCTCAACCACGACCACATCATCAGCTCAAATAGCTTCAGGTGCTAATGCTCATAAAACATGGACACC
>Ga0209090_10001441_pt1 | contig 15284 bp, 10 predicted proteins | sample ArcticOcean_MG_C_9_FD_187432 | JGI IMG/M metagenome (GOLD analysis project Ga0209090, IMG submission 187432) | Marine microbial communities from western Arctic Ocean - ArcticOcean_MG_CB2_152 (SPAdes) (version 2) | ecosystem: Environmental > Aquatic > Marine > Oceanic | place: Arctic Ocean... | reverse complement strand
GTGGATTTCGAATATTTAACCGACGCCGAGAACGCGTGCGACGATTGCGACGGGATTGAATTTGAAAATAGATTTGGCGTTTCGAAGATCCAGTGCGATTTGAAGAGTTTTAAGAAAGAAGGAGGAGGTGGGAAAAGAAGGTATTCGAACGACGAAGACGATTATAGAAACAACAACAACATTAACAGCAAAAAGGAGAGCAGCGGTAAGAAACGAGGTCGCTCGCGATCGAGAAGTTTATCCCGCTCTCGGTCTCTTTCACCTGAAGAAAAAAGGCGCAGAAGCGATAATCATCATCGCGGTAGGAGTCGCAGCCGCAGTCCTCCTCCTCCCCTTCCTCCTCCTCGCGGCGGCGGCGGGAGAGAGAGAGACGACGACTCTAAAAAAAAGAGTAGCCGAGGTCGCTCGTATTCTCGATCTCGTTCGCCGTCTCCTCCTCAAAAAGGCAGAGGAGGTTTTCGATCGTCGCCTAGAGATGTAGATTAAAATACATACACGCGAACTACTAAAGTCAATCATCATTCGTTCTTTTTATTCATGAATTCTTCAAAAAACATCGATCATGTTGAGAGGCAACAACCACAGTCGTGGAACGTTGTTCCCCGGCGTCGGAGCGACTGGTGGTGGTGGTGGTAGTGCTCATAATACTAATAAATCTAACAGAATCAAACAACAACGATACAAAAAATGGATCAAAAAACGACGCGTTCGTGTCTTCATCTTTCTCGTGGTGCTTCTCAGCGCGTGTTCGTTCTTCTTGAACAACGCGCATGGAATCTTAAATCGACAAAACGACGAGAACGAGAAATCGATGAGAAAAGTAAACTCGCACTACGCGAAAGTCGATCGACACTCTCGCCGAGAGAGGAAACAGATGCAAAGAGAGGATCATTTGAGCAAGATTTTCGGGTTAATCATCGAAGAGGACGACCTCGAGAATAGAAAAGACTCGTCGTCATCAAAAGTCGACGGTGGTGGTGGTCTTGAACAACAACAACGAAAAAGTTTGAGCCAGTTGGCTTTTGGACAATATCAGATACAACAAAAGCGACTGTTCCCGGGCGAAGGGATTAAAGTTTTCCGAGAACGGATTTTCGATCCTCTTCTGCACGGATTAGAATACGCGCACATGGGCACTATAATCGCAAACTCGGGTGAAAACGGGAAAGGAATTTCAGTCGCGTTTCAAACCGCGCCGGATATCGAGGGCGGGTTCGACCAAACCGTGCGAGTGATGACGAAAAAGAACGGGAAGACGACGAGTACGTTTGTCGTGTATAACGAGACGGAGGACGGTGGTCTTGGTAGTAGCAGTAGTAGTAATAGTAGTAGTAATAGAAGAAAATTAGCGGATACTGCGTGGGTTTTAGAGAAGCCTTTACCGGCACCAGCGGTTGGGGAGAGGAGCGCGGCGACGAAAATTGGCGGAGAAACTTTACAACCGAGGACGTATTCGAACGGATTGTGGGCGCCGGTGTTACATCGAGACGAGAAAACAAAAATGGAGTATCTCTTTTACGCGGAGACGCCGCCGAGGTGTTTGCGACCGAGAATCTTAGCGCAAGAGTTTCCAATCGTGCGAAAGGCGATACCGAAGAGATGGATTATTGGTGGCGATATCAAAGTGCGAACGAGAAGTTTCGCCGACGGCTCCGGGACAGAGGATGAAAACGGAAACGAAGATGGAGTAGGGGATTTGAAAGAATGGAGCAAAGCGAAAACGGTATATCGCATGACCACGGATAACGTCGCCATTCCGAAAGTAATCGCGAATAAATTGACGGTTGTTAAATTAGATAACGCCGAAGAAGTTTGGCTCTTACCGTTCTGGCGACAGAGAAGTCCACACACGTGTTCCACGGCGAGAGGCGTTCGCAACGCGGCGGGCGTTTTGCGATCGACCGATAAAGGTGAAACGTGGAAAGCAAACGGTGCGATTCAGTTTCAAACTGGTGCAAAAGGCCGATGGGTTATTGAAGGTTCTATATTTGAAAGCGGCGAAAGTCATCATTTGACTATGCTCATGCGTTCGACCGAAGGCGTTGCGTTTAAATCCATCAGTAGTGATTTGGGTGTCACGTGGTCAGCGCCGTTGCCTTCAGCGCTCGTCAATCCAGACTCTAAATTAAACACGATTGTCAATCGGAAAACGAAACGGCTCTACGTCGCGTTTAACGACGAAACCATTGCAATGACTGTGAGCGATGGTGGCGTGGATGCCATCAAAGGCACTTCGGAGGATAAAGAGCAAACGGCGGGTGGTAAGAAACGCGACGAATTGGTCATCGCTCACTCTGACGACGACGGCGAAAATCTATTCATATTCGCGCGAATCGACGAAGGTGTCACGCCTCCTGGTGTGATGATCCACTATCCAACCATGGCGTTTTACGACGATCAAGAGTTACTCGTGACGTACTCCATATCGTATAACAACGCGACCAATTTCGTGGAAAAGCCAAGACGCGACGGCATTTGGTTAGCGCGCATGACGCCGCCAAAAACTATCGACGAAACGAAACCGAGACGTAGTTTGAAAACGATATTATTAGATAATGGTGTTGGTAGTACTAGCAATAGTGCTTTGTAGTAGTGGACAGTATTAGATCTAATAAAACTATTAATAACAAACGCTCTTCTCTCTCACTTATCCTTCTTCTCCAACGACTGCTCGTACTCGGCGACTAACTGCTCCACCATGTTCAAGTACGAAGTCTCCGCGAAGACCCCGTCCGTATACACGTACTCCGCGACGTTCACTACTTTCGTCACTCTTCCTCTCGTGGTTGGTAAAATCACCACCCCGTCTTTCGTCTTCACTTTCTTTTCTTTGTCCATCTTCTTCGCCACTCCGTTTGACAACAGTTCACGAGAGACGAGCTCTAACGTCAAGTTTTGCGAGAATCGCATGTGGTGTATTCTCGCGCACACTTTGTGCCCTATTAACGCTGCGTTCGTGCTAATGCTAGTATGCTTCTTTTTCTTCTCATCCTTTTCATCCTCTTCTTGTTTCTCTTCCTCTTCGTCGTCCTCTTCGTCGTCGTAAAACTCCCCCCAAAGCAAAACCCCTCGCTCGCAAAACAGAATGAACGCGGTCAAAATCACGTTCGTAATCACGTACCCACACACGCACAGAAACGTCAACCGTTGCAAAAAAGGATCCTCGTGAAACTTCACGTCGTATCCACCTTTCCTCTTCAAATATACCGGGTATAACTGCGCGACAAACGCGAATACACACGCCACGCTGCCGATGAAGATTTTCGTGTTTGAAACAGCGTGCGTTTCTTTAATCTTTTCCGTGTGTAATAAACCGTCGCAAAACATCTCCTCGTACGCGCGTTTAATGGCGTTTAAATCGTCCAGGTTGGAGATTTTAATCGGTGCTCTGTGTTCTCCTTCCTCTTCTTCTTCGGAATCGTCGTCATCGGATGATCTCTCTTCTTCTTTTGTCTTCTTCGTCTTCTCATCATCATCAGCAGTTGTTGTCGTAGGAGCTTCCCCCATGATGATGTGATTGCAATTGATCTTGTGATTTTACGAGTGAAAAAAATGACGATCGAAAAGAAATGCAAAAGAGAAAATGAAAAAAAATGAAGACAAAAAAAAGAAGATGTCCAAAAAAAGTGTCACGACGCGATGAGTTCAAGAAGAACTCGGACGAGAGGAGGAGAAGGAGAAGGAGAAGGAGGAGAAGGCCGACGACGACGAAGCCGACGGCGTTCTCCGTCGTCACTTCCTCCTCGTTCTTCTTCTCCGGATTTAAAGGGAGAGAAGAAGAGAAAGAAGGTGAAAAAGGAAGAAGAGACCGGCGACGAAGAAAACAAAACAAATCCAGAAGACTCGGATTCAAAAAGAGGACATCAACATCTTCATCTTCATCAACAACAGAAACGACATAATAACAACAATGGATTTACGGTCACCGTCCCGAACAAGCGCGTGGTATCTATTGTCTACCCAGGGTACGATTGCATGAATAACATCCCAGAAATCATCGAGAAGTTTGGTGGTAAAGGACAGCTGATGAAGGCGTGCGAGATAGGGAAGAGAGAGAGAGCGACGGTAACGAATACGAGCGCGACTGTTACGAGGATGATGATGGATGGCAAAAGCATCGATGGAGGAGGAGGAGGAGGGAAGGACGAAAACAAAGACGATGGACTCGTTTCGACGGGGACGAAGGCATTGGAGATGAAATTTCGGGAGAAGGACGCGTTGGCGCTGCCGATATACGGGGAGAAGTTGGATGCGAAAACGCTCGTTTTGAGAGTGTTTAAATCTTCTTCTTCTTCAGGGAAGAATAGCAATACTAAAAATAGCGTGCAAGTGGAAGCGTTTGCTCGATGTACGAAACAAATCGAGTTCCGCGGTCTCGCGGATTTTCAATACTGCTCGACGCTCACCGAACGAGAGGAGGAAGAGGAGTTGAGAAAGAAAATGAAAACGAGAAAGCGGATATTTGCGAGCGATGAGAGTATGAATAGAAGCCAAAGTAGTCGAGTGGAAGACAAGATGGAGTTCGTGGTGAACGAGGACGAAATTCGCGCGCCGATTGGGGACGCGGAGGATCCGTTCATGTTACGATTGAAGTCCAAAGCCATGAGTAGAAATAAGGAAAGTAGAGGCATAGAAGGAAAGAAGGAGAATGAAGTGAAAAAAATAGTCGTCCCTGGGGAGTTTAAGCTAGTACCGCCGGTATATTGTAAAGAGGACGTGCCGGTAGATTACTTCGAAGATGGAGAAACGAGAAAGTACAGAGAGGAATTGACGTTTATGCCGCAAGGAAATAACGAAATTTTAGTCGATTTCGCAGACGCCACGGTACCGCAAGTTTTACCAAGGAACGTCGAAGCAGACGAACAACGACCGGTGTGGTATAAGAGTTTAGTCAAACTGTTCAAGGAACGACCGGTGTGGTCGCCGAGAGGGTTACAAGAGAAACTTCGGTCGATTGTCCCGGCGCACATAAGCGTTGACGCGAAACAAACTCGCGCGGAATTGCGAGAGATGGCGTATAAGTTCAACAATGGTCCGTTTCGTAAACTCTGGATTTTACGAGGTTTTGATCCGAGGTTGTCAAAAAATAACGTCAGGTATCAACTGTATGAGATTAAATTGCCAAACTCGTGGTACAACAAGAAAGACTCGACGTTATTTCCGAAGGTGCAAAAATCGATTCAACAATCGAGGACGCATTTGGATTACCATGAATTTCGCGCGTTGCCGAAAACCAGATTTCCGATTTTCTTCATGGACGATGTCATTTTACCGAGCGTCAAGCGAGAATTTCGTATGATTGCAGAGAACAAAGACGCCAAAGACGACGATAAAGACGATGCGACTGGTGTGTACGCGCACGGTCAAACGGAATACGGTCCCGATGGCACGGCGATCATTTCCGGGTGTTCCGAAAAATTTGGTTTCCTCTCCAGACAGGCGAGGACGACAATTTCTGAGCGCATAGGCATTGCCTATTTGAACGTTTTGAATGGCAAAGATCCAATTGCGGAAGATAACGTGTGGGTACAAGCGGAAGAGAAAATACACGCCGCGAAGCAAAAGAGACTCAAAGAGAAAGAACAGTTGGCGGAGGAAGAAGCATTGGCCATCGCCGCGGCGTTAGCGACTGGGCGACAACGCAACAGGAAAAAGCAAAAGAAACCAGAAGTGGAATTGACGATAAGAAACTCGACGGCGCCTATACACGTGACAAGTACGAACATACCCACATATTTAGGTCCTGGCGGCTCGAACGTTATGGCTCTTTCACCCGGTGAGGACGGTTTTGCTGCTCTGAATGCCATCTTGGAACGAAAAATGCGGGAAGCTCCGACGAAGACAACGGAGAAAGAGCAGACGCCGACGCTAGAGCCGCAGCAAACTGACATGGAAGAAGAAAATGCAGAAGAAGGAAAATATGACGGAGAAGGAGATAAAGAGGAAGAGGAAGAGGAAGCGAAGGAAGAAGAGGAAGAGGAGGAAAAAGAAGAAGAAGAAGAAGAAGAAGAGCCACCTGTGGTTGCAGAAGAAGAGGAAGCTTTTGAAATTTTCGATAGCGACTAGCAGATTAGTAATAGAACGCATGCAATTGTAATAAAGTACTAGAAGTTTGAAACAGAACTCACATTTTTTTACGCTAGAACACCGATCCGTTGACCGAAATTGATTGAAATCGCTATCGCGTAAGTCAGGCTAGCCACGCCGATTGGCTCCGAATCTGGCAATACAGTTCCATCTGGTAAATTGAAAGGATCTACATCTACTTTTGACGTGTTACTAAAATGCGCTTTAGCGACTCTGTCGGCATTGAGTTGATCGATTATACTTGTCGCCGCTTTCAGTTTCTCTGTCGTGTCTTGAATGTCAAACGCTAGCTTATCACCGGGAGAATAAGAGGCACCAACTGCAGAAGAAAACGAAGCTCCAACGCCGCTCCGTCTTCTCTGCAAATATCCAGACCATACATTTCTTTGACCCGCGCGAAATAACTGCGCGTTCTCTAAAGCAGAGTAACCTTTTCCAGGTATCAACACGTTGACTCTCGCGATATTCAACTCGAAACTTAAAACCAGAGACGGATCGATTATGACTGATTGCAAGCTCTGAAGAAACTCGTCTCGAACGCTAACGGGCAAATTGCTCAGAAACATTGGCGCTAAAGCGTGCATCATTGTCCGTTCGGCATCATCTTCGTCATCTCCTTCTACAACAATATCATCATCAAAGAGCAATTTTCTACTGTTAGTATTTGTTTCTCTCTTTTTTCTTTCAATCACGGAGGCAAACTTTGTCGCGTTCATCGTTCTCGATGCGCTCGCTGCATACGCGCCTTCTTTCAAATTAACGCCAAGTAATTTCCTTCGCCTTCTTTTCTTTCTAAAATCGAAGTTTAGTTCTTCGAATACCTGATTAATCGCCGCCGCCGCCGAGGATGTCACCTCGTACCCGATACCGTATATTTGGCCCGTCCCGAGGCCAGATGCTACGGTGCCTCTGCTCGCGAAGGTCTCAATATCAAACGTCAACCCGTCTAACACGCTCCACTCGGACGCCACCGCGTTCGTTTTCGCCACCGATCTCGAGAACACAGTCGCCGTGGCTGCCAAATACGCCCAGAATATGTTCGTAAATCGAACAAACGCAAAGTTTGAGCTGAGCACGGAAACCAAAGCTTTCGTGACTGTTTGATCGATGTTATTGTCGTCGTCGTTATTCTCAGAATCATCGTCGTCTTCGCGCTGTTGCAAGTACAAGAGTACCAATCTCAGTAACGTCGTCGGTTGAAATAAAGCGTTCGCGACCATTCAATGATGAGGATGAGGATGATGATGATGATGGGGGAGGGGTGAGAAAAAAAAAGCGAGCGTTTTTGCGTTACTAATTTTTGTGTGTGTGTGAAAAAGAATTGAAGAAAGAAGGGAAAGAAGGGAAAGGAAGGAAACGAGGAAGGAAATTTTGATGGAAGCCGCCACAATGAAAACAACAACAACAATTCAATACATCTTTGAACGAAGATTAAGATATAATAAGAAGAAGAAGAGTATAAACTACTACTACTACGAATAGTGCTGCTGCCACATAACAAGAAGAAGAAGACAACAATCATCCAAAATGAGGATCATGATTAAAGGCGGGGTGTGGAAAAACACCGAGGATGAGATCCTCAAAGCGGCGGTGATGAAATACGGGAAGAATCAGTGGGCAAGAATTTCCTCTTTACTCGTCCGAAAGTCGGCGAAACAGTGCAAAGCGAGATGGTTCGAATGGCTCGATCCATCCATTAAGAAAACAGAATGGACGAGAGAAGAAGACGAGAAACTTTTGCACTTGGCAAAGTTAATGCCGACGCAGTGGCGCACGATTGCACCCATCGTCGGGAGGACACCGAGTCAGTGTTTGGAGCGGTACGAGAGGTTGCTCGACGCGGCGGTGTCGAAGGACGAGGAGTACGATCCGATGGACGATCCGAGACGATTAAGGCCGGGGGAGATTGATCCAAATCCAGAAGCGAAACCAGCGAGACCAGATGCGATTGATATGGACGAAGACGAAAAAGAGATGTTGTCGGAAGCGCGCGCGAGGTTGGCGAATACGAAAGGGAAAAAAGCAAAGAGGAAAGCGAGGGAGAAACGATTGGACGAAGCCAGGCGATTGGCGAGCATACAAAAGAATAGAGAAATGAAAGCGGCTGGCATGGGGGGTAGAAACACCAAACGCATCGTTGGTATCGATTACAACGCGGAAATTGCGTTCGAGAAGTTGGCGCCCAAAGGGCCGTACGACGTCTCGGAGGAGAAACAATTGGAGAGAAAAATGATACAAGATGCTAAGTTCAAGTCGAAAACAATTCACGAGTTGGATGGGAAGATGATTAAAGAAAGAGAGGAAGAAATGCGGACGATGGATAAGTTGGACGAGATTGCAAAGAAGAAAAACGTGCCGAAAGCGGTGAAAGAATCGAACAAGCAGTTGGATAATTTCTCCGCCGGGAGGATTCGAGGGAAGTTGAACTTGCCGAAACCGTCGGTGTCGGAATCCGAGTTGGAGCGCATCGCAAAGTTACGTAAAATGGGTTTCGCGCCCGATACGACGGGAATAACGACATCAAACCAGATGCCCGGGCAAGAAACGCCGATGATTCAACGCAAATCGAGAGATGAAATGGTTTTAGAAGAGGCGAGGTATTTAGCCGCCATGACGGCGACAAGGTCAACTTTATACGGCGGCGAAACCCCGAGCGGATTTGCAGATGGTGCCGGTAAAGATTTCTCTGGCGCGACGCCGTCGTTGCAAGGAGGTCAACGAACGAACCAGCGAGGCCACACGAACGTCGTGCACGGCACGCCCGCTTTGCAGCGCCCAGGTACCGGTGCCGTTGGTCAAACGCCTTTGCGCGACGATTTACAAATTAACGATCCAGACGCCGTGGCGGAGTTTATGCGCCCGAGTGATTCTGCGGGTTCGAACCAGCAATTGGCTTATAGGCGCCCGCTTACGAGTGGTATCAAATCGCGCTTCGCGTCCTTGCCGAAACCGAAGAACGAGTTCAAAGTTCAAATTCCAAACATCGATGAATTAGACGAATTAGAGGACGACGATGCGATGGAATTCGACGCGAGCGGTCATCGTCGCGCGCCTGTTGAAATCGAAGAAGACGAAGCTGAGCGCAGAGAACGCCTTCGTGAACGTGAAGAAATGGTCAGACATGAAATGGAGAAGCGAAGATCGCAAGTTTACCAACGTCGAAACGAGTTGCCCAAACCGAACGTTTCAAAGGGGTATTCCGCAGTCGTTGCGGAAACGAGAAAAAACTTAGACGAGACTCAGAAACTAATCGACGACGAGATGATTGAACTGATTAAAAGAGATCTGAAAGGTATTCGTCCGGAAGACGATCCAAGTTTTTATTGTTTATCGAGCGAACAACTCGCACAGGCGAAAGCAATGCTCGCTGCAGAAGCGGGCGACATGCCGGATTCTTTCGCGGAACTGTTCCACAAAACCCGCGAACAAATACGCGAGTCCGCGCGAGGTAAAGATGTCGGTACTAGAAAGGCAGAATACCAAGCGTTGTATGCTCTCATGGGTACTGAATCTAAGAAGGCGTCGAAATTAGAGCGCAAAGTTGCTCTTTTACACGAAGGTTATCGCACGCGTAGTGTTGCTTTATCGAAAAAGTTGAAGACTTTACACGATGAGTTAGTGGGTAAAAAGAACACCTTGCGCGCGTTTGAACTGCTCGAGGCAAAAGAAAGTCTCGGGGCGCCGATAAGAGTTGAGAAGGCGATGGAGCTCGCGGAAGCCGCGAGAGAGAAAGAGAAGGTACTCCAAGAAAAGTACGCCGCCGCAGTGAAGAAGTGATATAATATAGTAGTGAGAATAGAAAAAAAATGTATCAGCAGTAAGTGCTTTTAAAATAGCAAGATTTATCATTCTTTAAAAATCTAATTGAATTGTGCCTCATATCGCTCTAACAGCGGTCCGTGGCGCGAGTGTCTCACCGCATCTTCGCTCAAAACGTCCCATACGGAAACCGCACCGGCACTTCCGGCAGCGGCAGCTAAATAGGGCAAGTGCGGAGAAAAACCCGCGCAAAACACAGCACCCACACCAGCCGTATTCGCGGCTAGCAACTTCGGCGTCGATCCGACGTTTTCGTCCCACAACTTCAGCGTTCCGTCCGTACTGGACGTTAAAAACGCACCTGGAGAGCCGTGACAACACGAAACGGACGTCGTTGCTTCTTCATGCGCTTTAATGCGCCATCTTTCGGCTGAAGACGTTTCCGACGACGATTTTTTGCTCTTTTTCTTTCCACCGCTATTAATATTTGAAGACGCCATTCGCGTATCAAAACAGGCGACTTCGCCATCCTCGTTGGAAACGAAAAACTCGAGTGGATTTCTCGCGCTCCAGCACACCGATTCGCAATCGGCGCCGACGTTGAAATTTAAGCTCGCCTCTTTCGGCGCTCGAACGTCGCACACTCTGGCATGCTTATCAAAACCACCCGAAACGAGAACCGTTCTCTCCTCCGGATTCCACTCCAAACATTGCACTTTGGAGGTGTGTTTCGTCAACGTTTCCGTGCATGTTTCCGTCGAAACGTCCCATATCTTTACCGTTTTATCCGCACTCGCCGACGCTAACACGTTTCGAAACTGCGAATTCCATGACATGCCTAAAACTGCATCCTGATGCCCTTCTTTCTTTACTTTAGGCTTACTCTTTCCTCCGCTTGAACTCTTCTTCACATCCGCGGTATCGTACCCGCCCAAAGTCGCTGCCGGCTCCACCGCGTCGATGCAATCTAAATCCCAAATCTCAATCCCTGGATACATCGTCCCAACAGCACAATACGAGCCTCGATTATTCGCGCCTGTATCTTTGCAGCAATCCATCCACGCTAAACACAACGGAAACGCCGGTAACATCACGTCGTGATGCACATACAAATTCGCCTCGGTCTCGTGCGTCTCCTCGTTTGTAATCGCCTCTTGATACACCCAAACCTCTAAGTGGCTCGCATCTTCCTCTGCTCTCGCCGCTAACACTACTAAATCGTTCTTTAAAATCCCGAAATCGTCCGGATTTTCCTCCTCTTCGTCGTCGTCCGAGTCCTTAATCGTCACGTACGGGTCGTCTTGGTTTGATTCAAACTCCGAGTTCATTTTTCCAAATAATTGTCTCTCTTGAACATCTTCGTCGTACGAATCATCGTTGTCGTAGTTATCCATGTCCAGCTCGGCTAAATCGTCCGTGATACCTCTCGCGGCGTTCGCGACCGCTTGCGCTTTCCGTATCGCTTTTTTCTTTTCATTTTTTTCCACTTTCACGTCTGAGTCTGATTCGGATTCTGAGTCATCATGTAACACGTCTTTCATCTCTTGCTCGTCCGCCATACCTTCTTCATCGTCATCGTCGTCCTCGTCCTCGTCGTCCTTTTTCTCCTCGTCCTTCCCTTCGCTTTTGTCCCCGTCGTCGTCGTCGTCGCTGTCGTCCTCCACGTCCGTCCTTCGTTTCATCCGTTCTCGAGTTTCTTTCAATGCGCTTTCGGGAATGTCGGTAAATTTCGGCGTCTGCGAGGACGCCCCGGGAGGGACCCACGCTAAAGCCGATATCATGTTTTATACGATGATGATTATGATGACTAATAATACTGTAGAATTTGAATGAAATGCGAATCTTCTGTTGTTTAATCAGTCGCTCTTTTTCTCTTTATTGTTCTTCTGTGAAGAGAATGAAGAAACGGCGCCGCCGAAGAAATTTTTTTGTCTCTTTTTCTCACACAAACTGACAAACCACTTTTTTCCACAAAACAAGCTTCTCTTTCTTCTCTGTCTTTGAGAAGATACTGTTAGTAATGAGCGGTGGTTGTCCTCCGACGGAGGAGACGAGGAAAGAAGAGAGGAAACAAATCAACGCTGACGATGATGACGACGCTGATGATGATAAAGGTGTTTCAACGTGCGAGTTCAGAGTCGCGTGCGTGCAGTTTGAACCCGCTCACGGTGCGTTTAACTTTTATCGCGCAAAAATTTCTCAACTAACTGTTTTCGATTTAACTATTTAGGTGACCGAACAAAGTCTTTCGAGAAGTGCTTGAGAATGCTCGATGAGCACGAACAGATGTTATCGTCGTCGTCGTCAGTCGTCGCGCCTTTGTCCATCATCCAGTTTCCGGAGATGTGTTTTACCGGGTACACGTTTGACTCTCGAGAGGAAATTGAACCTTTCGTCGAATGGGATGAAGAGGAGGAGGAGGAAGCTGTGACCAGGCAGTTTTTATCCTCCGTCGCGAAAAGGTTTAACTGTCTCGCGAGTGCTGGGTACGTGAGAGGCATTCGCGATACGGGAGAAAAATTGTATTATAACGCGGTGCAAGTTGTCGATGAAGCAGGGCGCGTGATTCTGAGAGCGAATAAGCACCACTTGTATTGCATCGACGAGACATGGGCGGACGAAGATATCGAGAGTGGGTTCACGTCCTTAGAACTCGTGTTAAAAGCGAGAGGTATTGGTAATACTAATAGGAGTAGGAGCAGTAGTAGTAGTAGTAGTAGTAAAGTAGAAGAATATAGAATTAAAACGACGGTTGGTATATGCATGGATATTAACCCGTACAAGTTTGAAGCGCCGTGGGGTGCGTTTGAGTTTGCCAAGACGATCGAGAAAGCGAATTCTTCTTTAGTCTTGTTCGCCTCCGCGTGGACAAACGCGCATCCAGACGACGATGCGGAAACGAAAGCAATCGTTCCAGACCGAACGGAAACGTGGAATTACTGGTTTAATCGATTACTTCCTCTGTTCGTAGACCAGGAAAAAGAAGGAGAAGAAGGAATACTACGACCTCGAAAAAGGGCTTTTGTTTTCGCCAACAGAGTAGGCGTTGAGCGCGAAATTCATTTCGTCGGTTCCAGCGTCGTTTTCCAAATCGAAAGAGGAGGTAAACTCATCGTTAAAGGCGGTTTGGATAACAAAAAAGAAGGCATATTAGTCGCTCACGTCGAATGCAACGGCGTGAAGGTGTTGTAGCACAAATTATATTACTCTGTATTAATCTGTCTTTTCCGTTCCCTTAGCTTCGTTTCCGCCTCGACTTGTAACTGCGCCCGCGTCTCCTCTTCCTCTGCTTGCATCGCTCGCTCCATCGCCACCTCGTACTCTTTCATCGCTCGTTCTGTCAGCACAAATTTAATTCGACTCATCGTTTTCTTCACTTTCGTAATCCGAGTCGGATGTCGAAACAATTCGTTTCTCGCTCGCGATAAATGCGACTCCGTGTTCAACATGTTCCTCTCTTTCAACAACACGTACCAGAGTTTGTGCAAATCTTCGTTCGATTTTATTCTCAACTCCTTCGCCTCCCATGCTCGACCGATGGGTTCGACCGGATCCGGTTTCCCGTCCTCGCCTTTTTTGGGGGAACTGTCCACGAAATCGTCCAAGCCGTGACGATTACGCGAAGCGGACGAGGAGAAGAAGTGTTGGTTTTGTTGTTGTTGATGATGATGATGATGATGATGCGCATCCCCCACACTATAAATACTATTGTTGTTCCTAATATAAAAACTACTACTCGCACTCAAACACCCCCCAACGCTCATCCATCCGCGTAAGCAACAACTCGTGCTCGCTAAAGAAGACGATAACGCGCGTCTCGATAACATCGTCGTCGTTTATTATTAGTGGTGGTGCGAGAATTTTCTCAAAAACCCCTTTAGGCTCGTACTCGTTGTGAAGAAGGACTGAATAATCTGAAAATGAAAAAAAGCAGCAGCTGAGCGATTTTTGTTTGTTTTTTTCCGAGAGTCGTTGAGTCTTCTTCATTATTACTCTTTGGTTGGTCTCATTCATCACAAACGCGCGCGCGCGATTAAGAGAGAGAGAGAGAGAGAGAGAGAGAGCGCAGAGAAGAAAGAGGCAGCTCTGAGAGAGGAGAGAGTCGTTCACCAGCTAGAGAGGAGAGAGAGAGTAGGGTGATAGTATATAACAGAGAAGAGAAAAGAGAGAATAAAAAGAGAGAGAGAAAGACGACGCTCTTCTTACTTTGAGTTGTACCCCCCTCGCTCGTGGTGAAAATCTCTTGTTTCTTTCAGAATGGCGGCAACGTTCTTAGCGGGCATGAAAGCCTTGGAGAGAACGAAAGAGAAGGAAACGCAAGCGATTCAAAAGAAAGCGAACTTGGTTTCCTCGTGGTTGTTGGAAAGGAAGGAGGAGATTCGAGAGAGGATGTTGTTGACGGAGAAGACCAATACTATTACTAATAATAATGTGAACAACATCATCGAACAAGAAGAAGGAGAGGAAAAGAAAAAGAGATTAGTTGAAACAACGACAAAGAAGAGAGGGAAATCATCGTCGTTTACGTCGTTGTCCACCTCTCCGGTGAAGAAGAAGCAGAAAGAAAACATCGAGGTTATCGTCATCGATGATGAAGACGCGAAGCCGCCAGCTAGCGCGACGACTTTGAGTAAGAAGGAACGCAAATCTTCTCAACCAACGGTTGTGGTTTTTGCAAAAAACAACGAGAGCAGTCAACAAGCGTCGACTGAAGAAACGAAGAAAGCTTCTATTCCTACTGCTCCAGCTGCTGCGGCGGCGGAAATGCAGAAGAATATAGAGGACGCAGATGCGTCGAGAAAAGCAGGCCCTCCTGTTTCTTCGTCGAAGAAGAAGAAGAAAAAGATGGAAGCGAGTCTCGTTAGCGGCGCGACCGGCGTGGGGGAACAACTCCTTTCCGCGAAGAAGAAAAAGACAGATGTCGAGAATGACGTTGCCGCAGGAGACAAAGCAGGGAGCAGTCAAACGGCGGTCACGGCAACAGTAGCGATGAAGAGCTCCACGGAAGTGTCCAGAGTAGTTGGTGAGAAGAAGACGGTACCGGTTTCAGGGGGACAAAAAGAGGCTGCGCAAGCGGCACAGGAACAAGAACCAAAAAAGGGGACTGATTTGGTCGCGCCGGAGAAATTGGCGATGAAAAATAATGTTCCGTTTAGCACAACAAAGAATAACATGGAGAATAAGCGACCGGTGCAACAGCAGCAGCAACAACAGTTGCAGCACAGAGTCGTTGCTCCGCTGCCACCGTCGTCACTACAACCGCAGCAGCATAGACCGACGACCGAGGAGGAGGAAAAAGCGAAGCGCGAAAAGGCGAGAGCGAGAGGCATGGCGTTTCTTAAAGTCGGTACCTCTTCAAAACCGAGCATGAAAACGAAGAGCGCCGCCGCGGCGCGGCTCAACGCACCGGCACCGCAAGTGAAGTATCCGCAGCAACA
>Ga0209090_10001437_pt1 | contig 15308 bp, 11 predicted proteins | sample ArcticOcean_MG_C_9_FD_187432 | JGI IMG/M metagenome (GOLD analysis project Ga0209090, IMG submission 187432) | Marine microbial communities from western Arctic Ocean - ArcticOcean_MG_CB2_152 (SPAdes) (version 2) | ecosystem: Environmental > Aquatic > Marine > Oceanic | place: Arctic Ocean... | reverse complement strand
TATTGGGAGCGCAGTTGACGTGCGTCTATTTTTGGATCCCAAAAGGTCAACGTAAAAAAAATCTCTCTCTCTCTCGCGGGTTAGTAGTAAGTACTTTTTTACATATTATTCGTTTTAAAACGTTCTCTACATACCGGCGATTTCATTACGCGGCATCTTTCACGTCTAATAACTCGACCTCGACGATAATCTCGCTCCCGGGAGGGATCTCGCCTTCGCCTTGGTCGGCGTAGCCTAAATCCGCCGGCGTTTTGATAATTCTGCGACCGCCAACTTTCATACCTTCTAAAGCACCCGGGACGTACACCACCGGCGGTATCGCCGGTCCAGTCTCGCCATTAAATAAACCCCCACCGCCTTCGACGTTTGCGTTCGCGGTTTGTTTTTTAGGCACGATCATCGTCGCTTCTCTCGTTAACGTGTACTTTTCCACCGGCGAGTTCGGTCCCGCGCGCGAACCACCTTTTTGAACCGTCACGTCCACGGTAGTCTCCACTGGTCCCAACAACAACGCTCCAATTTCTTGAATTGGTAAGTTTGGCAAATCTTTCGTCCCATCAATCTCTAAAATCACGTCGTTCGCTTTAAATCCAGCCTTCGCCGCCGGCCCGTCCGGCGACACTTTCACCACGTACAACTCCCCAAGTTCCGGATCAATCCTCACCTCTGCACCGATACCGTTTACCGTTTTCCTCTTCAAAGCTTTCGAGTACTCCGTCGGCAACTTCCCGTACGAGAACTGCATCGGTTCCGACACCGTCCTGTTCCCGCCCAACGTTCTCGCCGTCCTCGTCGAGAGGACGGTCAAACCTCTCAATTTCACGTCAAAGTGAATGGTCGCCAAAGACCCGGACTTTATCTCTTTCCCGTCTCCCACTCGCGAATCTCCAAACTGAACGCCCATATGTTCCTCGCCCCGAAACTGAAACGGTGCGGACGTTTGTAAATTCAAATCGCTCAGCGACGCGCGTTTCGGCTTCAACTCTTTCTGAAAGCCAATCGCAGAGGCTGAGGGAGGGAAAGTTAACAAAGACGTCGTCGACGAGAACACGAAGGCCAAAGCTGACGACGATACGGACGCTTTAAAAAACGCTCGCCTCGACGTCATGTTTCTGTTTTCTTCTTCTTCTTTGTCTTCTTCTTCTTCTTCCGTGGCGGTCGTGTTTGTGTCGACAGAATCAAGAGTGATGTCGTCGGGGAAACTTCGTCGATGATGATGATTCCGACGAGAAGAGCTAATGCTGCTCCTTCGTCGCGCAACGGCGGCGGTCGAAGGCGTGCAACCGACCATGGAAATCGTCGTCATCATTCTCGTGGTAAAAGAGTAGCGAAAGTCTGATTTTAAAATGCCTCAAAGTATTATGTCGAGAGAGATTTGTGAAGAGCATTTTTCGTTATCCATCAAAGAGTGAAAGAGAGTTATATTCCGTTATGGATGAAAAAATTTGCGCGGTGGTGCGTATACTTTAGTATTATTATTTAGTATTATCATTATCATTACGTCGTCGTTTTGTGTTCCGCGATGACTGCGATGATCACACGTTATATCGTGACGATTAAAAATCATCGACTCCGCTCGCGCGCTTGAAGGCGACGACGACGCTGGCGGCGACGAGATTGGCGCAGACGCCGTATAAAATCGCGCTCGTTTTCGCGAGCGGTTCTTCTAACGTTTTATCTTCCAAATTCAGTCGCTGCGGTCGGTTTTTTTCCTCGCCCGGTTTGAACTGGATGGAGGAGAATAACGGGCACAGACCGTAGTACGCGAGCAAGATGCCGGAGAGGAAACCGCCGAGATGATCCCAGTTGTTGACGACGTGGGTGGCGCCGTCGGAGGCGGTTTCGGAGGCTATGTAACAGAGCGCGATGGAGGAAGCGCCGATTCGCAACAGGCGCGTCGTAAAGCCGCGTTGATTCCATCCGGATTCGAGGTTGAGGACAGTGTACGTTAATATCGCGCCGTAGAGCGCGAAAATGGCACCAGAACTTCCCGCGATTAATTTCGAGCTGTCGTCGAAGGCTAAAGTCGTGATGGCGCCTCCCGTGGCGCCGAGAAAGTACACCGCTAAAAACGAAGTCGTCCCGAGCAACGTTTCGATTTCTCTCCCAATCAGCCACAGCGACACGTTCGTCGCCAAGACGTGCTCTAACCCAAAATCCGCCAAAGCAGCGGACGGTAACCGCCACCACTCGTTTTGCGTCTTCACGGCGTCCGCGAACAACGCAAAATTACTAAAGAAAAACCCGCCCTCCTGGTTCGCTCCAGTTTTCACGGCGACGAAATCCGCCGCGAAAAAAAACAAGTGCAAAACAGCCAACCGTTCCGCCGCCGTCGGCTCTTCCGTCGGCACGTTGTATATGTTCGACAGAGGAGAAAAAAACGGACTCCAATACTTCGTCACGCCTTCCGCTCGTTGATACTTCGGTAGATTGAGCGGATTATTCGTAGTGCTTTTCCCTCCTTCTCCCGCTCGCGGGGGTCCGCGAAACCCTTTCTTAATCATCCGGAAAAGGACCGGAAGCTTCACATCATCTTCTCCTCCTTCTCCTTCCGTAGTACTGCTTGTTTTTCTTCCCGTCGTCGCATCTTCTTCTTTCGCTTCTAAAACTGTCGCTTTCGCCTCTTCTTCGTCCTCTTTCGCTTCGGTGATTATTCCGAGCTGCTCTAAGCTCGACAACGCGTCTTCCGAGGACGACGAATTCGATGCAAACAGGTCCTCCTTTTTATCCTCGTTTCCTTTCGCGGCTTTGAGTCCTCGTTTTCCTCGTTTTCCTCCTCGCAAAGGTGGTATCATCAGAGTTGTGCGATAATTCCGCAACGCTGTTCGTTTCAGTCTTCGTCTTCCCGTAACGGTGCGAGATGGATTACAACAAATCATCATCATTGAATAGAGACTTCTCTCTCTCTCTCTCTCTCTCTCTCTCTGAACGAGAAGAATCTCTCCGTTGTCTGCGCTGTTTTTGTCTCTGCTCTGAATGTGTATGTTATACCTGCACACCGCGCACAAAAGAGAGACACAACGCGTGCGCGTCGAGTGAATGACGCAAGTGGAAAGAAAATGTCTCCACAACACCACGCGACGGTTTATCGAGATCTCGCGTACTCTCCCGTCTTTTTCCGGGGCAAACGGGAGTCACGCCGCAAGATCGACGATGATCTCGACAAAAGAGGACGACGCGCCTCCCCCTGCTGCAACTGCGGACGACGCGACGCGTAAGCGTGCAAGAGGAGAGGAGGAGGAGGAGACTTTAAAGAAGAGGACGAGAGTTGATTTGGTGGCGGCGGAGGAAGCGAAGGCGAAGCCTTCGTCGTCTCTGAGTGAAAACAACAGCGACGAGGACGAAAACAAACACAGATCCGGCGGCACCGCTTTAATTCGAGGCCTTCCCTCGCGATGGGACGAGAGACTCTTTCGCCTTGCTTTACACGAGATGGAAGTGACGGGACACACGAACGTTAAAAAACGAACGGGGTGGACGCACGCGTTCGTGACGTTTAACTTTCCCAAGGAGAGAGAATTGTGCTTGATGAAGTTGCAGGAAAGAGCGAAGCAGCAAAGAGAGGAGGAGGGAAAGAGCGATGCTGCTGCTGGCGGCGGCGGAGCGATGAAAGGTGGTGTTTCGTCGAAAGGATGGAAGTTCGGGAAGAAAGTGACCATGAGCGAGGCGAGAGATAAAGGCGGTAAGAACAACAACAACAACAACGAGAGGAAAGAGAAGAAGAAGGCAGCAAAAACGGAGGCGCGAGATGCGGTGTGTCCGTTGTGGAACGTGAAGTATTCGGAACAGTTGAAAGCGAAGAAGGAGAAGGTGAGGAAGGCGTTGGCGATGGTGACGGAACTCGTCGGGAACGCGAACGGGAAGTTTAAGAGGAATAATAATAACAACGGGAAAGGAAGAGGTGGTGATGTTGGAGGAGAAGAGGAAACCGAGCGATGGTTGAAAGACGCCAGCGCGAGGAAAAATAAACGGTGTTGCGATTTTGTAGGCATCGTGCGTTCGCCGGTTCTCGAGGGATACAGAAACAAATCGGAGTTTACGATTGGAAATAATAACCAAGGTCAGCCGACGATTGGGTTTAACGTCGGTTTATTCAGAGAAGGGAACGTGGCGATTGGAGAACCCGTTGGATGTAGGAACATTTCAAAGGTGGCGATTTGCGTTCAAGAAGCCGCGCAAAAGTATCTCAGGGACGTCGCCGGTACAAAGGACGCGTTGCCGAGTTGGGATAAGCGAAATGGGAGTGGATTTTGGCGCTTGTTGATTGTTCGTGAAGGTGGATGCGCTCCGTCCATGTTAGGTGATAGTGATAGTAATAATGATATTAATAGTAATCAAAGTTGCGCGGCTCCGGCGTGGCGCAAATGGCTTCGATTAGAAGGCGAGAGGGACGAGGATGAAGAAGATGTAAAAAAACCTGATGATGATGATGATGATGATGATGATAACGCTGAAGTGACTGTGAATGGCATCGACGACGCCGAAGACGCGTTATCGTTGGACGCTCCGACGCCAAAAGAAAACTCGGAAGTTATGGTCGTTGTACAAATTAATCCAGGTAAGGAATTCGAAGCGGCGAAAATGGAGAAAGCGCTGAAAGGTATTCGGGACGCCATGGAAACCGCGGCGAGCGCGTTCGAACCGGAACCGTTTTTGATCACCGTGCAATTACGTCAGCACAACGAACTCGTATCAAACATGGCTGCTGCGGATGCACACACGTCCGAGCTTGTCGTTGGTGACAGAAATACTGCGAACAACAAGCCGATGGTTATTTGTGAACACATGTGCGGATTGAAGTTTTCCTTATCGCACTCTGCGTTTTTCCAAGTGAACACCGCCGCCGCGGAATTGCTGTACGCCTTAGCCGGCGAGTGGGCATCGCCGAACGGCAAATCGTTATTGCTCGACGTGTGTTGCGGTACTGGTACGATCGGGTTAACCCTCGCCCGTTCGGTTGGGAAGGTTGTTGGATTAGACATTGTCGAAGACGCCATTCGCGACGCGGAGAAAAACTCAAAATTAAACGACAGAACGAATTGCGAATGGATTGCGGGAAAAGCCGAGGATACTTTAGACGTCGTGCTGAAAAAGTACGGCGAGGACGTGAAAACAGTTGCCGGAAACACCAACGAGGAAGAGAGAAGCAAAGATGAACACGAAGAAGAACGACAACAACAACAAAAACGAGAGTTCCTCTACGACGACGTCGTGGCCATCGTCGACCCGCCTCGGTGCGGTTTACACAAAAAAGTTCTCAACGCGCTCCGCATGGAGACCAGACTCCGAAAAATAGTATACGTCTCTTGTAACCCCGAGTCCATGGCGCAAAACTGCGTCGAACTCTGCGCGTTGAGGACGAAAAACATGGGCCCTCCCTTCCGCCCGCGAAAAGCCGCAGCTGTCGATCTGTTCCCGCATACCGCGCACTGCGAAGCCGTTTTGGTCTTAGAACGTTGAAAAATGTTTTTATAATCTCGCGAGCTGAAAATTATTCTAAATCTCTCTTCTACGTAACCTTCTTCTTTTTACATTTACTTACTTCTCTCGAAATATCGATCGACGACGACGTCTTTCTTTCCCGGCGCTCGCAATATGTTCCTCTCGCGCAAATACTTCCCGCTTTCGTCCGCCAACGACCGTTCCGATATCGTCCACCATCCCAGTCCTCGAGATATCAATCTGCACGCGAACTGGTTCGTCCCGTCCATCTTCACGTCCCCGGAGAGCATGTACTCTTTCCTCCCGCCTTTTGTCTTGCATCTTGTCTCCTCTTTCCCGATGCCTTTCAACCCAGTTTCCGTGACATTTTCTTTCGTCAGAGGTGTTTTATCGACGACTCGTAACGTTTCCTCGTCTATGCATGAAATAGTCAAGGTTGTTGTCAACCGGTCCACGATGCCGCACACGAACGCGGGCGCGCCTAAACCAGATAACAACGGGCAAAGCGAGTCCGTCGTTTTTTTATCATCATCATCTTCTTCAGAAACAGTCGAGGATGGAACGCGAGACACTTGCGTCCACGTGCCCGCGATGGATGTATCGCACTTCTTCCCGTACAACATTTGAGCGAATTTCGCAATGAAAGAACTCTTCTGCTCGACAGTTTTCTCGGTGAATTTCTCCACGAAATCCGACACGGTTGGAATCTTCCCTTTTCCATCATTAGCCGACATTTGCTCTCTTTCTCTCATTCCTTTTGTGTGTGCATTTCTGCGCGCGTATACCTTTCACACATAAATGACGAAAATTCGTATCTAAAGCACGCGTTAAAGTTTTTCCATTCTCCGCACAAATACGAGCGCGTATAACATATCATGGCGACGCGAAAACTCTTCGACGCGACCGCTCGGTACTTGACCACCACGCACGACGATTCAGACGACGAAACGAAGAAGATGATGAAATCGATGATGATGAAACAACATCATACGCAACAACAACAACAACAACACACCAGAGCACATTCAAAAATCACATTGGAAATCAACAAACGGTTTCTCGTGTCGACGATATCGAACTGCGCGCAAGCGAATAGGTATCGCGATTCGAACAGTTTATATCGAGCGAAGGAAAAGGAAGACACGATGATGAAGACACCCACAACGTGTAAAGGTGGGAGGAAAAAGCAACAACACCTAACGATGATGAAGACGCCCGGGACGAAGAAGCGAACACGAAGCGAAGACCAGGAGGAGGAAACAAACGAGAAAAGAAGACGCGCGGGAGGAGGAGGAGCTTCGACGTCGTCGTCGTCTTCATCTTCGAGCGAAAACGACGACGAAAACGAAAACGACGACATCGAAGATAAAATACGAAAGCTTCTGCTCCTGAGCAAAACGAAAAGAGGGAGAGGTTTAATCGGCGCTCGGATGGACGACGTCGTCAAAGAAGACAAAGTCGAGCGCGACTCTCGCGGTAGTACTCGTAAAAAGAGTAGTACGAAGAAGAAAAAAGAGAAGCGCCGCCGCAAAAAAGAGAAGAAGAGAGAGAAGAAAGAAAAGAAGGAGAAGTCCAAAAGCTCAAAGACGAGAGAGTGAGGTGTTTTATAGGTTGTATAGTTGTAGAGTGTAGTGTAAAGTCGCGCGTATTTTTATCGTTTGTAGTATCTTTGGCAATTCTTCACAAATTAAGTTCGTTACTCAAGTAGGGGAATATTGAGAGGAAGATTCAGTCGTTTACACCGCCAGAATACACTTCTATTTCCGCCATATTTAAAGCACGAGTCACCCAAGCTGAATTTCCACACCCGAACCGCATGGATTTTGTGCACGTGGTATATCTTGATTCGAGTTTCGGTACATCACCAACTTCCTCTGATTTACTCGCATCGAGATGCTGTTGTTAAATTATTCCCCTGAATTGTTTCCTCCTCCTCGGGAACACCAACACGGAGGAAGACGAAGACGAAGAAGACAAAGAAAACCGAATACTGCGAGTATGAATGACATTAACGAGTGCTCTCGTTCCTCCTCGTGTGCTCCTCCTTCTTCGCGTTGTTGTTGTTGTTCTTGTTTTAGGAGGAGGAGGAGAAAGATAAAGACCGTTACGACTGCATCGCTGCCGCTGCCGCCGCCGGTGACGAGGATGATGATGATATCCCATAATGTCAATACAAAGCGCGACTACTCCATCATCATCGCCAGGGCTTCCTCCTCTCCTTTCTCGAACGCGATGACCACCGCGGAGGTGAATTGGAGGACGAACAGAAGGAGCGCGGACGACGAGACGGATGAGAAAGAAGGTATCTCCGTTGTTTGGCAGACTTTGGGGAAACCAACTTTGATGAAAATAATCAGCTCGGTCTATATACTCGGGGTGCCTTCGTTGCTGAGCGTTTTGTGCGAACCGGCGATTGGATGCACGGAAAGCTTACTGGTCGGGAGAGTCGGCATGGTGTACTTAGCCGCCATCGCGCCGTCGTCGGTGATGTTTTGGTTGATCGAGGAGGTGTGTTTCGCGTTGAGCGTTGGGGTGACGACGGCGGTGAGCGAAGCGAGCGCGGCGAGGAGTTTGATTTCGTTAGATGAGTTGGACGAGGTAGGAGGAGGAGGAGAAAAAGAAGAAGAAAAAAAAAGGGAAATGAGTCAACGACGACAACAAGGGAATCAAGAGTTCGTGGTCACCGAAGAGACGAGAGAAATTGTGCAAGCGAGCGTGTTAGCCGCGTTTGGGTTAGGCATTGCGTTCGCGCTCGCGATGCAATTCATGTACGCGCCGGCGATGCAAATACTGGGCGTATCTGGTGAAGCTTTGAAACTCGGGAGATTATACACGGCCATTCGATGTTTTGGGTTGCCTTTCTTCGCCGTCGGCGTGACCTTTGAGGGCGCGTACATGGGTGAACGAGACGGGATGACGCCATTATCCGCGTTTGGATTAGCCATGTTAACGACGGTGGTTCTTCAAGTCGCGTTGATTCATCCCAGTTACGGAGGTTTGGCTTCTGTTATCGGTGCCGGTATCGCAATGAGTGTAGGACAACTTGTCGCGGCTGGATTTCTCGTGGTCAGCGCGAACAATCGGGGCTTCTTTAACATCTCCCAAACCGTTCGCCGAAGCTCCAAAGATTTACCGAAACTGCTGATGAAAGCGATTAACCTTCTCAACAAGTCCGACGTCACGGATTCCACCCTCTGGCTTTTCTGCGGTTCCGCCTCGCGAATGCTGGTCTATACTTTGTGCACCGCGCTGGCGACGCAAATAGGTGTCATCGCCGCTGCGAGCAACAAATACGCGCTCGATATCTACTTCTTCGTCTGTTACCTCATCGAACCGTTGTTCACGCTCGGCACCGTCCTCCTACCAAAAAAACTGAAAACGAACAAAATTGAAGCGTGTTGGATGCGCAGCATCCTCTTCTGCTTAGCCATTCTCGCCGCGATCATCCTGTGCTGCGTCGCCTCCATCGCCATCTCCGCCGCCGGTCACTTCAACCTCATCGAACCCGAACTGGTGAAATCCTTAGCCTCGGTCAAACCGTACGTCGTCGCCTCCGTCTGCGTCGGCTCCTTCACCTACGCCGCCGACGGCATCCGCATAGGCATGGGCGGCGCCAAATACGTCGGCAAAACCCAAATGTTCAATCTCCTCCTCACCGTCGGTTTAGCCGCATGGATGAAATTATACTCGCCAGGAAGCGCGAGCATGACCTTGAATCACGTCTGGACGCTCATGGTCTCGTTTCAGTTTCTGAGAGTCTGTCAGCACGTCTACGCGAGCGCGAAAAGCGACAAAGAGTTGTTAATGACGACGGAAGGAGAAGAAGCCGGAGAAATAATGAAAGAACTCGAGGACGGAAGGGAGAAGAGTCGATGACGCTTTTATGCTTCTATTTATGCTTCTGTTTATGCTTCTATTTAAGGAGGCGGTTGTAACGTCTCCTAGTACATCCAGCGTATTTATTCACATCCACACAACACATCTCGTCCTCCTCGGGAAACCCCCTCACAACTTTTTTACTTAAAAGACGGCTTCTTTCGCGAAAGAAGAAGTTTACTCATCATGTCGCCATCAGCGACAACTTCGAAATCATCGTCACGGTTCGCGATTCGGAGATTGCTCGCCTCGGCGCGGGAGATGACAAAAACGACGACGCTCGAAGGAGAACAACGAGAACATCACGCGCGTTCGATGATGATGATGTCTTCTCGCGCCGCATCGAATGTATTCGCGTCGTGTTCGAAGGGTGGTTTTTTGAACGGCGGCAGCAACAGCAACAATAACAACAACGTAAAGCGTTTTTGGTCCTCTCCTTTCTCTTCCTCTTCTTCTCATTTCTCTCATGCGCGAAAGGAGGCTTTTAGCGGCGGAGAGAAGATCAGATTCGATCTCAAAGTGGACTTTGGTAGGAGTCAAACGAGGCGGAGCTTTAGCGGTACGTGTCGTTGGAGCGGCGGCGGCGGCGGCGCATCACTCGAGACGGCGAAAAGATTCTGGCAGAAGGATACGTACTCCATAGCGCCGCGGACGATGTTTGGAGGCACTCAAGTCCGCACGTACGCCAAATCGCTCTCGCAAATGAAAGAAGCCGGTTTGAAAGCGTATAAACCAACCACGCCCGGGTTCCGCGGTCGCGTCATAACGGATCGATCGAAGTTATGGAAAGGCAAACCTTTGAAAGCGTTGACAAAAGGGTTAATGAAGAGCGGCGGGAGAAATAATCACGGACGAATCACGGTGTGGCATAAAGGTGGTGGTCACAAACGTTTGTATCGCGTGATTGATTTTAAGAGAGATTTGTTTGGCGTGAACGGAGTGATTAGAAGGATTGAATACGATCCCAACAGAACGACGAGAATCGCCTTGGTGGATTATCCGGACGGGATTAAACCGAGATATATTTTAGCACCGGATGGAGCGAAAGCTGGGGACGTGATTTCTTCAAGAGGTGGTCAGCCCGCGGACGGTCGTGATGCTTCCTCTGCTTCTTCTGCAATCGACGTTCGTCCGGGTAACGCCATGCCGCTCTCGGAAATGCCCATCGGCACCATCGTGCACAACGTCGAACTCGTCCCCGGTCGCGGCGGCGCTTTAGCGCGCTCCGCCGGTGCCTCAGCCACGTTGGTTAAAAAAGGCGCCGACGGCTATTGTGCCATCAAACTCCCCTCCGGTGAACTCCGCCTCGTCCCGTCCAAATGCGTCGCCACCGTCGGCGTCCTCTCCAACCGCGAGCACCAAAACACCAACATGGGCAAAGCCGGGGCGAAAAGATGGAAAGGCGTCCGTCCAACCGTCCGCGGTACCGCAATGAACCCGATCGACCATCCCCACGGTGGCGGCGAAGGCCGATCGAAAGGTGGCAATCAATCCGTCTCACCGTGGGGCGTAAACACCAAAGGTAAACGGACCAGAAATAACAAACGCACCGACAACATGCGCCTGCAACGTCGCCCGATGAATAGGAAGCGCTACCCGCTTTTAGCTAAATAATAATTATGTTTTGTGTAATTCGATGATTGAAGTAGTAAACGCGTTGAATAGTGTACATCATATATCGAAGACCATCCATCATTGATTCCTCCTCGTCTTCCTCCTTTCCTCTTCGCTTTAGGAGATCTCGTTCGAACGCTGCGTTTCTCTCTCGATGTTCACTTTTGCTTCCTCATTATAAAGAACTTGTTGGCTTCTTGTTGAAACGAGAGCGAGCGAGTGTTAAACTCCTAAAAAGACTGAGAGGAAGAAGACAAAGAAGACAAAGTCCTCTAGAAGACTAACTTTGACGAGGAAAGGAAATTGTAATACTAATAATGGCCGTTTTCGGGTTCCGCGCGCACGAGTTCTTCGCGCACACTTTGCGTCCATTTTGGATCCCGTTTTCCCTCCTCTTGCTCGTCCACGTATTTTGGCACCGAGATGGTTTACAACTGAACCCGAGATTGAATCTCACGGACAAACTCGGAAACGTCGCAGAGCCGGTGGCGCAGTGCGAAACCGGTTTGATCGCGGCGCAAATGTCCGGACATATCACGGAAGAGAGTTTGCACAAGATTTTACCGAAATGTTACGCGCTCGCGGAGAAATATCCGAAAAATCCAGCGAAAAGCGTGTACGACGCGATACGCATGGCGCACAAGATGGATGCGGGGAATTCACCTTTGTTCGGGAAAATCGCACCACCGATGCCACCGACCAGTCCACCGGCGCCAACCTGCGACCAGAGCATGAAACACGCGCAGTTGGAGTATTCCAGGAATAAGCACTGCGACTTTTTACCGTCGTTTGCGAAAGACTCCGGGGTGGTCTCGAAAGCGAATAAGAAAGGGAGAATCACGTTCGGAGCGAAGAAAGTGCCGGCAGATTTAGCGGTGCAAGCGTTCGCGAAGAGCAACACGATCGAGGGAGAGTGCAGGATTATCAGTTTGGTTGGCACGACGCCGGAAGGGAGAGCGTTTGCGGGTAGGGTGCACAGCGAGATGTTGGCGAGTAATAGGAAGGAGAATTGCGACGTGAGGTTGTACGAGACGGATAAGCAGATGTTGATCGATAATCGACAGGCGAAGAAGGCGTACAATCACATGGGCGTTTTGATTGGGAAGAAGAAGAAGAAAGAGACGATAGATGTTGGGAAGAAGCAAACGCACGCGTACGGGGCGAAGGTTACGGAGTTTATTGATTTGGAGACGAAAACGCCGGACGGGGAGTGGTGCGCCAGCGAAGTCGGTTTGAAGTTGGGCTTTTGCATCAATCACGCGATTAGTTTAGTGCACGTGGATAAGGCAGCGGCGGATATTATGTTGGAAGGAGGGAAGACGATGTTGAAGACGAATAAGATTGCGAGTTTGGTGTTTGATGGTACGTTTCAAATCGCGAAAAGGTTTGAAGATTTGGGCTTTTACGTGTATTTGGTCGGCGATAGAGACCAGAGAGGAAAAGAGGCGGTGTTTTTGAGAATCGACGGGGAATGGTCCGCCAACGGAGCGTTTGCAAAATACGTCAGAGGAAATGAGTTTACGTTCATGGCGCTGTTACCCAGTCATGGGTTCCACGAGTACATGGTGGAGAATAACTTGATGGTATGCGACGCGTCTTGCGAGTGTAAAGTCGACGCCGAGTGTTCCTGCAAAAATGACGGAGGTCAACCGGATTGCCAAGCGGTCTCGAGAGGATGATTGAGAAAAGCTGAGCAATGCATTCACTATTATTATTATTATTGTTACAATCTTATACAAATCATCATCACTACGTCTATCTCTCTGGCGCGAAACCGGAGACGCACACGAGGTTGATGCAAAATCTCGGTCCTTTCTCGTCTGGAATGTTATGCCCAAGGTGTAAACCATCTTTCGTCACCACCTCGCCGTCGTCTAATATCCTCACGTTCTCCCACACGACGTCTTCCGCCCGAAAAGATGGCCATCCGTGCTTGACGCTTTCCTCCAAAAATTGCGAAAGAGGTCGGTTAAACACTTCAAACACCCGCCGGTGCAGCGCGGAGTCGTAAAAGGTCACGTGACCTCCACCACCATCCATCTCTGCGTTCAATTCCTCGATAAACTTATCCGACCTGTTCAACAAGCCGCTCCATTCCGCCCCGTGTCTGTTCCTCGCGCATATTTGTTTCGCCGTCGCGCTTCTCGAATTCCATCGTAACGTTCGTTCTATTTTCGTGCCGAGCGTGCGTTGATTTCTCATGACGGATTCGCTCGCTTTCGCTTCCTCGGGTATTCCTTTTCCTCCTCCGATATGTTGGTGGTGGAGTTGCGCCTTCGCCAAAGTTGCGGCCGCGAGGAGGACGAAGAAGAGGAGGAGAAATGCGGAGGAGAAAACAGGAGCGACGACCATATTTGTGCGCGTTTAAAGAGTGAAGAATGTGATTCGATTTTCCCCAAAGAAACAACTTCCCTAACAACGCGTTTGAGAGATGAATAGCGAGATCGACCGACGTGTCAAACGTCTCCAAACTGCGATAGACGTGCATTTGGGAGGAGGACGGGAAGCTTTTCACCGTTACTCGCGGTACGAGATACGCAAACTGTGGCCGTATACCGATGGAGAGATTTCGTTTGAAACGACCACGAAGTTGCTCCGGGAAAGTTCTTTCTCGGGAAGAGGAGAAGAGGAAAGAAAAGTGGACGTGGAGAAACTGATGGAGAACGTCGAGAGCTATTTCCTTTCCCGAATTGAAGAGGAGGAGAAGAATGAAGAGGAGAAGACTTTTAGCGGCCTAAACGCGAGTATCTGCGCGCGAGACGTGTTCGATTCGCGAGAGAGTGCTTTCGTTGCGGAGATGAGAAATAAAGTTGTCAACGAGCAAAGGCTTTCGCAGACGTTGCGAGTGGAATTGAAGAAAGCGAAGAAAGATAACGAACGCGCGATGAAATATATATCGAACAGAACGGAACAGAACGAGGAGTACGTGAAGCAGGTGTATGATTCCGTGGAGACGTGGATGAGGAAAGCGACGGAGATGGAGGAGGAGCGGGATTCGCATCGAGAGCGGTGCGAAAAGCTGGAAAAGGAAAACCGAATGTTAAGGAATGGAGAACGATTCGAGTTGTTAAGGGAAAAGATGATTGTTAGGGAGAGAAAATTAAAGGAACGACTGGAGGAAGCGCTGCGGTTGGTGGAGGTTTTACGGTTAGAAGGTATAGAAAAGGACGCGGAGTTGATTCGAAATCGAGGCGAGAGAAGAGTAAAATAGGTGTTACGTACACACGGCATAATGTAATATTATATATAACAGGCGGCAATTTAAAACTACTACTTTAATTTAGCAACTAATACAAGCGTCATCAAAATTCATCGTCAACTGTCACCTCTTCCAATAGCAACAGTTTTAAACTCTGCGTGATAGTCTCGAAGATTTCAACGTCTCCGGGCGTCATGCCATCCTCCGGCATTTGACATTTCACCGAAATGACGTCTCTCCTCCCTAACTTTCTCCCGGATCCTCTCATGCCCGGACCTAACACCGCCACCTCCCAAAAGTGGAAGTTTAACATCGCTTGACTCCTCCACTCGTAAAAATACAAACTGCCGTCTTCCTTTTCTTCCGCTTTGACTAAAAATGTCGCCGCTTTCGCGCCTCCCGTGGCGCCTTCTAACGGCGCAAAGTCGTTCGCTCTCATCTTGCCCAACTTCTCCGCCGACTTGTATTCCTCCATCTCTAAATCTCTCAGCTTTGGAGTACCGTTCCCATCCCCGCTCTCACTTTCCACTTTCCCAACTGGATTCAAAATAACTGTACACCGTCTTCCTCCGTACTCCGCTCTCGGATGAAACTCTCTCTCCAAAACACCGTTCGGCGTATCCATCAGCCAATCTTCGGGAACTTTCATCGAAAACCCGCGGTCGTAATCCACGTACTCTTTATACAACACCGGTGGCATGTCCTCCGTTTGGTGCGCGGGGACCGTTTTCTCGTCCTCGTACGCCAACGCCGCGTTTGTGCCGTCTTCATTTACTGTCTTTGTTTTTGAGAGCGTACACGCGGTGACGGCGGTGAACACGACCGTCCGCCTGCTCGGTCTCGGAGAATGATTCTCATCATCGGAACAGCACGAGAACGACGCACTTCTTCCGCTTCGGTGGTGTTTCTTGAGTCTCGTCGAAAAAGGCTGCAGTTGCCTCGTCTTCGGTGGTGCTGGTGGTGCTTTAGGTGCGATCATCGTCGTCGTCGTCATATCGTTCGCGCGTGTTGGTCTTTCTTCTCTGACGACTTTTCCCCCAATTCGCCATTTTTGTCGCGCGCAACTTTTGAAGAACAACAACACAACAACAACAACACGCTCGCACACTCGCACGCACGTCGTCGTGGTGACGTGCTCTCGACGATAAAATGGCGAAACACCACCCAGACCTGATCA
>Ga0209090_10001436_pt1 | contig 15311 bp, 9 predicted proteins | sample ArcticOcean_MG_C_9_FD_187432 | JGI IMG/M metagenome (GOLD analysis project Ga0209090, IMG submission 187432) | Marine microbial communities from western Arctic Ocean - ArcticOcean_MG_CB2_152 (SPAdes) (version 2) | ecosystem: Environmental > Aquatic > Marine > Oceanic | place: Arctic Ocean... | reverse complement strand
GCTTCAACCAGCCCCCCAATGATTGGAACGTGTCCAACGTGACGATTATGAGCTATATGTTTAGGAACGCAAACTCCTTCAACCAGCCTCTCAATGATTGGAACGTGTCCAATGTGACGAATATGAGCCGTATGTTTTATGACGCAACCTCCTTCAACCAGCCCCTCAATGATTGGAACGTGTCCAACGTGACGGATATGAGATTAATGTTTTCAAACGCAACCTCCTTCAACCAACCCCTCAACACATCGGGTAACAAATGGAACGTGTCCAATGTGACGAATATGAGCCGTATGTTTTATGACGCAACCTCCTTCAACCAGCCCCTCGATCATTGGAACGTGTCCAATGTGACGGATATGGAATCTATGTTTGGTCACGCATCCTCCTTCAACCAGCCCCTCAATGATTGGAACGTGTCCAATGTGACGGATATGAATGGTATGTTTTATAACGCAAGATCCTTTAACCAGCCCCTCAATGATTGGAACGTGTCCAACGTGACGGATATGAGATCAATGTTTGAAAACGCAACCTCCTTCAACCAGCCCCTCAACACATCGGGCAACAAATGGAACGTGTCCAATGTGACGGATATGGCATGGATGTTTTATAACGCATTCTCCTTCAACCAGCCCCTCGATCATTGGAACGTGTCCAATGTGAAGACTATGTGGATGATGTTTCGGTACGCATCCTCCTTCAACCAGCCCCTCAATGATTGGAACGTGTCCAATGTGACGAATATGAGATCAATGTTTTCAAACGCAACCTCCTTCAACCAGCCCATCAATGATTGGATTGTGTCCAATGTGACATATATGGAGGATATGTTTTATAACGCAACCGCCTTCAACCAGTCGCTGAATAGATGGGACGTGTCCAATGTGACGAATATGAGATATATGTTTTGGAACGCAAGATCCTTCAATCAGCCCCTCAATGATTGGAACGTGTCCAATGTGACGAATATGAGATCAATGTTTTCAAACGCAACCTCCTTCAACCAGCCCCTCAATGATTGGATCGTGTCCTATGTGGGGAATATGAGATTTATGTTTTGGAACGCAAGCTCCTTCAACCAGCCCCTCAATGATTGGAACGTAGAAGTGGGTGAGAATGGACCCACTGCTTACGATGACGTGTGTGGTATGTTTTATGGCGCAACCTCCTTCAACCAGCCGCTCCATGCTCCTTGGTACCGAGACGGAATGCACGAAGAGTCAGAATCGGAATGACCGGCTCGACTTTTATTGGTCTGGTGATTCGGCGATTTAGCGATGAGTTGAGATGGAAAAAGTCAGAATCGGAATGACTGACTCGACTTTTTTTTATCTGTTGCGAGGTTGAGGTTAGGATTCGGTCCGAGTAAGGGTTAGGATTAGGAGTAGACTAGGGTTAGGGTTAGGGTTGGGCGAGAGTCGGGTTAGAGCGGGTCCGAAATGGTCCTAGTGTCGGCGGCAGTTTCGCGGCAGCATGGTCTCGGATGGTTTTGAAAAAGTGCTCATCGGAACGCTGGGACCGAGAGAAATGTGTTTTAGGTGTGGCGAAGAGGCGAGCGGCGAAGAACAGCGCTCTGGCGAGCGGCGCAAAACACACTAGGGGCTAGTGGCGCAAAACCTACTAGGACCTGTGTGACCCGTACCGTTAACGGTACGGGTCAGACCTGTCCTGCCCGGCCGTGCTACCGGACGCGCAGTTCGAGCGCGGCTCCATCGGCGAGTACAAGCCGCGGAGTGGGTGCTCGCCCCTCCACGGCGGGTGCGCGTGGATGCACACGGGCGACGGCGCGAAGAGGGCCCGCGCGGCGAAGCACCTCGGTGGTGGACAATGAACTAGTTAAACACAATATTAGGAACTAGTACGCCACCGGATCACGCGCCGCGGCGTCCTTTGGCGCCGCCGCCGGCGCCACCACAGGCACCGCAGCGTCCTTCGCCGGCGGCGCCAGCATGGCGTCGAAGCGCGCCCGGTCCGCGAAGAGCTTGATGGACGCCTGGACGGCCTTCTCGTCGGCGACCTGGGCCTTGAGCAACGCGGAGCTCCGGAAGAAGCGGCCCTTGACGAGGGCATCCGTCACCTTGAGGATGCGGTCGGGGTGCTGGCGGAAGGCGTCCTCCATCTCCCGCCGCGCTACACTCGTCGACGGCGCGGCCCCCTTCTGCTCATCGCCCGCACCGGTCGCGGCCTTCGCGGCCGCCTGGCGCTCGGTCTGCTCGTCCGCGATGGCTTTTAGAGCCCGCTGCTTCAACGCGTCCAGGTCGGCCCGCACGAGGATCGGCGTCACCGCGTCGGCGTCCGGTTCTAAACCACGGTCGTACAGGGCCTTGGCCACGTCTGGTCGCTTGTCGACCCAGTCGTCGGCGAACCTGTTCGAGACACCACTCCTCAGTAGGGCCGTCTCCGCCTTCGTGAGCGTGTCCGGCTCCACGACCAAATCGGGCGCGACGCCGCCCCCGCTCTGGATCGGGCGCTTTGAGTTGACGGTGACGAAGCTTTCTTTCGCGGACACCTCCTTCTTCGTGTCCAGGCGCCGTTCTTTTTCGTAGTCCAATTCCTGGAGGCACCTTCCCGAAGGCGTGTAGTACCGACCGACCGTCACTTTTAAGGCGGCGCCGTCGAACGGTAAAGGGCTCACATCTTGAATTAAACCTTTGCCGAAGGTCCGCTGGCCGATGATGACGCCCGCGTCGTAGTCCTGCAACGCGCCCGCGACGATCTCCGACGCCGAGGCGGACTGGCCGTCCACCAACACGATTACAGGTGCCACGCCGTACAACGTCACGCCCCGCGCTCTACTCTTAAATTCGACGCGCTCCGGGGGGGTGTCCTGACTTGACTCGCCGAAGCCCGTGGCGTCCTTCATGAACCCTCGCCCCTTCGCCGAGGCGATGACCGCGTCGGGCGGCAGGAACAAGGACGCGACGTCGATGGCCGCGTCCAGCAGACCGCCCGGGTTGCCCCGCAGATCGATGATGACGCCCTCCAACTTGGATTCTGTGGAATCGTACCGCAAACTTGCAAGCCCCTCTACGAGCTCCGGCGCCGTCTCCCGGGAGAAGCCCGCGACGCGCGCGTACGCGACGACCTTCGAAGCTGTTGGTGACGGTAATAACGTCACCAGCTCAACATCTCTCCGGCGCACGTTGAAGCGTTTGAGTCCCGTTGCGCGCGGTTGGGTCTCCCAGGGGTGCTTGTACTTTATGTCCACGGTCGAGCCGGGGGCGCCCCGCAGCGACGTCCGCGCGCTATCTAACACCGCGTCGCCCGTCTTGCCCGACGGCGTGGAGCCCCCAATCGAAACCAAAGTGTCGCGCGGCCTTAACCCGGCCTCCCAGGCGTAGTCCTCGTAGGCGTCCACCACGCCGACTTCCACGTCGCCGCTCGCCATGGCCGCGACCGGGTCCTTGGCATCCCGCGGTTTCCCGGAGATGACCAGCCCGACGCCGCCGTACCGCCCCTCGACGCTCTCGATCATGTCCGAGGCCTGCGTGCCCTTGCTGTATTCGGTGTAGGGATCTAAGGTCGCGAGCATGGCCGTTACGGCGCTCTCCATCAGCTTCTTGGGCGAGACGCTGTCCACGTATCGTCTATCTAGTGCATCCAATACAATCTCGAACTGCGCGGCGGCCTCCCGCGCTTCCCTTCCCTCCGTGCCGACCGAATCCCCCAGGGGGCCCACCGCGACGGCCACGGTCAACACGACGCCGGCCAACGTGCCCTTGGCGAACGCGCCGGCGTCCGCCGGCAGCGCTACTTTTGTTTTCCACTTTTCTAACGACTCCTGGAACGTCCGCGGCTTCTTGGGCGGCGGCTTCTTGGGCGGCGGCTTCTTGCCAAATTTGGAGAAGTCGAAGGCGCGCGCGGTGTGCAGCAGCAGCGCGACCACGGCATGTTGGAGCCGTCGTCGTCGCCGCGCGGTGCATGAATGCATCGCGCAACTGCGTCAATGCCTAGCCCTGTGCGCGGCTCTGCAGTGGCTGCTGACAATGCCTGCTGCCCTCGCACCAGGACGACGAATGCCAATAGCCAAGCGCGGCAGGTGTTGCAGTACTATTGTCTAAGCACTTGTGTTTGATTTGCAATCTACCGCAGCTCACAGTTATGCCCACTTTTTGGCCCGTGCTCGAGCTTTGCACATGCCAATGTGCGGGTTTTGCGGGGGTTTTGGAGGAGTCCCAGCACGGTGACGGTAACCTTCACCCGCTCGCTGGAAAGACCAACACATACACTTATCATCATCGACTCCTCGTCGGCCGCGTGGCGCGGACGGGCGATTCGCCCTCGTAGCCGCCGCCGTCGTCGTCGTAGTCCGCGTACTGGCTCTGGTCGACGTCCTCGACGTCCTCGTAGCCGTCGCCGTCCGCCGGGTCCCCATACGGATCCTCGCCGTCGTAGTCGCAGTACGGCCCCAGCTCGTCGCCGTCGTCGTAGTACGCCTCGTCGTCGGCATAGGCCTCATCTCCGGCATAGGCGTAGTCGTCGGAGAGCTCGGAGGCCGAGTAGGTCTCCTCCTCGAACAAGACGGCTGCACCTCGCGGCTGTGAGACGCCGACGCCGCGAGACGCGAGGACTTCGCCCATCGCCCTCAGACTTTCAGCGCCGCGCTTGACTTTTGCCCGGCGCACCGTCCCCAAATCGTCCCACTCAACGAGCAGTGTTTCGCGCTGTTCCTCCAGCGCATCCTCGAGGGCCTCCATCCTCGCCCGCTTTGCCACCGCCTCCGTCCTTGTGAGCTCATCTAAGCCATGGTGCGGTATGCTCTGGAAGCCCTCAAGCTTTGCTTTCGCCGCCTCGTCGCAGCGGTCAGGCCGCCACGCCGAGCAGGGCGCGCGTATGGATTCGCCTAAGGCCTTTAATGCTTCTAGCGTCCGCGAGCCCCAATATTGCTCCGGCTCGTATACAGAACCATGCAAAACGATAGGATAGACCGCGCGCTGACCCCCGAGTAGAGCGCCGCACGTGTCGTCGTCGTCGTTCGGGTCGTCCCCGTCGCAGAAGACGCGCGCCACGTAAACCTCGGTCGAGCCGTCGAAAGCTTCGGCAAGCGCCTGCCATCGGCTGCGCGTGTTGTTCGTCCCTGAGCCGCGCACGACGAGCTGCAGCAGCACGCCGCGGCCCTTGGCGTCCGTGGCAGCAGCAGCTGTGAAGGCAAGGCGTGCCGCCAGCAGCAGTGAAATGTGCATTTTTGTACAGCAGTTATTGATGCGCGCGGGACGCGCGCGTTCGCAACGCTCTGAAACGCAGCGTATGTCGGTCTTACTGAGTTTATGGGCACCGGTACGAGTAGCCAAGCCCTTGAATGAAACGAGGAGAAATCCGCACATTAGACCCGCACGCGCAGCGCTTAAATCCGCTCGGCTTCCTTGGCATGGCACAGACGAATAATGCAGCCGCTTCGCACGCCACTGGGCCGCCGCATTCGCGCGCGCATTTAGCCGCGCGATCGGTGGCAGCAAACACATCAGGTGGGCTGCCCTCAGCTTCTAGCGCTTCGGGCATCGGCGGGCGGGGCGCCCGGTGGGTTGCCCTCACCAGTATGCGGCGCCGCTGGCTCCTGCTGTGCGCCGCCGCGACGGCCCAGCACCAACACCGCGAATCACTGCGCCACCGGGAGAAGCGCCACGAGCGCGCGCTGCGCGAGCTCGACCCTCACGACCAGGCGCAGATCACCGAGATGCACGCGCAGGGCCTGCGGCCGCACCACATCGCGAGCGAGCTCGGCCTGCCCGGCGGCGCGCACGTCGACACGGCCATCGACGCGCTGGGCCTCCGCGCGCGGCGGCCCTCGACGGGCGCGCGGCGGCACAAGACGCCGCAAAACCAGGCGCCGTCCATCGCCCCGGCCGACCGCGCGCGCGCCTACCGCGCGCGGAAGCGCGCGCGCAAGAAGGGCGAGCTCTGAAATGTGTAAGTGTACTGTGTCTTAGTGCAGGTCCAGCGGCGTGCACATGTAGTGCCACTTCATGAGGAGCTCCTTGACGCGGCCGACGCTCTCCACGGGCGACTCGGGCCGGTGCGCCAACAGCAAGTGGAGCCAGTCGTCGGCGATCTCCTCGTCCGTCGACGGGATGCCCTGGTGCATCTGCTCGTAGGCCTGGGGCGGCACGGGGCACGTCGTGAAGAAACTCGGCACGGCGTACCGCGTGCCCGACTCGAGGGCGTAGACCTCGTGCATGTTCTCCCAACCAGAAGAAAAAACGACGGCCGCGCCCTTCCTTGGGTGGAAGGGCACCAAGGACCGCCCGTACTTCCTCCCCCGTTCCAGTTCCTCCTCCATGGTCAGACATTCGAGTTCTTCCGATGTAGGAATATAAATAATGCCGTTTTCTGCCTTATCGTTGAAAATGAAGTCGCCGCCTGCGAACTCCACGCCCTGGTCGTTGAGGTACAATACGGATGAATAATGATACCCGGAATGGGTCGCCTCGTCCGTGTGCAAGATCACGTAGTCGCCCTCGCCGCCGCCCCCCCCTTGCTGGGTGGTGCCGGCCACGTACTTGCGCGCGTACGCCTGTAAAGGTAACAGCGTCTTCAGCTCCAAACCGTACTCGTGCGCCATGGTCCGCCGCACTCGTTCAATGAGCCGGATGAACTGGAGGATACTTGCAGAGGGCAGGCCCTCGACCTCATTGAACGTGAACTGGTTCAGGCCCGGGAAGATACGAGCGTCGCACTCCTGGTCGTTCATGAAGCTCGGGAAGATGTTCCGAGAACACGCTTCGCAGCACGTGCCGCCCTCGCACGCGCGGCCCTCCTTCAATGGCAGGTCCTTGTGCGCGTAGTCGTCCATGATGTAGCCCATGCTCGAGCCCGCGTTCGCCGCGCCCGTGAGCGCGGGCATCATGCACGTCAAGTTGGTGCGGACCTGCTCCCGCGTTAACAAGTGCCTCAAGTCCGCGTCGAAGATCCGGTGGAGCATTCGCGGAACGTCCGTGGACAACGGTTCGTCCTTAAATTCGGCCCGGTCCACCTCGTTCACGACGCTCCAGAAGGCGCGCTCCGTCTGCGTTTCGTCCATCGGGGCTTCGTTCATCAAAAGGTCGCCCAAGACTTGTGCGTCCGCGTCCGCCGGCAGCACGTGCAGCGCGTGCAGCCGCTGCTGTTCTGGTGCGGGCGCCTCCACAACAACGCGGGGGTCCGTCCAGCTCGTCTCCATGGTCACGCCGTGGTAGTAGTAGGTGCGGCCCTCGCCGTCCTGCGCCGCGAGCCACGGGTCCGCGTCCGTGGCCGTCGATTTCAGGGGAGCGTGTCTAGGTGGCCTCGTCGTGACGAAGGCTTCGGCCAGCGCCAGCGCGGCGAGGAGGTACTTGTGGGCCAGGCGCGGCATGGCTGCTCTTCCGAAAAGCGGCTCTGCGACGGCGCGGTGCCTTGCGCGCGGCTGTCGAACCAGTCCTTGGCGGAGCAGGTGTGATATAGGCGTGTCAAACCGAGTGCGTTCCTAGACGCTCGTTGCGGGGCCTGCGTCGCGCTGCGCAAGAAACCCGTGCGCTACGAACCCGACCAGACGGGTTTTGCTTTTTTCTAACGTTAGTGCGCTGTTAGCAGCGCATGCTGGCAAGATAACCGCATGCCACAATGCACTACCTGCTCACAGCTTTGACAGCGTTCGCGATAGTCCACGGCCTGTCACCAACTCCGCCTCTCCAGGGCCTGCGTGCAGCCGTGGTCGGCGGCGGCGCCTCGGGCCTACTGCTAGCGCATCGGTTGTTAGATGCGGGTGCGGCGGTCCGCATCTTTGAGGGCCGCGCAGACCCACGCAGCAGCGACGCGCTCGGGGGCCGCGCGTACGCGTTGGGTCTCGGCCTGCGGGGCCGCACGGCGATACGATCGGTCGATGAAGAGCTATGGAAGAGCGTCAAATGCGCGGGCTTCGCTTCCGACTGGTTTACGCTCCACCTGCCGTTCGGCGCTATCGATCTGCGTACGCCCGACCCGGCCAGGGAGCCGTCGGTCCTCATCTACCAGACGGCGCTCTGCGGCGCTCTACTCGACGAATTGGAGAAGCGCCACTCAGATCGACTGCGAATCAACTTTGAGCAAAAGGTAGAGGACGTAGACCCGCTCACCGGCGTAGTCACGGCAGGCGCAACGGAGACGTTTGATCTAGTCGCAGGCTGTGACGGAGTAAACAGTGCGACGCGCGCGGCGATCGCCCAGAGGTGCCCCGGCTTGGTCGTGGAGCGCGCCGAACTGCCGGGGTCCCTGAAGGTCGTGCGCCTCGACAGTATGCCTCCGCCGCTCGCACCTGACGCCGTGCATCTAGTACCTGGCAAAGGAGGCCTCGCCGCGTTTCTGGAACCGACGCCCGGCGGGTGTTGCGCCTTACTGAGCTGGCGCCCCGGCGAGGCGGACCCGGGGGCAATCACCGACACCGATGAGGCTCGGCTGCTCATCGCCGACTCGTTCCCGCTCATCGGCGCCGCGTTCAACAATACGGCGGTGGGCGCTCAGTTTGTGCAACAGCCACTATCTAAGGCTGCTACAATACGTTGCAACGCGTACACCTCCGACCGCGTGGCGTTGCTTGGCGACGCGGCACATTCCACCGGCGGCGCGTCGGGCCAGGGCTGCAATAGCGTGCTGCAGGACGCGGCTGCGCTCGCCGACGCACTAATCGAGGCAAGCGGCGACGTCGCGGGAGCACTAGAGACGTACGCGGCGGCGCGGATGCCCGAGGGTCACGCGCTCCTAGATCTCTCGGTGGGCCCAACCGGGGCGCTGCGCCGCGCGAGATTCGGCCTCTCCGCGGTCGTATCCTCGCTCCTCTATAAATTCGGCATAGGCGAACCACCTCTGCAAACAATTTTCACGACCACTCTAGAACCGTTCGCGGAGATTCGGCGACGACGCGACGGGACATTCGGTGCGTTTCCCACAGCCTCTGATTTCGACGCGATGCGGCTCAAAGCAGTCGCGGCCCCGACTACTCCCCGGAACGGACGCAAGACCGTGCGCTTCGCCAGAAATCCGTGGGACCCGCCAGCGCCTGAGGCGTATTACGAGGTGCGGTTCACGGCGCCGCGGAGCTTTGCCTACGAGGGTCTCGGCTCTACCGCAGCCGTTGCCGATGCAGGTGTAACGACGACTCATCGATGCAGTAGTCTTTTCGAGGCGAACGCGCTCGCGCGGCGCGTTCTGTCGAAGATGCCGACGCTGGCAATAGCGACGTTTAAAATTTCCAGCGATGCCGTGCGCCTCCTGGACGCAACGTCGCGCGCGCCGGTGACCGACGCGACGGACGAGTGGGTCGGGGATTACTCAGACGTTGTCGCAAACGCCGCAGCTGGCGTGGCCTCACCAGTTGGCGGAGCCGACGACCGTCAAGCTGTCTGGGACGACATACTGCAGGACCTCGCCGAGCGAGAGGCCGCCGAAGCGCGAACAGACGTGGACGAGCAGTGGTCCGCGTATCTCAAAACGCTACAAATCACGAAGGAAATCGACGCGGTTGTTATCGGAGGCGTCGACGGCCCGGCGCCGTGCCCGCTTTGTAACGGGAAGGGCGTGCGCGCCATGTTCGGGAAGGAGTCGACGTGCGAGTGGTGCGTGGGGAAGGGTTTTGTAGATGATGGAGCGGCATAAGTTGTGGTGTGAAATAGAGGCAGGCATAGCCCCCCCCCCCCCCCCCTGTGGTGTGTGTGTGACTACTTATTGCAACTCTAGAGCCCCACTAGCCTGGTAAAAACCCGTTTCAGATCGGCTGCCGATCACGTGCCCCTATGTGCACCTAGAGTTGAATTTGGACGTTGCGCAAGCAGGCCGACTACAGCAAAGCCAGACGCTTTTGGGAAGCAACTCGGGGAAGCATCGAGCCCCGTGAGGAAAGCAGTGATCATGAAAGCCTTCATCCTGCTCCTTGGCTGCAGCGCAGCGCTCGTCCTGCCTACGCCGTCGCCTCGGCCCGCGTCTGTAGGCGCCGTGGCATCGTCCTACGAGGCGCCGGCCAAGACTTCGTCCGAACAAGGCCGCTGGACAAAGAAAAAGGCCAAGACCGCGGCCGGCTTCGGCGCCAAGAAACCCCAGAAGAAACCTGCGCTCGGCAAGGCCGCGGCGAAACTCCTGGAGGAGCACCGAGGAGACATCGACGCCGCGCAGGCCGAGCGCTTCGACGCGTACATGGAGAAACTGCGACGGAACGACCCGGAGCTCTTCGCGGACGTCGCGCGCGTGCGACGTTGCGACCCCGATGGTCCAGCGCGTGGTCGCGAAAAGCTCCTCGCGATGACCTGGGACGTTGTCGCGGACTATCTGCCTACCGAAACAGTTGACGCCTCCCTGGACGCGCGGCTCTCGCGCGTCGCGGCCTTCGCGCGCGGCCGCTGCCTCGACGTGGGCTGCGGCGACGGGTCCATGGTGCCGCATCTGAGAGAGCGCACGTACCGCGGGGTCGACCTCTCGGGGCGCATGGTCGACTTGGCGCGCAAGCGTCACCCCGACGCCCAGTTCGCTAAGGCGGGTTTCTTCGAGTTCCTCGCGCGAGAATCGACGGCCTGGGACACGATCCTCTTCGTGGCGGCGTTGCAATTCTTTCCGGACGTCGGCGCGGTACTTTCCGCGTGCGCGTCCCACCTCGCGCCGGGAGGCCGCGTCGTCATCGCCCACGCGCGCGGTGCCGCGTTCGTGCGCGAGGAGCGCCGCGGGAACCCTGCCGTGGTGAAGGCCTTGCCGGCGGTCGAGGACCTCCTCGCGACCGGGGAGTTCGGGCTGGCCCATGCGGGGGACGACCTCGACGACTTCTACCTGGTGGTGCTGGAGAGGACTTAAGGACTCAGGCTAGTCGAAAAAAGCTCTGAAAATTGGACACAGCCCCTGACCCGGGCACACTGAGTTTAAAAAAAATGGGCGCGCCGATCTACCGTCCTTACACACACAAGGGGGGCCTAGTAGACCTTGTCGAACTCGAGGTTGCCGATGATGCGCTTGAAGGCCGACCGGCCTATCTTGACGACCGAGAGGCTTCCGACCACTTTGACCGTCGCCTGGCGCGGCGCGTCGCTCTGCAACGCTAGTTCCCCAAAGTAGTCGCCCTCGCGCACGACGCTGACCTCCAGGCCGTCCTTGAAGCATCTGGCTTCCCCGCTCTCCACGATGTAGAAGGCGTCGCCCTTGTCGCCCTGCGTGACCACGACGTCGCCGTCCTCGTAGTCCTTGCCCGTGAGAGAATTGCACAACGCATTCACTTGCATGAGCTTCAGATCGCGAAACAGGTGGATGGACTGGACGAATTTGGAATACAATATCTGCTTCACGTCCTCGGACTGCTGCAGGATGGACTTGAAGGTCGTCCGGTCCAGGGCCCAGGTCGTGACATTTCCAACGGCCTTGACGGACGCGGCGCGCGGCGCATCGTACAGTAAGGCCAACTCGCCGAAGTAGCGCCTCTCCACGGACGGGTCCTCCTTCGAGGTGCAGGGGATCGTCAGCACCTTTTCATTATTCTTGAGGCAGTCCACCGTACCGGCTTCCACAATGTAGAACGCGTCGCCGCGGTCGCCCTGCTTGATGATCTCCGCTCCGCTTTCGTACGTGACCGAGCGCATCGCACCCACGAGCACGCCGATCTCCTTCCGCGTCATACTCTTGATGAAGAAGATGCTCATCAAGTTCAGGGCGAGGAACCGCTCCTGGTCCGGCGTCTTGGTTATGGAGGGCGGCGCCCAGTTCTTGAGAATAGATAGACGCGGCGCGGCGATCGTGTCTCTCCGGGTCCGCGTCGGTTTGATGGCGACGAACGGCACGTCGTCCTCCGACGAGCTGCCGGACGAGTCGGACGACGACTGTTGGCTGGCCTTGCTCCCGCGGCCCTTCTTGCCCTTCTTGGCTTCTTTCGGCTCGTCCCGGGCCCGCCGGAACTCGTGCAGAAAAGAAATCATGTGCTGCACGGAGTCCTCGGGCTGCAGCGTGATCAGGTCCGACGTGAGGTCGCGGAAGATCTTCTCCACCTGGTGGTGCTTGAGGTACGCCTCCCACTTCTGCTCCTGGCCGGACACGTACTTGTCGGTGGCCATGGTGGGGGCGGCGCCTCGGCGGCGTGGCGCGGCTGCTCCCAGAGGGATGAGCCTTGGGTCGGCGCGCGGCGGCACGGCACGGGCGAAAACGTTACGGGCGGAGCTATGTGGGACCCCTGCGAGCTATGTGCAGTTCTGGCGGGCTGCCCGATGGCGTTTGGGCTGCGATGCCGAAGGTACAGAGACGGTGAAAAGCTGCCGACCCGAATTGATTGTTAAAAGGCTCTCCAAATTTGCGAAACCGAAGGCTTAAGAAGCCACTCTTTGTCCGAGACGGGCCTCGGGCGACACAAGAAGTGAGTGGCGTCGATCGTGCGGGTTCAGCTCTCGAAAATCAAAGCAGTTCAGAGGGCAGAGTCGGGCAAAGATAGGAGCAAACTGTGCGTTGGGCGCCCTGACGGCGGCCCAGGCATTGGTGCCGTCGCGGGGCAGCTTTTCTTCGCAGCGCTAAGGCCATGGAGTACTTGTACGGCCTCCTCTTTGGGACGGAGCCCGACACCACCGACGTCGACGCCCGACATGCCTTGCACGCGAAACTTGACGCATTACCCGACCGCGACGCACAGATAGCGCTGACGGCGGACGAGCTCCGGCTCCTCAAGGCGGAGATGAGAGGCACACCACTCAAACGGCAGCACGGCGGCGGCGACGAGCTGTTCGTGCGCATGCGCAGCGACCTGGAGGAGGACCACGACGCGAAGACGGCGGACGCCGTGGTCGACGCGTACGGCGCCTCGCCCCTCAAACCGAATCCCCTCGCCAAGCGGCGGCCGAGCCCCGACTTGCTGCAATTGCGCAAGGCCGTGCAGGACGCCGGGCCGCTGCACGACCTAATCAGCGAGCGCCAACTATCGTCGTCCGTGCCGAAGGAACGGCGGCGGACGCTCGAGACTGCCCTGTCGGCGGTCGGGGAGTGGGGGTTTGATGTGTGGGCGGTCGTGGACGCCTTCCAGGGCGACACGTTATTAGCCGCGCGCGCCGTCGTGGACGCGGTGGTCTTCGAGGCGCGGGGGTTCCGGGCGGGGTCCACCTCCCACCTGCTGCGGCAGGTCGTGGCCAAGATGCTCGCGTCGTACCAGGACGTGCCGTACCACAACTGCTTGCACGGGGCCGACGTGCTCCAGGCGATGCACGCTTTGTTGAATTTAAGTCCGAGCTTTGACGACGCCTTGGACGACGACGTGGTTCTAGTGACGTTGCTCGCTTGTTTGTCGCACGACGTGGGGCATCCTGGCCTCACGAATAATTTCTTAGTAGAAACGGGCCACAAGCTGGCCATCCGGTACAACGACGCCTCGCCCTTGGAAAACATGCACGCCGCGGTCGCGTTGAATCTGGCCAAGCCCTACTTACGGACGCGGCCGCCCGAGGAACAAAAAGGGGCACGGGCGTTATGGATCGGGCTACTCCTAGCGACGGACATGAAGGAGCACTCCCACCAAATTTATGAGCTGGAGCGCTCTCTTGCTAAAGCAAAGGAGCGCGGAACCAAATACGATGCGTGCGCGCCGGCGCACCACGTGCCCTGCCTGAAGCTCTTCATCCACGCCTGCGACGTCTCGAACCCGGCCAAGCCCTGGGCCGTGTACCGGCGGTGGACTTCTTTGGTGATGGAGGAGTTCTGGCGCCAGGCGGACCTGGAGCGGGAGCGGGGGCTGCCCCTGACCGTGCCGCGGCGCGGGGCGACGGACCTGGCCAAGTTCCAGCTGGGCTTCATTTCCTTTGTGCGGCCGCTCTTCGCGGCCGCCGACCGCATCGCGGGCGTGGAGATGGGCCTGCCGCTCCGACGCATCGACGCCACGGCGCGGCGGTGGTAGGAGGAGGAGCCGTTGCGCGCCGAGGAGGGCGCGCGGGGGTAATGTGATATAACTTATACAAGGGGCGTCGTGGTCCGGGCGAGCTCCGGCTCGTCCAAAACCTCGAGGTTCCAATCGGCCGTAGACGACGCGCGGCGGGGAGGCGCGACGGCGCCGTCGTCGACGAGCGCCGGCTGGCGGTAGTAGGTCCCCGCCAGCCGGTCCGAGAGGTCCCGGAACAGGTCGCGCCGCGTGGCCGCGTCCCGGTGCAGGTGCACCGCGGGCACGATGTAGCGCTGGACGACGCGCCGCCAGTGCGCGAACGTGATCACGGGTAAAGGGAGCACCGCCAAAGCTTGGCGCCAGGCGTCCCCGTGCTCCACCGTCGCGTCGCTCAACGCCAAATAAGAGAACAGCACCAATTGGCCGATGCCCAGCGACAGGGCCGAGAAGCAGGCCAAAGCGGGGAAGAGCGCCGCGCCGCTGCCCTCGCTCCTCTTCGTGTAGACAAGGAGGAGCTGCTTCCGGTAGACGGGCTCCGCGAGCCAGAAGTACACCGCCGCCGGCACCAGGATCAGGGGCGCGATGGCCGCGTAGAGCACGGCGACCAGCACGACCATGAGGATCTGCGGCACGACGTGGCCCAGCTTCAATGCTTCGGAACGCGGGTCGTTGCGGACATTGAGGTTCCGCAGGCTCAGGTGCTGCGCGAGCGGCACCGGTCGCGCCGCCTCCACCGCCAGGGACACCGTGGCTTTGACCGTCAAGAGCTGGAGGAAGTAGGCCCCGACGCCGGGAATGGACCTCCCTAACAGCGTTTCGATGGACGAAGGATCATCCACAAAAGCCTTGACCACGTCCGCTAACGATCCGGACAAGACCGTGACAAATATAGCCAACAGCTGGAAGTAGAAGTGGCGATCGAGGACGTACCGCTGGACCAGCGACTGCGATTTGAACCGCACGTAGTGCAGCGCCAGGTGCTCGAGGAAGTAAGGTATGATGGCTAACAACCCGAGCACGAGCAGGACTGGGATGTAGCCCGTGACGACTTCCCTCACATACGCGTACTCGTCCTCCTCCGCGAAGGGTCGCAGGAACGGCACGACTTCCGCTATTCGCTCTATATTTGATAACCCTTGGATGACGCCGATGAGCGGCGTCAGTAGGACGCCGAACCACACTAACAAAGCGTCGGCGCACCAGCTCCGGAACTCCACGCCCGAGGCCTTCTCGCCGACGTTTGCGAAGACGACGTCAGATCTTGTGGGCGCCACGCCGGCGACGGCTCGTAACCCTTTGAACGAGGCGAGCTGGATCTGGCCGATCGTCGCCGCCACGCCGACGGAAGAGAACGTGACGACGCCTGTGGCGGAGGGCTCTAAGGCCCGACCCAGCGCCGCATCCTCCAATGCTAGCGTCCGGAGGACGCGCCTCCCTGCCGTCCCTGCCAAACGTCTGCTGTTGTCCAGGGTCTCCTGGGCGCGCACCTCTAAGGACGACC
>Ga0209090_10001434_pt1 | contig 15313 bp, 30 predicted proteins | sample ArcticOcean_MG_C_9_FD_187432 | JGI IMG/M metagenome (GOLD analysis project Ga0209090, IMG submission 187432) | Marine microbial communities from western Arctic Ocean - ArcticOcean_MG_CB2_152 (SPAdes) (version 2) | ecosystem: Environmental > Aquatic > Marine > Oceanic | place: Arctic Ocean... | reverse complement strand
AGACGCAGAAGAACTTGAAGAAATGAATTCTGACGAAGACACTGTAGACGAAGGTTACGGTAAGAAAAAAGCTAAAATGGAATCTGATGATGAAGATGATTCTGACGAAGATGGCGAAGATGATGACGACGAAGATGACGACGAAGATGAAGACTAAGCTATGGCAAAATTATATCTTTTAGTTATCGTAATTGGTATCCTTGGCGGTGTCGGTTATGGTGTTAAAAGTTATTATGAATGGTCTGAAAAAACCATTTCAACTCTTCGTGAAAACAACGTTAAACTAGTGTCTGCAGCTGAGACTCTACAAAATACCGTAGATACTATGGCTGCAGATGCAGAACGTAATGAAACGCTGAATCAAAACCTTACAACTCAGCTAGCAGAATCGAGCAAGTATTTAAACACTTTACGTAGTAAATTTGCCCGTATTGATTTAACTATGGAAGCTTTACAGGATCCTGTAAACTTAGAAGAAAGGGTTCAACGTGCAGTTAACAAACTCATCAATGACATTACCGAGGAAACTTCTCCTCCTAGCGATACCGTTGACGATACTGACGGGTTGCCTGGGGAGAACTCCGGAACCGCAAATAGTAACTCAAACTAAGTACCAGAAACAAAACGTACCCATTCAGTCAAGACCACCATCGGTCGAGTTTCCGCCAGTAGAATGGATGGTTATTACTGAAGATAATATTGATGCAAAAATGGCCGAGGTTAAAACTAAGACCGGCAATTTTGTTGTGTTTGCGGTTGGTGCTAAGGGATATGAAAATCTTGCAGTTGGCATAGCAGAGATGCGCCGCTATATAAATGAACAAAAAGCTATAATTGTATATTATGAAGAAGCTTTGAAAAAATAATTAAAAAATATTTCCCGGCACATTTCCGGTCGTAAACGCAGGAGCGATAGAAATTAGTGCCAGATACAGAAATAACAAATCTTTTAAGAACTGAAGTTGCTCTTATAAAAAAAGATATAAAACAAATAGAGCGTATGTTTAACAAAATAGATTCGGCAGTGGATACTATGTCTAAACTTCATAAAATATCAGCCGTTCAAGACACTATTCTTGAAAATACCGAAAGGCGGATTAAGACTTTAGAAGACAATTACGTAAAACACGCAGAAGAAGAATTAATATTCAGAAAAGATTTAAATAAATCTCTAAATGAGATGAAAGAAGACGCTCAAAAACAAAGAGAGCGCCGTCATAAAGAAATTTTAGACACATTACAAAAAATGAGTAGCTCTCTTAATAAAAAATTAGAGGTCCAAGATAGCAGAATTCGCGCATTGGAAAATTGGAGATGGTGGATTCTCGGAGTCTCAGCTGCACTTGTGTTTATTTTAACAAAATCAGACGCTATTATGTCATTTTTTAGTTGACATTTTCCTAGTATAGTATTATAATGATAGTATACTAGATAATAACCATAAACTGAACTGTGAGACTAAATGGTAGATTATGTCGATCTTCATTATGCAACCATGCTATCGAATAGATTAGAGCGATTTCGTGTCCGATCTACAAACCCATATAAAATAAATTTTAGGTGTCCGGCTTGTGGTGATTCTCAAACATCACGAACGAAGGCTCGCGGATGGCTATTAGAAAAAGATAACTCTTTTCATTTTTACTGCCATAACTGTGGAGCTAGCCAGTCTTTTTCTTTTTTTCTTAAGAGCATCGACAATCTAGCATATAACGATTATATATCTGAGAAGTTTGTTAAAAAAGTAAGTGAAACAAAACCACCTGAAAAAACAACATTAGAAAAGACAAAATTCGAAACACCGGTATTCAATAAAAATCCTCTTAAAACACTTAAAAAGATAAGTCAATTAAAAGTAGATCATCCTCTTAAAAAATATATAATGAAAAGGGGAATTCCCCCAGAACATCACTATCGCATGTTTTATGCGCAGAAGTTCAAAGCTTGGGTTAATAGTATTGTACCAGGTAAATTTGAAAATGTTGGTAAAGATGAACCGAGATTAGTAATACCTTTCATAGATAAGAAGGGTAAAGTGTTTGGCGTTTCAGCGCGCGGATTTGATCCAAATGGTATCCGCTATATTACAATAATGTTTGATGACCGCCCAAAGATCTTTGGATTAGATAAAGTTGACTTTAATAAAAAGTATTACGTAGTTGAAGGCGCACTCGATAGTATGTTCCTTTCAAATGCTGTTGCGATGGCTGGTGCAGAAGGAAGTACGGCTGCATTACACAATGTTAACAATAGTGTTTTTGTGTTTGATGCTGAACCTCGCAATCGCGAAATTCATAAAAGAATGGAAAAGATAATTCGATCAGGCCATAAAATATGCATTTGGCCGTCAGATATTCCTGCGAAGGATATTAACGAAATGGTGTTAGCTGGTGTAAATAACGTTGAAGAAATTATCCGTGCTAATACATATAATAGTCTGGAAGCTAATTTAAAATTAATGGCGTGGAGAAAAGTATGATTAAAGCAATATTAGCATGCGATGACGCGTGGGGCATGGGAAAAGACGGCGGATTACCTTGGCCCAACAATCCAGCAGACTTAAAGTGGTTTAAAGAAATGACATTGAACGGAACTGTTGTCATGGGCCGCCGAACCTGGGAAAGCTTGCCACTCAAGCCTTTACCAAACAGAAAAAATATTGTAGTTTCTAATACTATGAAACAGCAAAAAAACATTGAAATAGTTCGTTCTGATATTTACAAATCAAGGATGGACCTTCTTAGTAAAAACGACAACACGTGGATTATTGGTGGTTGTCACCTAATTGAAAACAGCTTACCTATCATTGATGAGTTTTGGTTCAGCCGCATTAGTGGAACGTATGACTGTGACACATTTCTGCCCAGAACATTAATTGAATTGACGTTTGAACTTTATAGTAGTCAACTCGAAGGCGACGTGTATATAGATAAGTGGAAGAAAATATAATGTATCAATATAAAAAGTTAATTAATGATATTATTACAAACGGTGAAAACGTGAGTGACAGAACTGGCGTAGGTACTCGTTCTATTTTTGGTTATCAAATGAAGTTTAATCTTGCTGATGGGTTTCCCGCTGTAACAGTAAAAAAACTTGCATGGAAATCTGTAGTTGGTGAATTGCTTTGGTTTCTCGAAGGTAGCACGGATGAACGTCGATTAGCTGAACTCACGTTTAATAAACCACGAGAAGAGCTTATTGGCCGGAATACTATCTGGACTGCTAACGCTGACAAACAAGGTAAAGATCTTGGTTACGAAAATCAAGATCTGTACAAAGGCCTTGGCCCAGTTTATGGCTTTCAATGGCGCGAATTTCGCGGTCAAGGTTTTGGAAAATCGGGAACAGATCAAATCCAATGGTTGATTGATGAGATTAAGTCCAACCCAGACTCGAGGCGGCTTATTCTGTCAGCGTGGAACCCCGATCAATTACATCAAATGGCTTTGCCACCGTGCCATGTTATGTCTCAATTTGCAGTTCGGAATGGGAAATTGCATTCCCAAATGTATCAACGATCTGCTGATGTTGGTTTGGGTGTACCATTTAATATAGCATCTTATGCACTGCTTACACATATAATTGCAAGAGAGTGTAATCTTGAAGTTGGAACCTATGTTCATACTATCGGAGACGCTCATATATACAACAATCATATATACGATCTTACAGAAGTATTAGAAAGAGATCCTTATCCTTTGCCAACCTTAAAAATAGATAATTCATTTAATTTAATCGACCGCCTTTCCAACGGGTTTAAAATGGAAGATTCCACTATGTTTACTTTAAACAATTATCAACATCACCCAGAAATTAAAATGGCAATGGCTGTGTAAAATAATTAAAAAAAAGGTGAAACATTTCACATGTTTTACTAGCAATGATAATAAATATAACACGTCGACAAACTTTCGTCTGTAATTCTCAAAATAATAAAAAAAATAAAAACCGTATTGCGGGATACGGTTACTTTACTCAATTAAAAGGTATTAAATATGTTGCAAGCTGCTTCTTCAGAATTTGTAAAAAGAGTTAACTATGTTACTAAACGCGATGGTACAACTAAAGATTTTGATAAAGATAAAATTACTCAGGCTGTTGAAAAGGCTATGAAAAGTATCGGGATTAGGAGTAAAACATTATCAAACGAAATCACTGCGGATGTTGTTGATACTATTAACCTAGATACAGATGATGTTATTGTAAATGTAGACACTATTCATAAGACAGTGGAAAATGTAGTCATGGATATGGGCCTTCACGATTTAGCTCGGGAATATATTCTATTTCGTTTCAACAACAAACCAGACATTTTTCGCAAACGCGCCGCCCTAAAACCATACGAATACCCGCAATTAGTTGAGTACACAGACGCAATTCGACATTCATATTGGGTTCATACAGAGTTTAATTATTCTTCTGATATTCAGGATATGAAAGTCAAGATGCATCCGGCCGAAGTTGAAATTGTAAAAAAAGCAATGCTTGCTATTTCGCAGATCGAAGTTGCGGTTAAAACATTCTGGTCTAAAATTGGCGATCGTTTCCCTAAACCAGAAGTCGCAGCGGTTGGTATTACTTTTGGTGAATCTGAAGTACGTCATGCAGATGCTTATTCAAACCTTATTGAAATCATGGGTCTCAATGAAGAGTTTGAAAAAGTAGTTGAAGTACCAGCTATGAAAAAACGCATTGCGTACCTTGAGCAATCGATTGGTTCTCCAGTAGATAACAAAGACTATTTCCACAAAATTATTCTATTCTCTATGTTTGTTGAAAACGTTTCTTTGTTCTCTCAGTTTCTAATTATGATGGCATTCAACAAACATAGAAATGTTCTCAAAGGCATTTCAAACGCGGTTGAAGCAACATCAAAAGAAGAAGATATTCACGCTCGTTTCGGGTTTGAACTTGTGAATATTATTCGTGAAGAAAACCCAGATTGGTTTGACAAGGACAGCAATGCAGAAGTTAACCGCCTATGTCGTGATGCGTTTAAAGCAGAGTCAGCAATTGTAGATTGGATTTACGCTGACCACGATCTAGACTTCTTACCTAAAGCAACAGTAAAAGAATTCCTAAAGCATCGTTTTAATCAATCGTTAAAAGCTATTGATATGAAGCCTCTATATGAGGTAGATGAAGAGGCAGTTCGAAGTACTGATTGGTTTGTTGAAGAAATTTTATCTACTAAGAACGTAGATTTCTTCGTCAAGCGCTCGACCGCTTATTCAAAGAAAACAAAAGCTTTCACGGAGGACGACCTGTTTTGAAGATTAATATTGACATTTAGCAACAATAATGATATTATAATACTAATGGCAGTGCCCACAATTAAACAAACCACACTAAAGAGGAAAATATGACAAGAAAATATAAAAAATTCTATTGGCTAAATGACGACTCAAAGACATTCTTGTCACGCGGTTATCTAGAAGAAAAAGAAAAGCCACAAGACCGCATCCGTGTTATTGCTGATAAGGCTGAATGGTACCTTAAAGATATGGCAAAGACTAAAACTGCTAAAGCTAAATATGATGGCTTTGCTAATAAGTTCTATGACTATATGAGTCGTGGCTTTTACTCATTAGCATCACCTATTTGGGCTAATTACGGTAAATCGCGTGGACTACCAGTTTCATGTTTTGGATCGTACATCGATGATAGCATGGAAGCTATTTTGTTTGGGCATGCTGAAAACGGTATGCTGATGAAAAACGGCGGTGGTACATCGGGTTATTTTGGTGCTGTCCGTCATCGTGGTGCTCATATTCGCGATTCAGGTGAGTCCTCAGGTTCAGTACACTTTATGCAAATGTACGATACTTTGGCATCAGTTGTATCTCAAGGTTCAGTGCGTCGTGGTTTTTTTGCAGCATATCAAGATATTGAACATGCAGATGCTGATGAGTTCTTAGACATTGGTACAGAAGGCAACCCTATCCAAGGCCTTACAACAGGTATAACGGTTAGTAACAAGTTCATTGATGAGATGAAAGCAGGCGATCCTGAGAAGCGTCGTTTGTGGGCTAAGGTATTGCAGCGCCGTTCTGAAATTGGTTATCCTTATATCCTATTCTCAGATAACGTAAACGATGGTCGTCCCCAAGTCTATAAAGACAAGGGCATGTGGGTATATGCTTCAAATATGTGTGCCGAGATTTCGTTGCCATCTTCACACGAGGAAACATTTACTTGCGTACTATCATCTCTTAATGTTTTGCACTGGGATGAAATCAAAGAAACAGACGCGATTGAAACATTAACAATGTTCCTTGATACAGTATGCGAAGAGTTTGTTCGTAAAACTGATGGCCAAACCTATATGAAACGCGCGCGTGATTTTGCTATGAAACACCGTGCTCTCGGCGCAGGCATCCTTGGTTGGCACTCACATCTGCAGTCTAAGATGATTTCATTTGAGTCAAAAGAAGCCGCACAGCTAAACCTCGAGATTGCTCAAACTATGCAAGAGAAATCATATGAAGCTTCGCGTGAAATGGCTAAAACATTAGGTGAACCAGAATTACTTGAAGGTTATGGTATGCGTAATACTACAACAATGGCAATTGCTCCTACAAAATCATCGAGCTTTATTCTTGGACAAGTATCACAATCTATTGAGGCTGAGTTCTCGAACGCCTATGTTAAAGACCTTGCTAAAATGAAAGTTAGTATTCGCAACCCTTACCTCATGGAATTGCTCGTAGCAAAAGGCCAAGATACTGTTGATGTGTGGGACTCAATCAAAAATCGTGACGGATCGGTTCAGCATCTTGAATTCTTAACAGAAGATGAACGTGCTGTATTTAAAACTTTCTCTGAAATTAATCCATATACTATTGTTGATCAAGCGGCCGCGCGACAGACATACATTGACCAATCGCAGAGTTTAAACTTAATGCTTGATCCAGACATGACTGTTAAAGAAATTAACCAATTGTATTTGTACGCGCATGGAAACGGTGTTAAGAGTTTGTATTATAGCTTTTCTATGTCTGCTGCTCAATCCTTAACTCGAAAACGTGTTATGTCTGATGATTGTGCTGCTTGCGAAGCATAAACTAAAATAACTGTTGACATTTGATTAGAATCAGTATATATTAGTAGTATATAATAAAAAAACTGAGGTTATGAGTAATGATGAAAACAATATTAGCTAGTTTAGCTATCGTAGCAACATCAGCATCGATTGCAAAGGCTACTGAATGCGGCAAAGAAGACGAAATCCACGCGCTTGCAATGAACATGTATCACGAAGCGCGTGGACAAGGATCGGAAGCAATGCAATTAGTTGGAGAGGTAACTCTAAACCGTGCTAACAATAAGAACTTTCCAAATACTATTTGCCAGGTTGTTTATCAAGCAAGGTTTGATAAACGGGGAAACCCGCGCCGACACAAGTGCCAGTTTTCATGGTTTTGCGACGGTCTTTCAGATAAACCTTATAATGCAAAATCATGGAAACTGGCCGAGGTTATCGCAACAGGCCTTGTAAATAAAACAATTTCGTTAATTGGAATTCAAGCTACACATTATCATGCAACTAGCGTGAAGCCGTATTGGTCGAAAAAATATACTAGACTCGGCCGACATGGAGATCACGTCTTTTATCAAATGGGCAAACGTCTATGATAAAATGGTATGATTGGGTATTTGCGCTTTTAATGTCAAATATAATTCTCAAAACTCTTATCATATGGTTATATTCTTCGAGTATTTTTGAGTCATTTTCTACAACTTTTATTTTCTTTTTTTTATTAGAGTTGTGGAATAAATATTATTGTAATCTTAGGTTAAAAATGGAAAGACTCTAGATACACTAATTTCATTTTTTGGAAAGCGAGTTAAGGAATGCCTATTTTTACACAAGAAGAATATCAAAAAATATTAAAAGAAAACCAAATATTAAAAGAAAATGTTGCTCAAGAAGTTGCTGAAAAATACACTGCATATAAAAGAATTACTGAGCTTAAACAGCAGAGCAAAAAGTAATTATAAACAAAGGAATATCCTAAATGTCTAAAATACGAAATGATTACACAGTATTCGAAACCACTGATAGATATCACAATCCAAGATGGCAAGTACTAGAGGCTAGGGAAACTGTAATTAGCACCTGTAGAACACTAAGAGACGCAACAATTATGGCTGCTAAACTAAACCTTGACCCGTACGCTCTGGCCAGAGACACGGGTAGCATATAAAGGATAAATTTAATATGAAATACGTGATTGATATTGACGGCACTATTTGCAAGGAAGTAATACTTCCAGACAGCGGTGGGAAGAAAGATTACGCTAATCATATTCCAATGCCGGAACGTATTGCAAAAGTAAACGCATTATATGATGCTGGCCATACTATCAAATATATGACAGCACGTGGTTGTGTAAGTGGAGTTGATTATTATAATCTAACACACAATCAACTCGTAAACTGGGGTGCAAAGCATCACGAACTAAGCGTTGGCGAAAAAGAAAACTACGACATTTGGATTGATGATAAAGCATTTTGGAGTGAAAACTTCTTTCGTGAAACAGGAGAAACTTATGAATAAATATTTCAATATTGCCTTTTGGGGCTTGCTGATAGTAGCGTGTATACTATCTATTATGATACAAGAGAAGTCATCAAATAGGATCAGCTCCATGGAACAAAAAATTAACAGCATGCAGATTATGCTACAAGAGATGTCGGATGAATAAATTTATTGCGGAAAATTGGAACTTGATTATGGATCATAATCATAATCCATTAAGAAACATACCATCACTGCCAGTACGTCATATGATTATGCAGGTTCTTGCGTGGATGTGGGTGATTGTATTTACGATTGCATCTGGCACATGGGCATATGCTGGCCTCAACGCTATTGTACATACTGCATTGATTGCAGGCATTGTAATAACAGTTGCTATTTTTGAAACAGCTAAGCGCCAGCCAAAAGTATTTAATTTGCGAGGCAAAGGAGGCGAACATGAGTAAAGCAGATTATGATTAGACTGTTACAACGAGCGCTAGGCGGCAGTAGTTTGTCACTTGCAATTATATATACCATTGGACACATTATAATTGCTATAATATGTGTAAGCCTGATTACTGGTGCAAGTTTAGAATTAGCGGCTATTGATGCACTTGTTGAGCCAGTTATTAACGGATTTTGGTTTTATTTTCTACATAAGGCATGGATACATTTCAACAGGTAGATTTTCGGAGCAAAATAAATAATAAAATTGTTACATATTAAAAGGAAACGACATGAAAGAACAATTAATTAAAGCGGCACGTATGCATGCCGAAGGCGAACTCGAAAGAGCAAAAACTAATATTATGGTATACATGCACAACGCAACTGGTATAGGTGAGCATAGTGATATTGTAGAAGCTATTCAAGAAGAACTTGATAAAATGGCCGCTGCAGATGATCGCATGGAAATGCTAACAAAGTATTTTTCTTAAGAGCGGGATGTACATATAAAATACACTATTTTGGAGGTAAAAGACTTTGACTGAAGTATTAATGATCGATCCACCGAGTGGATGGAAATATGGATTTCCAAAACCACTACCTGAAGAATACCACACATTAGGTTTTAAATTTAAAATGTTTGAGTGGTTAGTAAATGAAGGTTATCCGCAATCAGAAATTGATGCTTGCGGATCCAATTTTTATTGTAGATATTATGAGACTGAAGATGAGTAAGATACAAGAAAAAATCACTGTGTATATGGATCAGATCCAAGCTGTTATGGAAAGCAACACACATCTCGAAGAAAACTCTCAAATTCATAGTCTGATAAGCAGCGTTTCGATTTACTTTGCACATATGTACGATGAAGATAAGGACTATTATCAAGCTGTCCAACATGCTTTGGAAGAAAAAAAAGATTGGAATCTTAAAAAGGATTGGAACAATGAGTAAATTTATTGCGGCGATGGATCACAGTGGTGGTTCTACTGGTGGTGTGCTAGAGCGCTACGGTCGTGAATACACAGAAAAAAATAAAATGGATAGAGTTCATGAAATGCGTTTGCGCATGGTAAACTCGCCGGATTTTAATGATAAAAACATTTGGGCTGCAATCCTTTATAAAGACACAGTTGACCGTGGAATGGTTAACTTATTACGTGAAAAAGGTATTGAAACTTTTTTAAAGATTGATAGTGGTTGTAAAGAAGATGGAACTCTTAAACAGTTTCCAGTGCACCAAATGTGTAGATCTGCTGCACAAACTTACGGAGCACCTATATTAGGCACTAAAATGCGAAGCATTATTAAAAGTGTTGATATGGTTGATGCAGTTCTTAAACAGCAGTTTGTACTAGCTCGAACTATTATGGAATACGAGTTGCTGCCTATCATTGAGCCCGAAGTTCCTATTGACCATCCAGATAAAGAATTAATTGAACAAGAGCTTTATGAGCGACTATGGGATTATTTAAATACGTTATCAGGCAAATGTGTACTTAAACTAACGCCTCCTGAAGTACCTAATACATATCATAACTTGATTGGTCATAATAACGTTAGAAAAATTGTGTTTCTGAGTGGTGGATACAGTACAGTAGAAGCGTGTAGCAGACTAAGTCTTAACGACAATGTAAGCGCTAGTTTTAGTAGAGCATTGAGTGAAAGCTTAAAAGCTGACCAAACTGACGACGAATTTAATTTAACTATGCTGAGCAATATTAAAATGATAACAGAAGCTTGTAAATAAAGGAAATAATATGATTAAACTTAAAAAGGCAATTTGGCTGGTACTTGGATTTCTTAGTCTCGGTATGGCATACATAGGAGTCATTGTTCCAGGAATTCCGTTTTCAATCTTCTTAGTATTCGCAGCGTATTGCTTTGCTAAAAGTTCTAAAAAAATGCACGATTGGATTTATAACCACAAATACTTTGGGCCGTTTCTAACTAATTGGACACAGAAGAGTGTATTCCCTACTAAGGGTAAATATGCAATGATCTTAGTTATGAGCAGTTCACTTGCATTTTTGTATTTCAGTACAGGAAACATTAAGGCAACACTTTGGAGCGGAAGCTTTATGGCACTAGTTGCTCTATGGGCCTGGCGCTACCCCGGAACTGTTGTTGAATGGGAAACTCGACAGGCTGCAGGTAAAAAAATAGGTTGGCTAAAATAAAAATGATTTAATTTCATTTTTTAGTTGACATTCTATTAAAAATCGGTTATACTGTATATACGATAAATAAAAAGGAATCGTATTATGGGAACTTTAATTGGATGTTCAGTATTTTTTGTACTGTTAGTGCTTGCCACCGCAATATATGAAACGTTTGATAATTAAGGCCATCTCCGAATAGAGATAGCCTTTTTTACATTAAATTCGGAGTAACTTACTTCGTCGTTCTGGTTTCCACCCAAGATGATATAATATTCTGTTTCTCCATCCGTGTAGGAAGTTATATAAAATCCGGCGTGCCCTTGCCACCCTTCTGTACCTCTCGAAAACACTACTATATCTCCACGGCGCGGCGACTTTACTTCTTCGCCCCAATTAAGAAAGCTTTTAGCTAATAAGGGATTATCATTAAACGCTTCAGACCCTGGTAAGTTTACTGTTTTGAGCGCCGCATTAACAAAAGCAGCACACCACTCATAGTTTACCGGATCTAAGTCTATAAAGGATCTTAATTTAGATCTGTTAGTGTTTTCGTTCATGCCAACATATGCGTCTGCGCTGTTTATTAATTTGTCGACTCTATTTGTTTTTTTATTCTGCTCAATCCAAGATCCGCAGCCAGCTAAAAAAGTTAAAATAAATAAAAATAGTATTTTCATATTTTAGGAGTATCCTTATGTATAGCGCTTTACTTCTTTTGTGTCTTAACAACACATCAGTAGAACCGAATAATTGTGTAATTATGCAGAGCAATGTATTGTACGCAAACGAAGCAGCATGCGCTGACTCGATAGCTAATTTTCTAAATAGTACACTGTTTACTTATTCTAATTATAAGTTAACAAAATTGGAATGCTACGAATGGATGCATCCTTCTGAACTTAAAATATAAATCACCAATGCAATATTTATCTATTTACAAATAACACAAAGCGTAATATAATAATCATATGTTAGAGCAATTTACAAAAAAAGATGCAGATGATTCTGTAAAATGGGGTTCTCCTGTTGAAATTGAAATACGTAGGCGTATTCATTTATCAGTTGCGGCCTACGCATATGAATATGAAAATGTTTCAATAATATCAGATGGCGAATACGATAGAAAATCTTTAGAAGTACAACCAAAATTAAAAACCGGCCACGCTCGAATGGATAGATTCTTTAAAAACAACTTTGACGCAAATACTGGGCAGTGGGTAAGGCATCATCCGGATCTTCTAAAAATTAAAAAAATATACAATGATTATTACAAGGGTTGAATATGTGGTCATCACAACAAGAACAAGCGCTTAAGGCAGTTGATAAATGGTTCTTCACTGAATCAAAAAAGAAACAAATTTTTCGTATTTTTGGATACGCGGGTACTGGAAAAACTACACTTGCAACTCATTTTGCGCAAAACATCGACGGGTTAGTTCTTTTCGCTGCCTTTACTGGCAAGGCTGCGCTTGTAATGAAAAAACGAGGTTGTGAGGGTGCAAGAACTATTCACAGCTTGATTTACATAGCAAAACAAAATAAAAAGACTGGAGATATTACCTGGAGAAAAAATAAAGATAGTTCTCTTAAAGACGCGTCCCTTCTTATAATTGATGAATGTTCTATGGTAGACGCTGATTTAGCAAACGACCTTTTATCTTTTGGCATACCTATCCTAGTTCTCGGCGATCCAGCACAGCTTCCTCCAGTTTCAGGCGCAGGGTTTTTTACAGAATCAAAGCCAGATATTATGTTAACAGAAATCCATCGACAGGCAAAGGATAATCCAATTGTCTACCTTGCTTCTGAAATTAGAGAAGGACGATATCCGAATCACGGAACCTACGGCGAATCAAGAATTGTTTCTAAAATTGCGTCGACCGACGCTTTAAATTCAAACCAAATTATAGTTGGGCGTAATGCTACACGCGATAATATGAATTCTAAAATGCGAAAACTTTTGAAAATGGGCGGTGAATATCCAATACAAAACGAAAAGCTTATATGTCTTCGCAACGATAAAGAGTTAGGAATATTTAACGGCGGGCTATTTAAAGTCGATAGAGCGATTGATACAAATCGCAAAAGCAATTTTTTACATATGAGTTTAGATCCTGAAGGTGACGCTGACGGAATGCCTGTTATGGTAAAGGTACATAAAAGCCAGTTCAGTGGAGAAATTGCAGTTCCAAATTGGAAATTATTAAAGGGAAGCCAACAATTCGATTTTGGTTACGCGATTACTTGTCATAAATCTCAAGGTTCACAGTGGGATAACGTATTAATATATGACGAATCGTGGTGCTTTCGTGATGATTGGCAACGTTGGTTGTATACCGCAATTACTCGAGCCTCTGAAAAGGTAACGTTAGTTAAAAATTAAAAATTGACATTACACGTTTCATATGATATAATTAGTATATAAACATTTAAAGGTATAATTACATGAATAATAAAGATTTTATTGTCGTAACCGCGATATCAACCCACAAAATGCGGTTCGTTATCCACAAAGACGAATTGCAAAAAATGAATGAAGATATTACCCTTACAGACGATATTGCGTTTGAGTGGGCAAAGGACTCAGTAACTATGAACGAAGTCAAAGAGTTTTCTCAAGAATGGTTAGGAGAAACTATCATCGACGTTGACGTTAAAACTGAAAGCGAAATGATAGAATTGTTTGATAGAGAAAACGATTATTTAAAAAGCTGGTCGTTAGAGCAAAAAATTAATTGGGTAAAAGATTGGAAGGAAAACAGCGATGACTACGATGCCTAATAAATTAACCATCTACGGAAAAGATAATTGCTATTGGTGCAAAGAAGCAAAATCTCTTGCTGAAAGATATTCTCTTAATTTCACATATAAAAATGTGGGAACTGTAGAAATTAGAAACGAAATGTTTGAATTAGTGCCTGACTCAAAAACAGTTCCACAGGTATTTTGGAACGGTCGGCATATTGGAGGATATAACGAATTTTCTACTGAAATTGAAGACACATTAGGCGCTAACGCTGGTCAGGGTTTATTTTAAATCGATGTAAGGAAAAAAAATGAATGCGTCACATTACGAAAATTACATTGTTGAAATTATGCGTGTTGAAAACTTTACACTTCTTCGGGCTTTGGAATTTGATTTTAACAAAAATGGTATCGACACAACTTCAGTGCTAAGCATGTGTGACTACCTTGAAAAAATGTTAGAAAACTTAGACAAAGTCAATTATTATATGCTTGTATATACAGAACAAGCACCAGATGTAAAACTAAAGGAAACTAAAAAAAGTAGTTGACATTCGTTTTAAAATAGTGTAGATTAGAATCATAATGTGAAACAAAAAGGAATCATTATGTACATCGCACAACTTGACATCTCATCCGAAAATACTGAAATCGAAGTTAAAGAATTCGCTAACGGCCTTGGTTGTACGGCAATACTCGTCCAGGAATTTGGTCCCGCAGGCGGCAACCCTTTATACATTTTTGAATCTAAAAATTATAACAACCTTGACGAACTCGTCCGACAAGTTATCGGTGACGCTGACGAAGAAACCATAAAAACCGTAATTATCGAGGCATCTAAATGACAACTGCACAATTAGAAATGAAAATACATAAACTCAATGATCGTCTTGGTGATGTTGAAGAAAGACTTAAAAGAGTTGAAATACTCATTAAAGCGCTACAGCAGCCATCACCAACATATTGGCGGAAAAAACTAGCATGAGCATGCATATGATTCGTGGTGTACAAGTACACGGTAATTCTACAAAACGCAAAAAGTCTAATAAAAGCAAAAGCTTACTTAAAGCTGAGGCTGAGCATGCGGTGTTTCTAGCCCGTTTAGGGTACACTGGTAAAGGTAAAGGTTATCGCACGGATATACCTGATTACAGCACAGGGCCGCGTGTTACCTCTGACATTGTCGCTGCTAACGGAATAAAGAAAGAAACTATGAAATATACTGGCAATGAAATTGCTGGCATTGTTACGACACACAAATCAAATCTTATGCCAATTCGCAAAGACAATAAGACAGCTGCTATTGATGCTGCGCAGATGCGCCGTTGATGGATTTTGCGGTTCAACGCACGTGGGTAGTTTTTGCGGGAGACAGATTTTTAGGCTATGAATACGCAACTGCAAAAGAAGAAGCACTTGGCAAATCCATAA
>Ga0209090_10001432_pt1 | contig 15322 bp, 12 predicted proteins | sample ArcticOcean_MG_C_9_FD_187432 | JGI IMG/M metagenome (GOLD analysis project Ga0209090, IMG submission 187432) | Marine microbial communities from western Arctic Ocean - ArcticOcean_MG_CB2_152 (SPAdes) (version 2) | ecosystem: Environmental > Aquatic > Marine > Oceanic | place: Arctic Ocean... | reverse complement strand
TTTTTTTTTTTTTTTTTTTTTTTTTTTTTTGTTTATGTTTTTTAAAATCTATATTAATTACTTTAATCTTATGTTCAATTGTTTCATCTTCTAATCCCATTTGATAAATAACCTCTCTTACTTTTTTTAAATCAGAATTCTCGTTATTTTCTAACCAATCATCTCTACTCAAAATAGGTAAAATTATTTTTGCTTTTTTTAATAATTCATTTTTATATTTTCGGAATGCTCTTAGAGCAGATTGAACTATTCGAATATTTGATGTCATGTTTTCAGCAAATACAACACCATCCAAGAGAGGAAAATCCCATCCTTCGCCTAAACAGTAAACACATGTAATTATCCCAAATGATGATTTTTCAAAATCCTTTATTATATTTACCTGTTCTTTTTTCTTCATATCGCTATGATAATTCGAAAAATATAATCCATCAATATCAAAATAGTTGTCTTCTAATAGCATTTTAATATATAGAATTAATTTTGATGAATTTTCTTTATTATTTGAATATATCAAAATATGATGAGACTGATTATTATTAATACTTAATAATGAAGAATATGCACTTAAGAATAATCGTTTGTCATTATCTTCGGTAATGTTGAATTTATCCAATATTGGTTCTAATTTTTCTTCGTCAGTTTTTAATGTTACAATATCATAATCGCAGACTATACCTTTTTCAATTGCCCATAACAATGTTTTTCTATCAATAATTTCTCCAAAACAATCAATATTGTCATTTGAAATTACATTGCTATCATTATATATATTTTCAATTTGTTTAAGTGTAGCAGTTAATCCTAATTGTTTAACTGATGAAATATTTAACATTTTAATATATGATTTTTTATCAGCAGCCTTTTCAATATTGTGTGTAGTTAAATGATGTGTTTCATCTAAAATTTTTATATCAAATATAAAATTTATTTCATTAGATGCTGTATATACTTTGTGTGCTGAGGAGTAAGTTGTAATTATGATACCATTTTTTTCATTATTTTTTAAATATTGCATAATAATTTCACTATCTACCCCACCGGATACGGTTAATGGTTTAATATCTGGAAACAAATTCCAAATATATTTTTCCCATTGATTCAACAATAATATATTGGGAACTCCTATAATAATAGAATTTGCTTTTAACTTTTGTGCAACCCACAAAGATATTAGAGTTTTACCTACCCCACATGTTAATACTAATATTCCTTTATCATTATTTTGAAAGTGTTCAAAACCTTTATCAATAATATCATGCTGGTCATCTCTTGGGTAATAAACAATAATTTGTTTATTTAGAGTTCTTCTAACTCTATTACATCTAACAAGGTCATTAATTTCCTGTTGTGTTAGTTTTTCAAATTTAACACCCAGTTTAATTAAAAACGGTTCGATTAAAATAAGTATTTTTTTATTAAAGAATTCTGTACCCGCATCATATTTAATATTTAACTCTATAAATTCATTTTGTAATAGACGTTCAACTAATGTCATTTTACTAAAAGGAATTTTAAAAACTAATTCAAAATTTCCTCTAATAATTTCCCCCGTAGAATATTGTGTATCTCTTTCGGGAATATTATGTGTTTTTCCTATTTTGCAAGCATTATGCTGATCGAACGATGGATGCGTTCTGGCATAAATATAACCATATACTTTATTCATCTGATTAATTTATATATAAGTTATTTAATAATAATATTATTAAATAATAAATTATAAATCAATTTAATTAATAAAAAAAAATCCTAACAAATAATTATATCTTTCGACAAAGGCACTTCCACACCAAGTTCTCGCAATATTTTTAATTTTATTTTTTCCGGTAATTCGGATGAGGTAGAGCCTGCTATTTGAACATATTTATCTTTTTGCGTATCGTTTGACATCCAATTGGGATATTGGCTTTCAAACTCGTTTAACCATTTCTTTTGTATGCCTATTTCGGCATTTTTTATTAGTTTCTCTCCATTATCCTCTTCCCATCCTTGATTCTCATCCTTAACAAACCATGCCTTTGTATTAACATTGGTACAATGAAAAGGACGCTCGGTCAGTGAAAGTGGTCGTAAGTTTTTCAAGACAACGTTTGTTAAACAGTCCATTTTATTTTTTGTTAGATCATCCATCGTAACGCACAACTGCTTTGCGAAATTTTGTATGGACATCGCGTCGGCACAATTCTCATTTAAAAACATTTGCACGTTAATGATATTATTATGACTATTTGTTGTATTACCATTACCTATTTTAGGTATTAAACTTTGCAAAGTTTGATTGTGTTCGTTTTGCATAGTAATAATTTGATTTTGTAATTTCTTGTTTTCGTTAATTATAGTTTTAAACATATCCGGAATATTTTCATTTTTTTCATTTTTTTCATTTTTTTCATTTTTTTCATTTTTTTCATCATTTTTATTTTCTATATTTTCATTAATTTTACTACAAATTTTCTTGTGTCTGGAAATTCCTGATTGATATTTATAAATCTTACCACAATTACATGTAAAATATTTTGGAACTTTTTTGTTATCATTTTTTATCATTGCAAGCCGTTTGTGTTTTATAGTGTCGCAGTGTCTTTCAAATTGTGATTTTCTCTCACTTGAATAATCACATATTTCACAATGGAAATTTTGCCCTATTTTTTGGAACTTTTTTTTTATCATTTAGTTCCTTATAAATGATAACTAAAAAGTTCCTAAATTCTTTAAAAACACGATTTTTAGACCACTGCATAAGAACGCCTACATACTTTTTTAATGACTTTTTATAAATTCCTACATTTCAATGTAAATCACGAATTTTATTTTTTTTCAAAAGGCAAATTACATATTTTCAAGTTTTTTAACTGTTTTTTTCTGTTTTTCTTATTTTACTTTTGAAAAAAAAACGTAATAAATAAATAATAATAATAATAATAATAATAATAATGAAATATCTGATTTATGAACTATTTAGTGGGGTAGGGTTTTGTAATCAGTTATTCTCTCTGGAAACAGCAATATATTTGGCAAATATAACCGATCGTAAATTGATTTTGCTTGTTAGAAACCCATTATGTCACTGTGGTAGAGCGTCATGGGATTATGGAAAGTTTTTGGATTTTTTTAGCGATGACTATAAGATATTTTTGCCACATGGTCTGGAGGTTTATTATGGGGCGATACCTTCTGATATTTCACAAGTAATTGACAATAATGAATTATGTCAAACAATACCTTTTACTAATAGACTATCTCATATAGTGATAGTAGATAAGGATTTATCTGATAAAACAAGTGATATTGCTGAATTTTGTAATAATCGTAGTCCGTGTATAGTAGATTTTTCAAGTTTAAATTGTAAAGATTATTTATATACTAATAAAAGTAATGCAAGTAGATGTTTTTACAATTTTTATACAAATAAAGAAAACTATAGTCTAATGTCAAAAATTTGTGAATCACTTACTAATTTAAATTCATCATTTAATTCAATTAATTATAAAATAGATGCTGATTTTATTTGTATACATTTAAGACTTGGTGATGTTAAATACTCAAAAAAGGAAATTGATGGTAGATCTATAAGATTTTATAATAACTTAAAATCAATGTTGGATGTATATGGAAAAAATAAAACAATTGTTGTAATGTCAGATAGACAAGACGGTGAATTACTCGATAAACTATCACAGGATTTTAATATTATTAATTCTCTTGATATTTTATCAAAAATAGAAAAAAAAAATTTTTTTGATAACTATAAACGTCATGAAGTGGTTGATTTTTTAATTCAACTAAAATTGTGTTCAAATAATAAGTTATTCATAGGGTATGAGTGTAGTACTGTATCAAATTATCTACATTATCTTAATTATATAAAATATAATGATTATGGGATTTTTTATGTAAATAAAACAATATTTACTAATAAAGATGACTATAGTTGGTGTTTAAATAATGAATGTGGTGCAAAAATTGGTTTTGCTTTATTTTTTCCAGAAAATATTATACGTAGCTCAATAAAACTCATTACCTTAACAAATAATGGTTATAAGAATCTAACTGATAATTTATTATCTTCAATGAGTAAGATTGGTATTGAAAAACTATTAAAAATTTACTGTATTGGCGATGAATGTTATAACCACTATAAATTGAACTATCCATATAATGAAATAGAAAAAATATATCAAGATGATGATAATTTAAATAATTGGATAGAATATCGTTCATGTCAAAATACTGATATTGAAGGAAAAAAACAATGGGCAAATATCACATCATATAAATTGTATTGTATAAATAAAGAACTCGTATCGGGGAATGATGTAATTTTTACAGATGGTGACATTGTATTTGAAAAAAATCCTTATTTTTACTTAACCCAACATATTGGAGATAACGATTTGCTTATACAAAATGATAATCAATCTGCCGATGATAGACAATTTTGCACAGGATTTTTTTATATGAAAAGTAATACCAAAACAATTTCTATTACTAATTTTTCTGAAATCAGTAAACATATTGATAATTTTCAAAATGACCAACAATACTTGAGAAGGTTCGAAAAACAGTTAGATGTAAAATATTTACCTCTTGATTTATTTCCTAATGGGAAATATTGGAGAGAAAAAATACCATCTAATCCATATATTATTCATTTTAATTATGATGTATCTGAACATAAAATTAGAAGAATGAAAAAATATAACAAATGGTACTTAGATGGGAATATTAATTTAACACCAGTAAATGTTGCATCTATACCACGGTCAATAATTAAAAGTGAACCAATACCACCCACATACGAAAAAAAAGAAATATATTATCCCTTAACTAAATATATTGAAACAAAAGGTATTAAATTGCGACAAGGCTACATAACACAAGTAAAAAAACACGAAGAATCAATATTAGAGTGTATAAAAAAAGTGTTTCCTAATACGAATAATATTAAAAATGTCTTAGAAATAGGATTTTTAGCAGGTCATTCTGCCGATTTATTCTTAAAATTAAATGAAACCACAATAGTTCATAGTTTTGACAGTGGTGCGTTTCAAAGCGTAGATGCTGGTAAAAAATATATAGACCAGTTATATCCAGCACGTCATATACTAATAAAAGGTGATAGTAAACAAACAATACCATCATTTATAGAAAAAAATAATGTAAAGTTTGATATTATTTTAATAGACGGAGGATATGATTATGATAGCGTATTGTCAGATTTTAGTAATTGTAAACATCTATCACATTCAGATACGCTATTGATTGCCAATAATGTTTTAAAGGACCAGAATTTAATAAAATATTGGAATAAAGAACATACTAATGTTTGGAATAAACTACACGAGGATAAGGTAGTTGAAAAAATAGAAAATATAGATATTGATATTGGACGAGGAAGTGTAATAGGAAAGTACAATTTTGATAACTATTTTAATAAAGAAAATTCAGAACAAAAAAAAAATAATGAGTTAGCGCGAAAAAATACTGTGAAACATATTGTTATACATTCAAAGCGTACAGCTGGGTTTTATAGTAATTTACTAGGAATAATTTATAACGCTTATATACATATTGTAGATGGAAAAGTACCATATATTTTATGGGAAAATCCAAAATATATGGGAAATAAAGGTGATAATATTTTTAATTATTTTTTTGAACAACCACAAATAGAAATGACACATAACGATAAAATTATTATAGAAAACGGAATAAGATGTAATGAAGTGATTAAAATGGCTAAATCTAACAATTTATCTTTTCGAGAACAAATGCATAAAATGTATAACTTAGTATGTAAAGTAAAACCAGAATTTATCAATAAATTTGATGAATATACAAAAAAATTAAATTTAAATAATTTACACGCATTTCATATGCGAAAGACAGATAGGTATATTGAAGGAAAAGGTCTTATATATGCAGGTCCAAATCAAGATACAATAGAATCTTACATTAAATCTAATTCATTATACTCATTTTACTTAGCTACGGATTGTAAAAACACATTTACATATTTTAATAATAAATATAATTGTTGTTCTTATGCAACAATTCGTTCTAGTGGAACTATTGGTATACATAACAGTAATGAAATAAATAATAATAATAAAATTATGGCAGAAGAGGCATTTATTGAGAGTTATTTACTATCTAGATGTAAAACATTACATAGAGTTACAAGTAATTTTACAATATTTTCATTAATTGTAAATCCAAAACAACCATTTGTCGATTTATCTTGTATGTTTAAAAATGAGATTATTAAAGAGCATAAGTTGAATAATATTTTCTTGGAAGATTTTTTATTGAAATAATATAAACTTTAATGGCTTTTCTTTTGACAGTAAATTGGTTTACATAAATTATTATTAACTATCCTCCAGATAATTATACTAATCACATATAAATATAATGTTAATATAATACAATATTATGTTAATACCAACCCACATAAAGCCATATGAAATATATGATGTGTTTCATGCCAATGGATATTTCATTATAATTACACCCATAAAAGTAAAATCTTTAGGAATTTTTCTAAATAAACAACAATTTATACGTTCGGTTATTAGCACTCAAACATATAGGTTACAGGGTAAATATACAGAATTTATAGATTTATGTATCGATGGAACTGAAATACACAATGTTAAAGTTAATGTGTATCCAGATGTTCAAGATGAAATCGTATTAACAACAATGGTTAAAAATGAAGATAATTATATTAGACAATGGATAGAATATCATTTATTGATTGGATTCACAAAATTTATAATATATGATAATGCAAATTCTATTAATTGTAGATATCAATCAGATGAAACTAGTAGCGATTTAGTAAACGTATTAGATAAATATATACAATTAGGACAGGTAATTCTGGTGGAGTGGAATTATCCAAAAGCCATAGAATGTGTTACTACAGGTCAGTATGCCCAGCAACAACATTCTCTACTTAACTGTAAATCTGCCAGGTATATGGCGTTTTTTGATATTGATGAGTATATAAATATTACAAACTGTTCTGATCCATATAATATAATAAATTCATTAGATTCTATTATAACAGACAAAGTAGCCGGTGTTCAAATATGGTGTAAATTTATGCAAAATTGTTCACATAAAAATGAAGACAATTACGAATTCTTAAAAATAACAGATTATTTTTATTGTATAAACGGTGATCAAAATAAACCTCGTTATGATGGTGCCAATTCACCAAAGTTTATTGTAAAACCAGATAGGGTATACAATTGTGCCGTTCATAATTATCACCCTACAAATAAATATAAACATTTTAAAATTAAAAATTATGATTCTTTATATTTCAATCATTTTTATTTTTTAAATAAAAAATCTTTATGTGGTAGATGGAGAAATAGAAGAAAATGTATTTATATCGATGACACACTTATAAAATATTATGATAAACTTGTAGAACAAAAATTGGAGTAATATATAATATATAATAGAAAAATGGTCTGATTATAAAATATTACATAAAATATATATATGATATATATATTTTATGAAGGAAGACATGGGAACTTTATATTTGAATATATTTTCGCAAAATATATTTCATTATTAACAGGTCAATCAATAAATGATGAAATTAAATATTATACATATACAAATAACAAATTTATTCAATTTATAGATAAAGAAAATATTAACAATACTATTTCAACAAAAGACGATAATTATGATTTTTTGATTACCGACAAAAATGCTAGTGATATAATCGAAAAATTAATCCAAAATAAAAACTTATTAAATGGAAAAAATATAATATTAGGAAAACGAACTGGATACTATCAAAATAGTATATTATATAAACATCATACTAATTTTATCCCATCTATTATAAAATATCCACAATCAAATAGTAATATTTATGGAGATAAAAAGGTTGTTTTACACATTCGGTTAGATGATTTTCATAGAAATGGACATGATTCTGAGATCTTATATTTCAATTATTATGATAATATAATCAATAAATTTAAATATACCGATATTCATATAGTTTATAATAAACCTGAAAATAGTTCATATAAAAAACGTATGTTACAAAAAATAGGCACAACATATTCAGATGAAGAATCAAAATACTTAAAATATTTTGAAACAAAATACAATGCCAAAATGGTGTCTGCTGATATTTCATCTGATTTTAACTACTTCGGTAAGTTTAAACATATAATATTATCAGCAAGCTCTTTTGCATTTTGGGCTACAGCGAATATTCCACATAATTGTGTTGTTCATATACCTACTCACAAACAATGTAATGCTACTAGTAATACAAGTAATATATTAAAATGGTGCGGACATGAGGTATTTGAATATCCTAATTTAAAATTTGTTAATTTTAACGAAACATTGAAAATAATTTGACATTGTTTTCCATCTTGTGAAGGATAATAGGATTTTATTTATATTTATTTATTTACCGATATTCTTTAATTAAAAATCCTGTAACTTGGCGTTTTGATGCTTCTTGATTATTTAAACAATTCTCTAATTGTGAATCATTATTATCCCTGTATGTAAACATAGGATATTTATAAGTATAAGCTGTAAAGCTTGTATTATTGTTAACATTTCCATATATTCCTGAGGGGGAATCTGGGGTTGATAATATTCTATTTGTAAGTGACTCATAATATTTTAACATTTCAATACCACATTTTCGAGTAATAATGTATGCTAAACAGGAACCTACGTGAGGTATGGTTCCCCATTTAAAAAAATCAGGTTGTTTGTGCCATGTATTATCTTGTTTATATATTGGCGTATAAATAATAGCTAATTGTATAATACCTGTATCAGCTGGTGCTTTTTTTATTAATTCGTCAGGAGTACATCTCCAATATTTACTGTATTCAAATACTAAATCATCTTCACAAATAATCGCATAATCATCTGTGCTATTAGTTATAAATTCATTTATAGCTTTTATATGTGACCTATGACATGCGTGTTCTTTTGCATTTTTTAATTTTTCACCCATATATGGTAATATATAATTGCTATATGGTAATGCTTCAACTCGTATGAAGTCATTTATGTTGTTATTTGTAAATTCATATTCTAACTGTTCACGTCTTTCTACAGCAGAATCTAAATTAATGTAATAATATTTCATTTTAATAAATATATATATTTAAAAAATATATATATTTATGTAATTTTAATTATTAACTAATTCATCTATAATTTCTTTTAATTTACCATTATTTCGCAATGTAAGAGCTACCATATGATTATTACCGGGATGTTCTATAATTTTACAATTTTCACATTGTAAATATAAAGCGTGCTTCTTGTCTATTCCATTATTCGCTTCTTTGGAATAATGAATATCAATACTGGTATTGAATGGTGTAAAATTTTTAAGATCCAAACATTTTTGATAAAATTCGTTATCCTTATTTTTATTAGTTAACCATCTACATGTTTGTGTGGCATTATATATATCGCCGATTAATTCTTCTTTTTTATTATTTAAAACCACTTGGGGTGCAAATGCGATTACTTTATTAAATTTTAATAAATGTCCAAATAATATAGCAGCATATCCTCCTGCGGAACATCCGATAGCTATTATTTTATTGTATTTTTTTTGAGTTATTAAATTTTTAATAAATTCTATAGATTCTTCCAAATTGTTTGTACTGTTTCTAAAACCGAGCAAATAATATCGACAACATATTTGTTTTGAATAGTTTGGACCCATATCTCTCAAAAAAAGTTTATCTACATTTTCATATTGCTTTAAAAAGTTGTTAAAAATAAACGTAGGTGCTGCATCTTTCCATCCCATTCCAGAAAAACTTACTATTAATGTATCTGAATCATTATCTTCCAGATAATAATCATCAAGGTCAGTCCATTTATCACGATGATGTAAATCAGAATAATCTATATCGCCCTTATTGTAAGTATTAATTTCACTACCAGATTTATAATTATTTGTATGATATTCAAGTTTTATATTAGTTAAATATGGTTTATAGTCATTATAATTTACATTTTTTGTAAATGTTTCTTTAACTTTCATACCATCATCATCAAAGAAAAAACTTATTAATACATGTCGTTTTCCTTTTGTAATAGGATGAACACCATGTAAAAGCGATGATTTAAAAACTATAACATCTCCTTTATCCAATTTAAATTTTTTGTTTAAATCCGGAAAATGTAATTCTCCACCTTCGTAATCATCAGCACTTGACAGCATAGCAACGGCAGAAGATACTCTATATTTAGTATCACCTGCCGTATCAGTATGTAAATTGTAAAATCCTGCATCTTCATTATCGTAAAATCCTATTTTCCACCTTTCTCTATATTTTATGTTACTAAAATTGGTTTGAATATCATGATACATTTTATCATAAAACGTATCATCTATATACTTTAATAAACTATTATCTTTTATAAATAAATCTTTTCTTATCTTTTGTTTTAAATTAATTCTATTACCTACACGTCCTGAATGATATTGACTGGTATCAATATTATTTAATATATATGATATATTATCATCGCTAAGAATATTATTATAAATTTTGAAATCCATTATATTGTGTATAATATAAATAAAATAGGTTTAATTTCATATTGAACAATAATGTAATAATAATATGTTATAATAATCATGATCTAATTTTTCTCTAAAATGAATATGATCCGTTCCTTGAAATAACATTAATCCCCCAGCATCACAGTCTACCGGTTCACACTCTTCCAACGATGGTTTAATATTGTATCGTCCCTTGTGCTTTACAGGTTGTTGTGGTTTGTGGACATATATATTCCAATTACTGCCTTCTGGCTTATCGATGACAAATGAAACGGTATACTCGCAATCAGCTCTATCAGTATGTGGTGGTAAATCGGCACCCTTCACATAAGCAGATAAGTATGTGTATGTTGGTTTCATAGATTTACCTATAATTTTTTCAATGAGAGGGAGAATCTCATAATGTAAAAAACGAGACATTGGTTCATTGTGCGATTTGTATCTATTTGACTGTTTATCGCCCAACTCCCATGTACTACTATCGATAGTATCCTTATAATAACTTTGTAAAATAGATAAAAACTCTGCATCAATCACATTGTTAACGATTTGAATTGGCAATTTAGGGTCTAATGAATATTTTATATCCAAATTTTCTTTATTTAAACAGGGTCTTTGTTCTCTGATAGTGTTATACCGTTTTATATAACTTTTAAATTTATTAAAATCACCTTTAAAATTGTATTTAAAACTTTCATATCCATTCCATCTTTCTGTTATTTCATCTTCTTTAAATTTCTTCATAACATCATTCAACGTATCCATATAATTTTCGAGTTCAACAATTTGTAATCCTACATTTTTCTTTTCTTGTATATGACCAACAATTGTTTCGCCATTTTTTGTTTTTTGTCTAATATAAATATTAGCAATATAACCATTATTATCGTTATTGTTTATAATAGTTCTCTCTAAATTAGGATTTCTATCACAATCAATCGAGAGAACATTATTATATATTATAATATCACCTGTATTTAATAACGATGACCTGTTAATATTTGGAAATTTAACCAAAATATTATTCGATAAAGCAATACTAATAGTATATATTCTTTGTCCCAATACATTTGTATATTTTTTACCCTTTTCGCTGTTCATATCATATGCTACAAAATGTCTGTTGTGCAATATATTTGGTTTGTATTCAACAATATTAATATTTTCAAAATGATCTTTCTTAATACCGGTTAATAATTCTATTTTTTTTGTTAATTCTGGAACGACTTCTAATTTTAGCCAAGCATCTCTACGAGTATTTGTATTAAAATTTGATAGTTCTACAATTTTTTCACAAACATTTTTTTCAATAAATCCTGCGTTATTATAGATTTCAGAATTATTTAATATACAATTTATGTCTAATTGTGACGATGATAATGATGTGGTCATTTCTGTATTTATATATTTATTTTTTATTTCTATATTTTTATAATACTCTGGATTATAGTCTTGGTATAATCTTTCGTGATTACATTCTTTAAACCATAAATTAAATGCGTATTTCTCACCTTCTTCAACCGGTAATCCTGCATGCTCAGACAATGGGTGCCGTGTATGATTTGTAATACTATAAGTATTATCAAATATTAATAGCGACCCTTTTATCGGTGGAATAGTAATATTAAGTTTTGTCATTTTTGTTCCTCCACCTTTTTTTACATCGTTTAAATAACATAATGCAGTTTTTAATCGCGCACCGCCTCTTTTCATACATCTTAATGTTTTTTCGGAACCATCGTGATCCCAACTATCGTAATGTTGTCTATATTCTTGAGAAACTCCATAATAAATAATTTGAAAAGCTTCTGCATTTTCTAATGGCAAACCGACTATCTTCGCTATGCGTTCTCCAACCTCTTGGGTTATTTCATCGTGTTTATGTCTAATCCATGTATTTCTTCCAGATCGTCCCTTTGAAATAATACCTTGTTTCGCTTCGGATACTAATGCTTGTTTTAATGAATTTTTAGAAATATTAATAAAATGTTCACATTCTTCATTTGATAACACACTTAACTGTGTTTTTACTAATGGGGAGTTGCTATATATTTTTTCATTATCTAAAATATTTGCGATTTCGGTCATATTTACTCTATTTTAACTGTATTTTAATATTTAAATATTTAAATAAAAAAATATCTTATAATAATGAGCGAATATACTTTAACAGTTGTTTATTTTATTTAGAGTTATTTATCTATAACAAAATATTTTTTTTATATTAATCGATACCATTATGCGGTGGTATATTTATTATATATTATAATAGATAATAAAGACAATATGATATATTATATTAATATGACGACGATGATGAAGATTATTTTACTATCATTCTTGAGTGCTATCAATATTGAAGATGTTTCAAGTTATACACTAAATAATAAATATACTAACAGTGGTTTTTATCAAGGACACAGCAAGATTGAACCAAATCCACAAGAACCTGCAGTAATCCCAATGCCCGTACACAATATTAAATATACCAACAGCGGTTTTTATCAAGGAGACAGCAAGAGCAAGATCAAGAGCAAAATTGAGCCAAAGCCAAACCCACAACAACCCATACTACCAGCACATCCCACACTACTAAAAAAACCTGTTCCAAATATTAAATATACCAACAGCGGTTTTTATCAAGGACAGAGCAAGATTGAAGTGTGGCCAGGTGTTGCCTGGTGTGAAACACCGCCACAATCTCACGAAAATAAAGCAAAATATATGGCAAGTGGATTTTATCAAGGAGTTAAATCGGTGCCAGCAGTACCTTTGACGTCAAGACAACCGGATACATCAAGTGTTCTTTACGAAGGTTTTGATAATAAGATTGAAAAGAAAAAGAACTCCTCAGATTTATCAGACGATGAGATATATATGTTGGACGAGGTTGAAAAATTTTTTGAGAATGATGTAAAAATCGCGTTGTTATTGAAACTAATTAAAAAAATGGCTCTGCTATAATTGTCTTAAATTAATGATGTGTTAAGCTGTTGACCAACCATAACAAATGTAGTGCGTTTAGACATTTGTTTAATATTAATCGGGTGTGTTCAGATATGTGAGCAAATTAACACGATGTTCGCACTCTTCATCCGCACAATTGCACGTTTTTACATCGGAAGTGTAAAATGTTAATAGTTCATTAACGAACTCTTGATAATGTTTACCTTGATTATTTTTTAAATATTTGATTTTATTTCGTAATTGATTAATTTTATTATGTAAATTTTCAATTACTTGTCTATTTTTAAATTTGTAAAGTTGATATTCGTTATTAATTTTATTTCTTTCATTAAATAATTGTGTTATAGCAGCATTTTTATTATTTTGTTTCATTTTACCGTTTGACAAACCAGATGTTTTATTTTTAAAATTCTTATTCATTTTTTATAAATACTTTTATAAAATATAATTATACTTCAATTTTATATTTAATAAATATTTTATATTTAATAAATATAAATAATTACTTCTATATACTATAATGGGTTTTGATATTATTAGTATAATTTGGTTAATTATTAATATTAAAGAGTTAATAAAACAATCATAATTTCTATTATTATTTATAAATTATAATTAACGTCTTGTTTTACGTTTTTTTGTTTTACGTTTTTTTGTTTTACGTTTTTTTGTTTTACGTTTTTTTGTTTTACGTTTTTTTGTTTTACGTTTTGAACCACCATGTGTGCTCCAATACTGATTTATATCACTAATAAAATTTTGAGATTTACCGACACCTCTTGTATCAATAATATCTTTTAATTTTTTTTTGATATCAGAATGTATATTAATAATATTTAATTTCATTTCTCCTTCTGACATTAATAGTTTTTCTTGTAATGATTTATAACTCCAGTCTGATGCAGAATATCCTGTATCTTGAGCACTTTGGTTAACATCTAACAATTCATAAATACCAGTAGCTGCACGTGCGGGGTCGTCTGTAAAATTAGCCAATGAAAAATATACAACATTACTTAAAACCATTAATAATAAGTTTAAATTAAATAATAACGAACCTGTGCGATTCCCCATATCCGATTTAACCCCTTTACCGCGTCCTTCGAGTCGCGAATTATTTATAAAATAATCAACTTCGGAAAAATTATTTTCATTAATTTTAAAACCGATTATTATTATATTTGAGTTTGGTTCAATAATATTAACTTCCATTAAATCATCTCCAAATAATTTGTTGTTATTAACTAAATTTGTAATCTTTTTAGCGTTTGTTTTTAATGTTTCTTTAAAAGTTGGTTCACTTGCCATATATATATATATATATAATATATAATGAATAAATTAGATTTAGCTACAATAAATAAGATTGCCAATAATGGCGAAAACCATGTCGTAAAACGAAAAGGAAGAATAGTAAGCATAAACCTCGATATAAAACGCTAAGAAATAATCGTAAGCGTAAGCCAATTCGTAAAACTCTAAGGAATAATAGTAAACATAAACCTCGATATCAAACGCCAATAAATAATCGTAAGCGTAAACCAATTCGTAAAACGAAAAGGAAGCATTAGAATCACATTTCATAAAAATGAACAAGATAAGATTATATACTCAGTAAATTAGTTTTTTTGAGAATATTTTGTAACTTTTTTATGATATTACACATTATTCAAATATAATTAATATATTTATAATATAATTAATAAACACAAGAAAGATTTGATAAAAGGTATGGATAATAAATAATATAAAAAT